>JAEEGG010029098.1_pt1 | contig 10340 bp, 9 predicted proteins | sample 9134161 | NCBI WGS metagenome assembly JAEEGG01 (sample SAMN16246543, study PRJNA631951) | gut metagenome | biome: gut microbiome; feature: rumen; material: CR-attached | host: Bos | place: Iran: Karaj | collected 2018-10 | reverse complement strand
ATAGGACTAATAGGTCATATAGGGCTGATAGGACTGATAGGGCTTATGTGGAGAGCTAGAGGGCAAGGCGCAGCCCCAGGTTGAAGGTCCCGTTGACGGGCAAGAAGTTGTTCCGGCTAGACACGCGACAGTCCCTCGCGCGGTAGTGCCAACTACCGCCACGGAGCACGCGGAAAGAGCCGGTAGCAGGGCCAGTAGGGTCGGTCTGCGAACCGCTACTGTAATAGTCTTTCCAGTCATAGCACCACTCCCACACGTTGCCGCTCATGTCATAAATTCCTAATTCATTGGGCTGCTTCAGTGCCACGTTGTGTGTACCATAGTCAGGACTGTTTTCCCCTTTTTTATAGCTGTTCTCTTCATACCATGCTATGTCGTTGATGGAGTTACTACCGCTATACTTGTAAGCCCGACTATGCTTGCCGCCACGGGCGGCGTACTCCCACTGTGCCTCGGTGGGCAACTTAAATTGCTCACCTGTGAGTGAATTCAGCCGGTTGATAAACTGCTGGCAATCGTCCCAGCTAACCTGTTCAACGGGCTTATATACGCCTTTGAATTTACTGGGATTGCTGCCCATCACCGCCTGCCACAGCTCCTGCGTGACCTCGGTCTGACCGATGTAGTACGATGACAGCGTAACGCTGTGTGCGGGCTTCTCGTCGCGAAACGCATCACTGCCCTGCTCACTCGTGGCTCCCATGGTGAACGTGCCGCCCTCAACTTTTATCATCGTGAATTGCACATTCCCAATTGTGTAAATCCTGTTGCCGGCAGCATCGGTGCGAACGCTCGTCTGTGAGCGGGGGTTATCGGACAGGGCACGCCCTGTCCCTACAGGTTGGCTATGAGACTGTTTCTTGGGTGGTTTGGGGGTGGTCTGCTTCTTGGATGGTGCCTGCTTTTTGGGTGGCTTGGTGGTAGTGGTGGCGGGCTTGCCGGGGCGGGTGATGTGACCGCCGGCCTGCTGTGCCAGGGCGAGTGTGGGCAGCATTGCCATCAAGAGGATTATGAAGTATTTTTTCATTGTTGTGAGAGTTTTGAGGGTTGTTGTTTATGGGGCTAATAGGTCTAATAATGGGGGTTACAAAGGGGTGCCAGACTTTGAGTACCAGCTGCCTTGGTCGGGCTGGCCGTTTTTAAATGAGCCATCGAAGTAGCTGCCATCGGCCTTGATGGTGTAGCGGCCACGCAAGAATTTGTTATCCTTGAAGGTGCCCTCGAAGGTGTCGCCATTCTCATAGGTAAAGGAGACATTGTCGCCTTCCATCTTGCCGTGCACAAAGGGACCCTTATAAAGGCGGCCATCACTGAAAGATGCCTCGCCAATGCCATGAGGCTGTCCCTGGTCATCGACAGGACCTGTATAGGAACTTACTCCCAAAGCTGACTTGAAATAGCTGTTTGTCACCACATTTGAGGCTTCGGCTGAGACCTGTTCGGTTGTCGAGGCGCTGTTGCTTGCCGGTTTGTCTTTAGAACCGCCTGCAATGAGCCACCATGCCAACAGAACCACAAGCAGGCCTGCCACAGCACCACCTATCACCTTAGGCGAGAGCCACGGAGAGCGAGGGGAATCCTGAGTATCATTGGAACTTTGGGAATCCTGAACATTTTGGGAATTCTGGGAAATTTGGGAAATCTTGGATTTTTTGGACTTTTTGGGCTGTTGCGGTTCTTCATTGCCACCGAGCACGGTACTCTCGTCGAAAGATTCAGCTACAGGTGCCTGCTTGACGGGGGCCTCGCGATTACCAGCAAGGAATTCCCTGACCTGCTGGACCGACTGCGGCCTGCCAGCACGGCGCAGGGTCATCATCCACTGCACGAGCTGACGGGTGCGCTCACTCACGCCGGCAGGATACTGAAAAGCATCATCGTCCTGCAACTCCGAGACTGTGGGAGGCTGTTTGCAAGAGAGCAACGTGTAGAGGGTGCCACCCAGTGCATAGAGGTCGGTCCAGGGGCCTATGAGTTCCATCTTCTGGTCGATTTGTTCTGGCGGCGCATAGCCCGGGGTGTAGCACATGGCGGTGGTGGTGGTCGTGTATCCCTCGCCGGCCGTCAATTGCTTACTGGCACCGAAGTCGATCACTTTGACCACGCCTTGCGAATCGACCATCACGTTGCCCGGCTTCAGGTCGAGGTGCCAGATGCCCTGGGCGTGAACTGTGTCGAGTGCATCAAGCACTTGGTTGAGTACGCTGAGCGCCTCGGCCTCGGAGAGCGGTTGCTTGGTGCGCTTGAGCCGCTGCGAGAACGACTCGCCATCGACATAGTCCATCACATAATAGGATGTGTCGTTCTCGTCGAAGAGGTCGTGGACTTGCACAATGTGCTCATTGTGCAACTTGCGCAGGCGGCGCGCCTCCTTGTTAAACTTATCGCGCTGTGAGTCGAAACTCTGCTGGTTGGCTGAATTGCTCACGCTCACGGTGTTGTGATCATGACGCTCACTGATGCCACGCATGAAAAATTCCTTCATGGCCATGCGCTCGTCGAATTTGGTGTTGATTACAACATAGGTATTGCCGAAACCACCTGAAGCGAGGCATTTCTCAACACGATACTTGCCCATTTGCAGTGTGGCATTCACCGAGAGCATCTCGTTATGATTAATTTGGTTTTGTTCAGACATAGTTGTTGTCGGTTATAGTAGCGAGACTGCGTCTCGCCGTACATAGACTTTTTTGAATTAAATGTGTGTTGCAAAGTTACGAATTATCTATTTTGTGGGCAATACTAATTGCAATTTCGAGAGGTGCTTAATTCTTGAGCCAGTGGGTGAAGCGCTTCCAAGCCGACTGTGGCTTGTCTTGAGCCACAGGGGTTGCTGACGGAGCAGCCTGCTCGAGCACAATTGCATTGTAACGCGAGGTGGCCTCATCGTTAGGCTGCTGGTCGTCGGTCGATTCACGCTCCACGATGGCCACCTGCAGCATGTGTGCCGTGTGATTGTCGGCATTATCGGCGGTGAGGTCAATGAGCTGCTCCCGCAACTGCTGAGCAGGAGTTTCGGTCACAGTCTTGAACAATGCTTCGTCGGTGAACTGCTCGAGAACGCCGTCGCTGCACAGCATGAACCAGTCGCCAGGCTGCACATTGGTGGTGTGGGTGATGTCGAGTTTGGGGCGTCGCTCCTGGCAAGGCATAAGGGCGCGGGTTATGACATTCTTGCGAGCCGACGACGACATCTGCTCACGGGTAATCTCACCCGACAAATAGAGGTCGTAGACCAGCGAGTGATCGCGCGACTTGTAGAGGATGCCGATGCCCGGGCGCATGTGATAGATGCGGCTGTCGCCAATGTGCGCCATGGTCACACCACCGCGGTGCATGGCCACAAGTGTGAGAGTAGTTCCCATCTTGCGCAGGCTGCCATTGTCGTGCTCGTCGAGGCGGTCTTGTACCTCGTCGAGTGCACGACGCAGCACCTCGTCGGCCAGAGGCTGCTCGGGATTCCAGTGTGCCAGCAATTCTTTGGCCAACTCGCTGCACACCAGCTGGCTTGCTACCTCGCCATTCTCATGGCCTCCCATGCCATCGCACACGATGAAGAGGCGGTCGGCAGTGGTAGCAGCACCCACGAGGGGGTGCATGCTGTCTTCCTGGTTGTCGCGATGGCCCAGTTCCTGCATAGAGATGGGCTGATGTATAGAGAATTTCATGATTCAAGCGGTTTTTGGGTGAAACGCAGCAGCTGGGTTCCCAGCACAAGTTCGTCGCCATTGTCGAGCACAAGACGCTCGCCGTGAAGCACGGGCTCATCGTTGAGCAACACGGGGCGAGCCTGCATTTTCTCGGCATCGCGCAAGTCGCTGAGCACCACTTTCACATGGCCGCTCTTGGTAGTAATCGCCTCCAGGAGGCAGTGTTCGCGACTCATGGTCTTGTCGTCGGTGACAATGCCCACGGTAGCGCTACCCGACTGGCTTGCACGGCCCACAACGTTGCGGCCTTCGCTTAAAGTGTAATGCTGCCCATTGTGCGTGAGATAGCCTGGTACTGTGGCGGCTTCGCGTTCGGGAGCCAGAATGGTCTTGCCTGTGTCGAAGCGTACGCGAATGCGCACTCCACACTGTGGATTAGGGCACTTGACCATGAGCACAGGTTCGTCGTTGGGGTTTGTCACCTCCAGTCGCCCACGGCATGCAGGGCAGGTTATGATTTTGCTTTCCATATTTTATGTAGTTTTCAGATGTCAGTTATCAGTTTTTTTTGGCCAGCTCATGACGGGCATATCGTTGTCGAAATTGCCCCACATGACGGGGTGCTGGCGGTTGCGTGAAGACTCAGTCACGCCCTTGCTCACAAAGTCGAACAGTTCGCGCGCCGTGATGGTGCGGTTCAGGTCGGTATCGGCACCACCGCGCAATCCACGTTCGAGATAAGCGGTAAACAGGCTGTTTTTCCAGGTGCGTTTCTCGATTGATGTCTCGTTGGTGCGCGACGAGAGGAAGAACATGACGCTTGTCTCGGCAGGCTTGTGAGAACGGCGATTGGTATTGCGTGCCTTACCCGAGTAGCAGGCATCGGCCCACACCATCTTGACTTTGGCAGGGCTGGCGAGCATGGCATGGGTAATATCGTCGTAACGCAACAGATTGTCGTAGCACACAAAACCGCCCGGCACACCGTGGCCGCTGAAAAACATGATCACGGCATCGTCGGCACCGGCACGGGCAAAGAGGTCGGTCATGGCCTTTTTGACTGCCTCGACGGTAGCATTGCTGTTGGTGAGAATCACGGTTTCGGCATCCTGATGGCCATAGAGTGCTTTCATCACCTCGGCATCGTTGGCACTCAGTTTCAAATCGTTTCGGGTGCCGGGATAGTCGGCCATACCCACCAGCATCACATAGCTCTTGGCACTGGCCGTGAGGGCCAGCACCAGGAGAGTGATGAGGAGTTGCATTCGTTTAAGCATAGTTCTTGTAGTTGCTGTAGTGTATGAAATTAGACCATCTGCACATCGGCATCGTTCACATAGTCGGGCATGTCGGGGGCAAGGTCGTGCTGACCCTGATTCATGGCCATGCTGGGATCGTCGGGGTTGACCGTGGCCTCTTGAACAGATGCCTCAGCAAACTGGTCGACCGACAGATTCATATCGCTGATGTCCTCGATACGGTCTTGCTCATCAAACTGGTTGTTACGATTGGTATCGGCAATCGATACATCAAACACGCGGTCGTTGTCGACATCGATGAGTGCCACATGCACATCGTCGACCGACATGTGGCCCACATTCACCGGCTGCCCTTCAATCTCGCCGGTTTCCACACCCAAGAAGTGAACTTCGGGCTCGTGACCCCCACCTTCGGCGCCAGCAGTGTGAGCGGTGCCACCAGTGGGCTGGTCGTGCTGCTCGTGCTGCTCGGTGTGTCCGGCAGGTTGGTCGTGTTCTGCGGGCTGCTTGTCGGATTGAGCTTCGGGCTGCTCATGGTGCGTTTCGGTGTGATGTGCCGTGTGTTCTACTCCCGTGGGATTCTGAGCCTCGTCGGCAATCTCGGGCTGCACCTGCTGGGCAAAGGCATCACGCTCGGCGGGAGTGAGGCTGTCCCACTCTTCAGAGGTATAGGTGCTGTAGACATTGCCATGCCAGTGGAAAACGCCACCCTCGCCCACTTGTTCGCGAGCGTCGGCAAAAGCGTCGGCAAAACTCTGGTTCTGGTCAACTTCGGCCACATGCAGTTCGCCTCCGGCTTCGTTGCCATCGGCAGCCACTTCGTCGTGGCTAAACAGGCGGGTAGCGGCAATGGTGCCGGCACCGAGCACGATGGCCGACGTTCCGGCGATGGCCACACGCTTCCAGGTATTGCCTCCTATTGTGGTACTGCTGGTTTTCTGGTTGGCTGCGGGCTGTTGGGCTGCTGCTCCGTAGATGGTCTGGTCTTCAGTGTTCATAGTTGTGATATTTTTGTGGTTTGTAAAAATGTTCTGATGTTGCAAAATTACAATCCGGCCAAAGCGTTGTCAAGACTTTGGCCCGTGTTCTCCACAAAACATAGCGTTTTAGTGACGAAATGCCTTTGCGAGATGAGATTTTGCATCACCTCACCCAAATACTATTATTTCTGGTAGTTATTTCTTCCACTGCACCTTGCAATGAGGGCAGCCAGAACTCTGGCGCAGCATCTCGAAGTCTTGCAAATTGAGCAGTCGGCCACAAGCGGGGCACTTGTAGCAGCGCTTGGTGTCTTGCAGGAGCTGGTCTTGCTCGCGCGGAATGCGCGACGACTGCATAAAGGCAATGACGAAGAAGACGAGCGAGATGACGGCAGCGGCAATATAGAGGAAGAACACTGCCCCACCCCTGCCAATGCTGAAGCCCAGCACCATGGCAGCCATGGTGAGCAAGCCGGTGGCCGAACGCAGCGTGTTGAAGCGGCGTTCCTTGATTTGCATCTGGAGTCGTTTTTCCTGGTATTCGTCCCACACCTGCTGCAACCCACTAATGTCGGCCATCTTGGGGATGAAAGGGTCGAGGATGTCCCATGTGAGTTTATAGTTCTCGCCGCCCAGGGTGATGCGGTCGCCGTGGGTGATATACTTGGCTTCGATTCCGCGATGGTTAACGAAAGTGTCGTTATCCACATTCAGGTTGGTGAGCAGCAGCGAGCCGTCGTTGCCAATGGTGAGTTTCACATGCTGTTGCGATACACTGCGGGGCACGCTGTCGGCGGCACCAAAGGCAGCACTCTTGCCATCGACGGTGATACGCAATTTGTTGGTTTCGGCATCACGACCTATGATTAATTCTTTCCTATCTTTCGTTCAATTATTATTCGTTTTTACACTCTTGCCTCAACAATCAGTTCTCGCATGCGACGCAGGGCATCTTTCGATACCGGCAGCTGGAAGGCAAAGGAGGCCATGTCGGACATCACCAGCCGCTGATGCGCCAGGTCGATGCTATAGACGAAGTCGAGGTTCACGATAAAGCGCTTGCCCACACGCATGAAACGCCGAGCCTGCTCGCCTAGCTGCTGCGCCAGAGCAGTCTCGGTGCGCGCCAGCGTGGCGCCAATGGTCGACTTGAGTTTGTTCATCGCCACCACATGGGTATAATTGCCGTCGGCCTCGAAGTACACCACACGGGAAATGTCGAGCCTGAGCAACTGGTCGCGGGTATTAAAAAGTAACAGGTGCTTCATATCAAGGCAAAAATACTACTTTTTTCTGAAATGAGCAAATCAGGCAGAGGCAGGCGGGATGAATAGCATTGTTGCGATGTCAAGAATATTTGCTAACTTTGTGCCATCTTATGCATTCGTTACCGAATGAGCATATAAGATTTGCAGTGAAATATTCCTAACCTTATTACTAAATATGAAAAAAATTGCAACTAAAGTCCTTGGTACCGTGCTGGCCATAGCCATGCTCCCATTGCTGATGCAAGCCAAGGCACCCTACTCACCCAAGTTCCTGTGCGGCGTGGTGAAAGCCGACTCCTGGACCACTGGTAACAACCAGGAAGGCATCTACAGTCTTGAACTGACCGACGGCGGCCAGCTCACGAAACTCACCGAGGGCCGCGATGTGCTCCAGGCTCCGCTGGGCGGTGCCGTGTATGAAGACGGCATGATGAAGGGCATCCACTTCAAGCAAGTGAACGACCCCTACGACGGCATCACCTACTACATCTACCATGTGCAGTACGACATGGAGACGTGGACACAACAAAAGGCCAAATGGTTGTCGAGCACCTATGCCAACCTCATCTCGAGCTGCGGCATGGCGCACGACCCCATCACGGGCCTGAACTACGGCATTTTCTACAACTTCAACATGAGTTTTGAGGTGCTGGGCCGCAGACTCGCCACCATCGACTTCTCGACCGACACACCCAAGAAGACCATCATTGGCGACGTGATGACGCAGTTTGCCGCTATCGCCTTCAGCAGCAATGGCTTGCTCTATGGCGTGGATATGGATGGCTACCTCTATATCATCAACAAGGAACCCGCTGACAATTCGCTAGTGGAACTGTTCCCGCTGGGTGACCTGGGCATCGACAACATCTCGACCTACCCCAGCTCCATGGCATTCGACAAGAAGACGGGGCACTTCTACTTGAGCGTGGTGCTCAACGACATGAAGAGCTACCTCTATGAAATCGACCCCACTGTGGGCTCGGTGAGCGCTACGCAAATCATGCAGTTGCCCGACAATGCCTATCTGGTGAACCTCTTTATACCTGATGCTCAAGCCGATGATGAGGCGCCTGCTGCTGTGACCAACCTGCAGCTGAACTTCGAGGGCGCGTCGACCACAGGCACTGTGAGCTTCACGGCTCCCACTACCACCTACACAGGCGAACCCCTCACTGGCACCCTCGACTACACCGTGACCGCCAACGGCAACGTGGTGGCACAAGGCACCGTTGAGGCCGGAGCCGAGGCCCAGGCCCAGGTTACCGTGCCCGCCGGCGACACCGAGTTCGTGGTCATCGTTTCCAACGAGGCCGGCGACAGCCCCGAGGCCAAAGCCAGCCTCTATGTGGGCCCCGAGACTCCGGTGGCTCCCGCCGATGTGGCATTTGACTACAACTACGGCAGCAAGACGGCTACCGTGACGTGGACTGCCCCCACAACCGGCGTGCACGAGCAGGAGATCGACCCCGAACAACTCACCTACAACATCTACCTCATGCCCGGCCACACGCTGGCAGCCGAGGGCATCACCGAGACCACATTCGAGCAACCGCTCGACCCGCAAGAACTTGCTCCCTACAGCTATCAGGTGGTGGCCATCAACCAGGGCATGGCCAGCGAACCGGGCGTTTCTAACAACGCCGTCATTGGCCCGGCGCTTGAAGTTCCCTATGTTCAGGGCTTCAACACAGCCGAGAGCTTCGACCTGCTCACCGTGCTCGACAACAACCACGACGGCAACTCGTGGAAGTGGGAGAAATCGTTCAGTGGCGATACCCGCGCCTACTACTACCCCAGTGCCACTGCCGATGCCGACGACTGGCTCATCTCGCCGCCCATACACCTGAAGAAGGGCGCCATCTACAGCATCGAGTTCAATGCCAACACCGCTGTGGCCAACAATGTAGATTATATGGACGTGGCCTATGGGCAAGGACTGAATGTGAATGACTACGCCAAGATTTTCGACCACATCGTGCTCAACACACCCGTGAGCGAAACCTACACCAACAATGAAATCGAGTGCGACGAGGAGGGTGTTTACTACTTCGGCTTCCACTGCACCACACCCGCAAGTTATGGATGGCTGCTGCTGCACGACTTCAGCATCACGCTCGTCAAGGACGCTCCCGCCATCAGAGGCGACGTGAACGGCGATGGCAAGGTGAACGTTACCGACGTCACCACACTCGTCAACATGATTCTCGGCGTGGTCCCCAAAGACCTGACTCGTGCCGATTTGAACGGCGACGGTAAGGTCAACGTCACCGACGTCACTGCACTCGTCAACATCATTCTCGGCGTTATTCAATAACACTGGAAAATTGAATTTAACTCTCATCAACACGTTGCCGGTGCCTCAAGGGTATCGGCAATGTTTTTTCATAACTAAGAGAGAGGCCTGCTTGCTGGGGGTTGTGAATGTGGGAGGAAATCGCTATCTTTGCGATTCGTTATACGATATGTGACCATGTTCAAAGGATATTTCTCGAGATTACGGCGATTTGTGCCGCCCTACAAGAAGCACCTGGTGCTGAACGTGCTGTTCAACATTCTGGCGGCTTTTCTCACGCTGTTCTCGTTTGCACTCATCATCCCCATCCTGGAGATGCTCTTCGGCATCAACCAGGCGCACTACGAGTTCATGCCCCTAGGGGCCGGTTCCATCAAGGATGTGGTGGTCAACGACTTCTACTACACCGTGCAATGCATCATTGAGCGTTATGGCAACTCTACGGCGCTCGCTGTGATAGCCGGTGCACTGGTGGTGATGACCGCCCTGAAGACGGGCAGCGCCTATCTGGCCGCCTACAACATGATTGCCATACGCACCGGCGTGGTGCGCGACATACGCAACCAGATCTACAACCGGATTGTGGGGCTGCCCATCGGCTTCTTCAGCAATGAGCGCAAGGGTGACGTGATGGCGCGCATGAGCGGCGATGTGACCGAGGTGGAGAACAGCATTATGTCGTCGCTCGACATGATGTTCAAGAATCCCATCATGATTATCGTGTGCCTGACGATGATGGTGATAGTGAGTTGGCAACTCACCCTGTTTGTGCTTGTGCTGCTGCCCATTGCCGGACTCATCATGGGCACCGTGGGCAAGCGCCTGAAACGTGTGTCGCTCGATGTGCAGAACCAGTGGGGCACGCTGCTGAGCAACATCGAGGAGACCAT
>JAEEGG010029096.1_pt1 | contig 10340 bp, 4 predicted proteins | sample 9134161 | NCBI WGS metagenome assembly JAEEGG01 (sample SAMN16246543, study PRJNA631951) | gut metagenome | biome: gut microbiome; feature: rumen; material: CR-attached | host: Bos | place: Iran: Karaj | collected 2018-10 | reverse complement strand
ACCAACCCCTGAATTTCATTATTTTCTTTCAAAGCGAGTGCATACACTTCAACATCACTAGGGATTTCTATCCAGTTGATACCCCATCCATCCTTTTCCTTGAATTTTCTCAGAAACGAACGACTTTCAATTTTGAAGACCACAGTTTCCTTGATTTCACCAGTTTCAGTATCTCTGAGGCAGGGGACAATTTCGTCAAGCCAAATGCCAACACCACCAGTTTTTACACCATTTTTCATATTACCTCCATCCGCCTACATGCATAAAAAAGCGGAGCTTAATTGATAGTCATTGCGAGCGGAGCGAAGCAATCTCTTGCCACAGCTCCGTAAAATACACATTTGAGCACTAAAAATATAAATTCATAAAACACGATTGTCAAGAGGTTCGTGCATTTTTTTGATAAATTCTTTTGAGGCGTTGCACGCTTTGTTTTTAATGCAAAAAGTGCAGTTACAAACTGCACTTTTTGAAAAATTTTCAAGAAATTTTACACCGCTTCCATGGCTTTCAACATATCTTCATAACTAGCGACCTTGTGGTACTTCACGTCTTCGGTCGAGATTTCGTTGAAGAGGCGTTCGGCGCAGTGAATCTTGGCGTCTTCGATGGCCTTGAGCTGCATGGAATCCATGCTGCCCTTGGTTTCGGCGACAAAGAAAATGTGCTTCACGGAATCCTTCTTGAAGGCGATTGCCCAGTCGGGCGAGTAGTTGCCCACCGGAGTCGGAATCTGGAACGCCCTGGGAAGTTTCGCGTACACAGCCACTTCGTCGGCAGATTCGAGCTGTTTTGCGAAGCGCGCTTCTACACTTTCTTCGGGCTTTTTGGCATAACCGTCAGTGAAAATGTAGTCGGTGATATGCTTTTCCGTCAGGAACGCCTTGTCTAGCGTGGCGTGTTTTTCGGCGGTAAAGATATCGCTATCGTACGTTCCATCAATCACAGAATAACCGATGTGTTCTACAATCATAGTTGCCTTCTGTTCCTTGATGAGCTTCACCACGTTCTTGATGTACTCTTCGGGATTGTTACGGAACATGAACAACTTGCCTTCGGTCTTTTTCAGAATTTCAACGACCGTCTTGCGAGTAAGTTTTGCACCTTCGGCAATTTCACCCACCAGGTCATATTTGACCGTCGATGAAGATACTGTAGAAGCCTTCTTGCGGACAGTTTTTGTCGCACCGAACGCATCAACTCCGGTCTGGTCGGCTTCGGTAATCACGTAAGTCAGTTCGCTCACCATCAAATTGTCATTGATACTCTTGGCGGCCTTTTCCACAAGTTCTGCGCTGTCATAATCGACGGTATAGACATACTTGTGATTCAAGCGTTTCCACAAATCCTGAAATTCCTGCTTGTAGTAGTTCGCGTTCAAGACGCTTGCCGGAACCTCGGTTGCGTTTCCATCTTCGACCATCGTTTCGAGCGCAAGTTCCGTATCGAATGTCGCCTGCACGAGTCTATGGATACTTGTTTCCATCCCAGCCAGTTTACCGCCCATTGCAGCAAGTGTTCCAGCATCCTTGTGCATCTTATATCTTTCGGTGACTCGCCCCTTTTCATCGACATAATCGTTGCTGTAAAGGTATGCAAATACAAGGCTTGCTTCGGCATCCGAAAGCGTATGCTTTTCACCACCGACCATTTCAATCGATTTCCCGAAGAAGTAATCCTTGTCGGCGACAAGCGGTCTATCGCGAAGCGCTTCCCTGATTTCGGATTGCAACCCGCTCACAAATGCGGCGTAATCTTCGTTTGCAATGACGGTAAGTTTATTCAGATTATGGATATTTTCGCCCAAGACTTCCAAATCCTGACGGTCGCCATCCTGATTCACGCAAAGGCGTAGCCCACGCCCCACCTCTTGCCTGCGGCGGACATTGGAACTGGCGTGGCGGAGCGTGCAAATCTGGAACACGTTCGGATTGTCCCAACCTTCCTGCAGTGCGGAATGGCTAAAGATGAACCGCACGGGATTCTTGAAGCTGAGCAGGAGTTCCTTATTTTTTAGAATAAGGTCGTAAGCGGAAACATCGTCACTCATTCCGTCCAGTTTCTTTTCGGCTTTGCTATCGCAGGCGTGACCTTTCTTGTCGATAGAGAAATATCCCTTATGCGTATCTTCGGCAGAAATTCCCTTTAGATACTTTTGATAATCGTCATCGAAAAATGTCAGTTTTTCAGAAACAATGTTGTTGTATTCTTCTTCGAACGTTTTCCAGAGGAAACCCTTGACCTCGTCATCGCCTTCATAGCTCTTGTAATTCGCGACTTCATCAATGAAAAACAGCGAAAGGCACTTGATTCCTTTCTTGAAGAGCTCTTCTTCTTTTTTGAAGTGGGCTTCGATGGTTTCGCGGATTTGCAGACGCTGCATCGTCTTTGCGTCCGTATCGTTTACGACTTGGCCCTTGTAAATTACTTTACCGTTAGTAAATACAACCTGGTTTGCGAGCGGATCAATTTCCGCAATGGTGAAACCGTCATACGCATTGGTCCCGCTAGCAACAGAAAGCTTATCGCCATATTCAAACTTGCGATATTCCCGGCTGATTCCCGAACCCTTCTTGACTTCAAGTTGAATTTTTGCAACAGGAGCCTTTTTCGGATCTAAGATGATATCATCCAGATACATGTATGCAGCCGTTCCCGCCAAGTTTTTTGCAGTAAGCGTCTTGACCTGGATTTTCTTCACGAGTTTTTGGCGGTAGGCGTCAAGAGCATCCAGGGCATAGATGAGATTGTGCTGGACCTTATGCGTTGCGGAGTAGTTCAAGATGAACAGCGGCTTGAACGCCTGCATGGTCTTCTGCGTGACTGATCCTTCAAGTTTCTGCGGTTCATCCAGAATGACAATCGGGTGGTTGGCCGCCAGCACATCAATGGGCCTACGGCTCCCGAATTCATCGCGCCTGTCAAAAATTTTTCTGTTCGCTTCGGGAATTTTCTTGCCTTCGGCAATTTTCTTCTTGTAATCTTCTTCGTTAAACGAAGATGCAAACGCCTGAGCATTAATAATCATCACATTGATGCCAGCATCACTCGAATAGGAATCTATTTGCTGCAAATGGTCACTATTGTAGATGAAATAGCGGGCCTTTTTGCCATAATATTCCATAAAGTGGTCTTCAAGCGTCTGGAAACTCTTATAGACACCTTCACGAATCGCCTTGCTCGGAACAATGACCACGAACTTGCTCCAGCCATAACGCTTGTTGAGTTCAAACATTGTCTTGAGATACACGTAAGTCTTGCCTGTACCCGTTTCCATTTCGATATCGAGACGGCAAGCTTCTACACCGGACTTTACGACGCTTGCAGAGCGCTTGATGTCGCAGATATCCTGCGACTTGTGGATGTTAGCGAGCAGTTCACTTTCGGAAAGTTCGATATCGTGGTTACGGAAGCCCGCATCATCTTGATCGAATACGTTTACTTGACCTTTGCGCTTGCCCAAGTCACGGCGATAAACGGTATTGTCATAGCAAGGCTGCCCTGCAAAAACGTTTACGGTATTTTCGACGGCATCGGTCTGGTATTGCTGAATCTTGAACTTGAATTTCATGCAGCCCTCGCCTTAAATAACCTTGCGTTTGGTGGTAGGGCTGTAGTGGACAAAGAGTTGTTCGAAGTTGTCGAGAACCTTGTCGCTTTCGAGACCGAGATTGCGCATATAGAAGTAGTAGGGTTTGTCGCTATCGGGAACATCGATGACAGACTTGATGAGTTTTTCGGTGATTCCTTCGTCAAAACAGGCGACGAGGTAGTTGCCGTTCACGAAATAGACAGTCTTACCCTCGATGGTGCGTTCTTCAATTTTGCTTGAGAGCGGCAGGTTGCATTCAGGCAAGACTTGGAAAAGCAAATCAAGCGGAGTGCGGTCTTCCTTAACATTATTTGCATCAAACATATCGGGAGATAATGTTTCTGCAGGGCTGTAATACACATCCTTCATGTTGCTTTCGGCAAGTTTCAACACACGGAAACCGATATCAAGGTCTTTTGCCTTTTCTCCAAATTCTTCCTTGATTTTTTTGCCAGCACGGCGAATGCGTTCCTTGCCGATTTCACAGATGTTCTTGTAGCCAGCCTTATTGGCTTCGGAATCTTCCTCAGTCGCTTCGGGAAGCTGGACGCAGATGAATTTGCGTTTGCCGCCTTCTTCAGCATTAAGTTGCATTACCGCATGAGCGGTTGTCGCAGAGCCAGAGAAGAAATCGAGGATAATGGAATTTTCCTCAAGATTTGCTAAATCAATAAGTTTCTTTAATAACGAAATCGGTTTGGGAGTATCAAAAAAAGAGTATCCATCAAAAATTTTCATCAACTCCTTTGTGCCACTTGTTGCCGTCCCAACACGATCATAGCTAAACCACGAGTTATCTACAGAACCATAATCCTTTTTTTCGTTATAGAATACTTTTAACTGAGGACGTCCTTTACCGTCATTTGTCCATACAATTCTATTTTCAGCTAAGGCATTGGCGAATTTTTCAGGAGAAATTCGCCAACACCTCCCTCGCGGAGGGAGGTGTTGTTCTCCCGTTAATGGATTCATTATAGGATAAGTCAAATTTGGCCTAACATGCGGAGCATCAAAAGGATCCGCTTTCCACAAACCCCTAGGATCATTATCTGGATTGTCGTACTTTGTTTGGTCTAATGGCAACGGTTTGCAAACAAATGAATCGCGTTTATGCCATTCAGAAGCATTTGTTTCTTTCAATCTACGATTTTCTTGTCTGCGATTTCGAGCATAAACACAAATATATTCATGATTTACACTAAAATCCGTATCATTTTGAACAGAAGCCCTAGACTGCCATGGAATTTCTGCAACTAAATTATTTTCACCATAAACTTCATTACAAATCTTTTTCAAATTATCAATTTCATTATCATCAATACTGATAAATATCACCCCGTCATCACTCAGCAAATTCCTTGCAATCTTCAGACGCGGATACATCATGTTCAGCCAATCGGTATGGAAACGTCCGTTGCTTTCGGTATTCTTTTCGAAGTTCTGCAAGAGCATGTTTCCGTCTTCGTCATACATTCCGCTCTTCGATTGGAACGATTCCGTATCTTCCTTGAAGTCATCGTTATATACGAAGTCGTTGCCCGTATTGTAAGGTGGGTCAATGTAAATCATCTTGACCTTGCCCAGGTAGTTTTCCTGGAGCAACTTGAGAACTTCAAGGTTATCACCTTCAATGTAAAGGTTTTCCGTGTTGTCGAAATCTACGGATTCCGCTTTGCAGGGACGCAGCGTCATGTTGGTGGGCGCATTCGCATTGTGAATGGCTTCGCGTTTGCCTGGCCACGTAAACTGGTAACGTTCTTCACCTTCGCCAATGGTGGCGTGGCTCAAGTTTTCCTGCAATTTTTCAAAGTCAATAGCGGCCTTGACGTTGCCATTTTCGTCAACGGTCTCGGTGACACATTCCGGGAAAAGGTTCCCGATTTTTTTGATGTTTTCGTTCACAACATCTAGGCTGTGCATATTTGCTTTTTCCATACTTATTCTCCTATTAAAATTTTTTAGATCCTTCGGCTCCGTGCTACGCACTCCGCTCAGGATGACACTCTGGATGGATTACTTCGCCTTCGGCTCGCAATGACGTGGACGCAGGCTGCGGCACTTCGGCAGGCTCAGTGACCTTGCAAGCGGCAAGCTCAGTGAGCTTAGCTTTCATCAGGTTAAACAGTTCTAGTTTGCGGGCGGGTTGGTTTTCGGTGCGAGCCTTCTTTTCAAGGTTCGCAATTTCCTTCTGCAACTTGGCGATATGTTCCTGAATATCCAAGTTTTCGGAAACACTCAAGGAGTCGTTCCAAGGGTCGCCCGCCACCTGTTTCACTATTCCGTTCCAAACATCATCCAGGTTGAGACCACTAAAGCTGAAGCGGAATTCCTCAGCCAGCACCCACTCCCACGATACAACGACATGTTCGTCATACTTCAGCGCAAAACGGACCACATCGCCATAACTCAAAGCGAGAAGGATGTTCTTTTGTCCAATGCGGTGAAGCAGGGTTTCCACATTCTTCGGGTTGAACTGTTTTCGCTTCATCGTAACCCGAGCCACATAAAAGCCCTTTACGCGGGCGCCCGCTGCTACGGGCATTCTTTGGGGGCCGACCACATTCGTGATTGCCACTTGCGTTACATCTTCGTTAAAAGCAGTCTTCTGCGTCGTTGTCATCGCAGAAAACGCTCCGACTCGCCCAAAGAATGTTTCCTTCGGGATGATTTTCTTCTCTTCGGTGCTTTTCGGCAGTCCAAACATCTTTACTGCCCTCAACGAACCACCAAGAAACAAATCAATTCGAAATCATCCAGCCCCTTCACAAACTCCTTACCGAAATCCACAAAGTCGCCATTCAAGAAACTTTCGACATCGCTTTCGTCTTTCTTGCGGACTATAGAATCAATTGCCTTTCCTAGACTTTCCGAAACCTTACCCATGTCGCGACCATCACGGGTTTCCGCATTAAACTCATCGCAAAGATCCTTATCGGGCGAAGATTTTCCCTTTGCCAGCAGGCGCATGATGTCAAGGATATCCTTGGGCTGCAAGTGATTCGCGACAATTTCGCCGTCACTCCCGACATACACCATGTAGAAGGGGTGCAGGCGGTTCTTGCTTCTAATCGTCTCGTTGCTCTTGACGTTTTTCAGCACGAATATCACGCCCGGCTTTTCACCCTTTACAACAGCATAAATTCCAAATGGCACATGGTCCATATCTGTCTTTTGCTTGATATAGGCGAGCAAGTCCATACGGAATTCATTCAGGCCCAAATCCATAATGGAAACGCCCGAATCCATATCTTCCAGGTCAACGACTTCTTCCTGCAATTTCTTGAGCTGGTTCCTGCGATATTCCAGGTCGCCCTTCTCGTCCTGGTTTATCAAGTCGTCGTCACCCGTTGCCGTCATTACCGATATGCGCATACGGGTCTCGACGCGTTCTTTCAGGTTGATGTATTCGTCCAAGTCCAAATCGGGCCAGAAATTCACCAGCTGAATCACCTTGTTCTGGCTACCGATACGGTCTATACGCCCAAAGCGCTGAACAATGCGTACGGGATTCCAGTGAATATCGTAATTGACACAGAAATCACAATCCTGCAAGTTCTGACCTTCACTTATACAGTCCGTCGCTATCAAGACATCGATGTTTGCGCTGTCATTCGGGTAAAGGACGTCACGATCCTTGGACTTTGGCGAGAAAGCGGCAAGTACATGGCTGATGTTCGTCTTGAAATTCGGGATTGTCGTTCGACCATTGATATCGCCCGTCACGAGAGCTACTTCTACACCAAGTTCCTTTTTCAGCGATTCCGACAGGTTGGCGTAAAGGTATTCCGCCGTATCGGAGAACGCCGTAAACACAAGGACCTTCTTGTTGCCGGGATTAATCGGGGAGGCAATCTTTTCGCGGATAATGCGTTTCAGTTCGTTCAGCTTGAAATCGTATTCCGGCGTCACACTCTGCACCATCTTGACAAGCTGTTCAAACGTCTTGATATCGCTATCAATTTCATTTTTCCACGTTATGTAATCCATATCGCGCAAGTCAACGGACGCCTTCTTGCCCACCGTAAAGAAATCCGTATTCTGGTCGTCTTCGTCAAGCGAGAGAGGGTTCGCTTCTAAGGTGACCGAAGCGACTGAACTCTTGTGTTTGCTGAAATTTTCGATAATTTCAGAAGTTCTCTTCAGGTAATCGCAAATTTCCTGAACCGTCATCAAGAAAGAGTGTACCGAACTTTCCATGCGCTTCAGCAGGTTGGTCGCCATGATTCGCTGAATGCCAAGTTCACGCCCCTTACGGAACTTTTCGGTATCGCGCTCATTCAAATACTTCGGAAGTTCGCTATCCAAAACATAATTGAGCGGCGTATAGATGGTTAGCTTGAGTACCTGCAACAACTCAAAGATTTCGTGGTAGTTGATGCCGCCGGCAAGATCCGTCAACTTCGGGCGTAGCGATATGGGCTTGTTCCGTTCAGGGAACGCGCCTATTTCCTTCATGTCGTAATAAGTCTGTATCTGCTTGCGGGAACGCGCAATCGTCACGCTGTCCAACACCTCGAAAAAATCAAAATCCAATCGGGAAAGCAGATTTGCAGTTGTCCGTTCACTTTCGGGGAACTTGCACCAACTATTATAGACCTTTTGAGCCTGCTTGAAAATATCGTCGATATCCGCCCTTGTCGAAAGCTTGCCGTTGAACTCGTCGGGATTATCGCAGTATGCGAGCGCCAGTTGGTTGCGCAAGTCGTAGAAGCGGTTATTCACAGGAGTCGCCGAAAGCATCAGCACCTTGGTTTTCTTGTTCGGTTTGATGATACGGTTCATGAGCCGCATGTAGCGGTTTTCTTTTTCGCCACCATGACTGTTGGTGCCGTTGCCGTTCCTGAAATTGTGGCTTTCGTCAATCACGACCAGGTCGTAGTTCCCCCAGTTGATACTATTGATTGAAAGGCCTGTTGCAATCTTACCTTCGTCTCGCGAAAGATCCGTATGGTAAGCGACATCGTAACGCAAGCGGTCTGACGCAAGCGGGTTGTTCACCTGGTTTCCGCGATAGGTCATCCAGTTTTCGGACAACTTTTTGGGACAAAGAACCAGAACATCCTTATTGCGCCCCTCGTAATACTTGATAACGGCTAGTGCCGTGAACGTTTTACCAAGGCCAACGCTATCGGCCAAAATACACCCGTTGTACTGCTCCAGTTTATGGATTATGGCGACTGCTGCATCTTTCTGGAAATTGTAGAGTTTGTTCCAGACGGCCGTTTCCTTGAAACCTGTCGCTTCGTTCGGCAAGACGTCTTCCGAAACATCTTCCAGGAATTCGCTGAAGATGTTGTAAAGCGTCATAAAGTAGATGAGTTCCGGAGAGTTTTCCTGATAGACCGTCGTAATTATCTTGATGACATTCTCGGTAACGTCGTTCAGTTTAGATTCGTCATACCAGACCGCATTGAACATCTCCAAGAACTTCGCGCTCTCCGGAGTTTCAAAACGCGCTACCATATTCATCAAATTGTTGCCGCGCTTTACGCCCAAATCTACCGTCGTGAATGAATTGACAGGAGAATAAGTGTAGGTGTTGTCGCTGTTTTTTACCGACAAGAAATTGTTCATGCCCTCGCGCGTGGCGTTCGACTTGAACTTTACCTTGCGGCGAATCCATTCGGCACATTCGCGAGCCACTACGCGTTGTTTGAGTTCGTTACGAAGCTTGATTTCGAATTCGGTGCCGTAAAGGGACTTTTCGCGCTCTAGCCGCTGGATGTAGAATTCCTTGCGTTCCTTTTCGGAATTTTCCGCAACAAACGTAGGGGACGTGAAAATAAAACGAAGTTCCTCGCAACTTTCCAACTGCTTGCGAAGTTCGTTGAAGGCGTAGATGGAGAAACAGGCCGCAGCAATCGAAACGCGACTGCCACGACGGATTTTATCGAGAAGGTCATCCTTGACCGTCTTGGATACATTATCAAATAATTCCATCTACCAAATCGCCTTGCGACTACGGCAAAGACCGCAACCGCGGGTTGCGCTCTTATCACTCGTGCAAGGATTACACGCTATTTTCTTGGAATAAAAAAGGCGTAAGGCGAGAGTCGCGACCGTGCTTGCACGGGGATGACCGAGCCGAAGTCCTTTTCTACAAAAAAGGCGTGGTGTCGAATGCACTCACCGCCTTGAGGTAACGACCAAGAAACCTATCCAACGTAAGCACAAACGACCCACGCACAGGGTGCGTGAGTGTCTGCCCATTCTCGTTGGATTTGAAAATTTTGGTCGTTTTTCAAGGCGAGAATAAGAGCAATAACTCAAATTTCTATGCGCCCCAAACCGCGAGGAATGGGGCTATGTCTGTGGGAAATAGTAGTAAAAAAGTGACTGGATTCTTCGACTTCGCCTTGCGGCTACGCTCAGAATGACGATAAAAGGGAGACGCCCGTCAAGCGGGGCATGACATTTGGACGGGTGGACGGGGTAAGCCGGGGCGTTACGGGGCGGCGTCTGAGCGCCCGCAGAGGGGGTGCTGGAAGACTTGCCCTAGATCCTTCGACTTCGCCCTACGGGCATCGCTCAGGATGACACTAGGGCAAGGCTGCAAGCAGGGGGAGACTTCCCCCACCATCAAATTGGCCAGTTATTCCTTTCGGGCATTATTTTTGCAAATTCATACCTGCGGGGCTTGAATTTTATTAGTTTTCGGGTATGGAACTTCGAGTTTTGCGGTATTTTCTGGAGGCGGCGCGGTTGGGGAATGTCTCGCGCGCGGCGGATAATCTTTGCGTGACGCAGC
>JAEEGG010029093.1_pt1 | contig 10341 bp, 8 predicted proteins | sample 9134161 | NCBI WGS metagenome assembly JAEEGG01 (sample SAMN16246543, study PRJNA631951) | gut metagenome | biome: gut microbiome; feature: rumen; material: CR-attached | host: Bos | place: Iran: Karaj | collected 2018-10 | reverse complement strand
GCACTCCCCTCCCATGTAGGGGAGGGGCAGGGGTGGGGTCAGTATTATCCCCATCCGCTTACTCAAGGGCACCTCTCACCCCTTCGGCTTGGGGTGATGACAGCCCTCAATGTATTGTTTAACCTTCGCTTCTTCAAGCCCTTAGAAAGATACTGACCCCACCCCTACCCCTCCCCTACATGGGAGGGGAGTGCCTACGGAGTCCCTGCGCTTTTCCCTGCGCTTCCATATAACAAAAATGCTGTTATTCGGGGCTTCGTTTTAGTTGTTGCCTAATTCGTTACTCTGAAAAACAAAGAAAAACACGTTTTTCTTTTGATTATCCCTCGCTTATTCGTACCTTTGGCTGTCGCCGAATGTACTTTCGCTCGGATAAGCAAAAGAAAAAACAATTTTTCTTTTGCTTTTCCCTCGCTTATTCGTACCTTTGGCTGTCGCCGAATGTACTTCCGCTCGGATAATCAAAAGAAAAACACGTTTTTCTTTTGATTATCCCTCGCTTATTTGTACCTTTGGCTGTCGCCGAATGTACTTCCGCTCGGATAATCAAAAGAAAAACACGTTTTTCTTTTGATTATCCCTCGCTTATTCGTACCTTTGCACTCTGCAACAGTATTATAATAACATCACCATGAAGATTCTTATCATTAACGGACCCAACCTGAACCTTTTGGGGAAACGCGAGCCGGGCATATACGGCAACAGCTCGTTTGACGACTATCTGCCTGTGCTGCGCCAGCGCTATCCGCAGGTGGAGATAGACTACTACCAGAGTAACATCGAGGGCGAACTCATAGACAAGATGCAGCAGCAAGGCTTCGACGCCGACGGCATCGTGCTCAACGCGGGCGCCTACACACACACCAGCATTGCCTTGGCCGACTGCATACGTGCCATCACTGCTCCCGTCATTGAAGTGCACATCAGCAATGTGCACCAGCGCGAGGAGTTTCGCCACCGCTCTATGATCAGTGCTGCCTGCCGTGGCATCATCTGTGGCTTCGGGCTCGACAGCTATCGGCTGGCCATCGAAGCATTATTGAAGTGATGCAACTCGACGAGTACATCTTGCAGCATATTGATGCCGAACCCGAGCACCTGTACCGGCTGTGGCGTGCCACCAACCTGGAGCTGCTGAACGGTCGCATGGCCAGCGGACACCTGCAGGGGCGCCTGCTGAAGATGCTGGTGCAGATGATTCGCCCGTGCCGCATACTGGAGGTGGGCACGTTCAGCGGCTACAGTGCGCTGAGCATGGCCGAGGGCCTGGAAGCCAACGCCTGTGCGATGGACCACGGGCAGGGACGTGTGTACACCTTTGAGGTGAACGACGAAGTGGAGGACTTTGCGCGACGGTGGATAAGCACATCGCCCGTGGGCCATCGCGTGGTGCTTGCCATTGGCAATGCCATCGACCAGGCACCGCGTCTGGGCTTCGACTTCGACATGGCATTCATCGATGGCGACAAACGCACCTACATCGAGACCTATGAAGCCCTGCTGCCGCTCATAACACCCGGCGGCTATGTGCTGGCCGACAACACGCTGTGGGACGGCCATGTGTGCGACCCTGCCTACGACCGCGACCACCAGACGCTGGGCATCAGGCACTTCAACGACCACGTGGCTGCCGACAAGCGCGTGGAGAAAGTCATTCTTCCGCTGCGCGACGGGCTGACGCTGATGCGTAAAGTGGCACCGTCTTCATGATTGTTTGCCATTTTCTTGCATGTTTAAAAAATACTTAGTATCTTTGCATTCGAATTGTAGCTATCAACCATTATTGTCTGGTATGTTTGGAGTGAACGAGCGTGAGAGGAGCGTGGGCAGGCGGCCGTCGGCCCTTCACTCCCTGCAAGCATGGTTGGCGGCACTGGCATTCATCGTCTGTGGTCTGCCGCTTAGCACAGCGCAGGCGCAAACCCTGGGCCGCTACGAGGCAGACTTCTCGCTGTCGGACATTGATTTTGTCGATACTGTAGGCATAGCGTGGGAGCACGGCCAGGTGCTGGTGCCTGTGGGCATCAGCGGGCGCGAGTATCACTTCCTTCTCGACACCGGCGCAGGCCTGTCGGTAGTGTTCAGCGGGTCGCCACTGGCACAGCAGATGCAGCGCACAGGAGGAGCCAGCGAGGCCGGCGGCATTATATCGCACGACGCCACAGGGCGCACCGACACCGTGCCCATGCTCGAGCTGCCACCCATGCGGCTGGGGCGCATCACCCTCTATGGGGGTCGTGCCACCCTGCAGCAGCAGGCGGCAGGCAGCAGCATAGACGGCATACTGGGCTTCGACCTGGTGAACGGCGGTCTGAGCATGAAGATAGACGTGCCCCACAGGCGCCTTGTCATTAGCGACCGCAAGGGCTTCTTCGACAAGGAGGAGGCAGCAGTGCGCCTGAAGTATACGCTCAACTTCCACGTGCCCTACATCGACATTGTGCCCTTCGGAAAGCATCGCGAGCGGGTGCTCTTCGACACGGGTAGCCGACAGTTCTTCTCAATGAACAAGCACAGCTTTGACGAAGCCTATGCTGACGACGACGACTATCCTGCTCCAACCCTCAATGCACCCTCATCGACGATTCAGACCATACAGACCATTCCTACCATTCCCACAGTGGATGCCGCACCAGCCACGCCGCCGGCAGAAAGGGAGAGGAAGCGTCGCGGCTCACGGCAGAAGCCAGTGCCCGTGCCACCCGTCATTGAAGGGCGCTCACTGGGGCGCTATGCCATAGGCCTGGGCGGACTCGAGCCAGAGGGCGAGGTGCTGTTCCTGCTCCTGAATGGGCTGCAAATAGACTCCTACACCTTCAGCGGCGTACACGCGCTCACCACGCAGGGCGGATCGCATTTAGGGGCTGCTGTGCTTGAGCATGGTGCCGTTACCTTCTGCAACCGTCCACGCCTGATGTTGTTTCAGCCTGTCGACGAGGCACAGCCGCACGATGTGGGCAACCAGCAGATGGAGATAGCCTTCGTGGCCGACGAGCTGGGGCGCCCGGCAGTGGGACTGGTGTGGGAGAAGAGCGAGCCCTACGCGGCGGGGCTGCGCTATGGCGACGTGATAGAACAGATAGACAACAAGCCGGTGCTCTCGCTTGCACAGTTCGTCAGGTGGCCCTTCATACGCGGACAGGCACACCTCTTCACTGTGCGCAACAGGCAGGGCCAGCGCCGCAATGTGAGCTGGGTGAGGGTGAGATAGAACGATAACGCTCACTGAAACAGGCAACGGTTGAACACCCATCTCACGAATGACTCCTAACCCCAAACTATGAACGAATTCTTAAGCCAATTTCATAAGAGCGTTTTCCGGGCGACAGACCTGCAGCAGGGAAAGACGGGAACAGGCAAGGTGCTGTTCCGTCTTTCATTTGAGCAGGGAGCCTCGGTGTGTGTCGTCAATGAGCAGGGACAGCCAGAGCAGGCCGACTACAGGCTGTATCAGGGCGAGACGTTCAATGTGCTGCGCATCATTGACGGCATACGTAAGGAACAAGCGATGCGCATCAGCTGGGACACCGCCGGCGATAACAGCCTGCGACTGCACGACTATCCCTACCTGCTATTCGCCTTGCTGCGCTGCGACAACCTGGTGGATGCCCAGCTGAAGCCGCTCCGTGTAAGTCAGGAGCCGGCCACCATCGTGCTGAAGATAGAACCGGTACAGCCCCAATCCCTCCCTGCTGGTGGTGCGCCGGGAGTGGGGCAGCTGGAAGCCAGTCTTTTGGCCCGCACCGAGGGGCTGCCGCCTCAGCCGTTTGAGCTGCTGAGCGATGTGTTTGCCCTGGTGGGCGACACCATACACCCCATAGCTTCCGTGGGCGAGAACTACACTCGCATAGGCTTCTTCCACGAGACGTTCTCCCGCACCCTGATAGAGCAGTACCTCTCGGTGTTCTATAGTTATATAGATAATGTAGACCTCGACTACGAGGGATACCAGTTGGTGCGCAGCGAACAGCCAGTGACCACCGTGCCCACCATCATCATTGAGAAGGTGGATGCCGACATGGCGCTCTACCTCAGACTGACGCATTCCCTGCCTGGCATTGATGCCGACTTTGCGCAGCGCTTCGACCTCACCTGCCTGGCCACGCTCACCATGGAGCAACAGGTGCTGCTGCGGCGCGTCGTTCACACCAGCGAGACTGACGACGAGAACGAGTTGCATAAGACCATTGTGAGCTATGCACCTAATAGGACGCTGGCCAAGGATGTGTGGTGCGCCAATGGCGAGTTCATCATACCGCAGGATGTGGCAGGTCCTTTCCTGCTGCAGGCCTTGCCACGGTTGGTGCTGCGCTATCAGCTGCTGGGCGTGGAGCGGCTCAGGGAGTACAAGGTGAAGCCCATAGTGCCAAAGATGAAGCTGAAGCTCTCGTCGGGCATCGACTTCCTTGAGGGCACCGCCACCATCGATATAGAAGGCGAGGAAATGTCGCTGAAGAAATTTCTGCAGCAGTACAACAAGCAGAAGTACGTTACACTGGGCGACGGGCAGCGCGGACTAGTGGACGAACACTACATACGCCGCCTGGAGCGCATCTTCCGCAAGGTGGAGAAGGGCGACAAGGTGAAGGTGTCGTTCTTCGACCTCCCGGAGATAGAAAACCTGCTGGCCGAGAAGCTGGAGGGGAAGACCTTCAAGCACTACCGCGAGTTCTACGAGGGGTTCAACAGCCTGGCCTCGAAGCGGCTCACCACCACCGGTCTGGTCAAGGCCAAGTTGCGCAACTATCAGAAGGAGGGCGTGAAGTGGATAAACTATCTCTACGACAATAACTTCGGCGGCTGTCTGGCCGATGACATGGGCTTAGGCAAGACCCTGCAGACCATAACCATGCTGGCGAAGGTGTATAAGGCCACTTCGGGCACCAAAAGGGGAACGTCGCTTATCGTCATGCCCCGTTCCCTGCTGTTCAACTGGCAGGACGAGCTGAAGAAGTTTGCGCCGCAGCTCACCTACTACACCTACTACGGTGCGCAGCGCAACCTGCAGGAGGCTATGGCGCAGCAGCTCATACTCACCACCTACGCCCTGGTGCGCAACGACATTGAGCAGTTTCGCGAACAGCACTTCCACTACATCATCCTCGACGAGAGCCAGAACATCAAGAACCTGGCATCGCAGACCACCCAGGCCGTGCTGCTGCTCAACGGTGACCACCGCCTGGCGCTGAGCGGCACGCCCATAGAAAACAACCTCACCGAGCTCTACTCGCTCTATCGCTTCCTCAACCCCGCCATGCTCGGCTCCTTAGACGACTTCAACACCCGCTATGCCTCGCCCATACAGCATCAGGCCGACAAGGAGGCCACCGAGGCACTGCGCCGCAAGATTTTCCCCTTCATGCTGCGCCGGCTGAAGAAGGACGTGCTCACCGAGCTGCCCGACCGCACCGAGCAGACGCTCTACGTAGAGATGGATACCGACCACCGCCGCTTCTACGAGGAGCGCCGCAGCTACTACCAGCAGGCCATACAGAGTAGCATCAAGTCGCAAGGACTGGAAAAGTCGCAGATGATGATGTTTCAGGCGCTCTCAGAACTGCGGCGCATAGCCAGTGTGCCTGAGAGCCTGAGCGACGGCGCCATCAGCTCGCCGAAGATACCGCTGCTCTGCGAACAGGTGGAGGAGGCCGTGGCAGGTGGCCACAAGGTGGTGCTCTTCTTCAACTTCATTGCTGGCATAGAGCTGGTGGGAGAGCGCCTCACCGAGCTGGGCATCGACTACACCACAATGACCGGCAGCACGCGCGACCGCCGTGCCGTGGTTGAGCGCTTCCAGAACGATGCTGGATGCCGCGCCCTGCTCATGACGCTGAAGACGGGCGGCGTGGGGCTCAACCTCACCGTGGCTGACACCGTATACATAGTGGAGCCGTGGTGGAACAAAGCCGCCGAGGAGCAGGCCATCAACCGCCTGCACCGCATAGGGCAGAAGGCCAAGGTGCTCAGCTTTGCGCTTATCACCCGCGACACCATAGAGGAGAAGATACGCCTCTTGCAGCAGCAGAAGAAAGACTTGGCCGACAGCCTTATCACCGGCGACAGTGCCATTACCAAGCGCCTCACCGAGGAAGACATCAAGTACATCTTCGGCAGTTAGGCGTTGTTAGTGAGATTTGCGTGACTCTAGCCACCAAGGTCGAGCGCCTGGTCGTGAGCTGGGAGCCACTCGTGAGAGAAGTGTGATTTGTATTCGTAAATGTTACATAAAAAATGAAACGTTTATCATTTGTTTGTTATTTGTTGTTTAGCGCGCCTCACTGCTGAAAAAGAAGGTCAGCGATGAGTGGAAGCGATTTGACCAAACGTTCGACTTTTGGGACGAAGACACACCCCTGGACACCTTGAGATGGATGTTGAAGCCCAAATATACCGACTATGATGTGAATGCAGCCCTTCAGCTGACGAAAACAACATGCTCCCCGCCCCGGCTCCCGCGTCATTGACACCCCCAAAAGAACTGGAGGAGCTTCCCCACAACCGACGGGGACACTCCTCCAGCGTGTTAGTTGAGCGTAACCAAAGATAACAAATAATGTCGAAATACGAAACTATTTAAGAATCTTTATTACTCCTCGTCCCAGCCTGAGCGGTGCCGGCGTGAGTTGGCCCCACCTTCCAAGCCGTCATCGTCATCGTCCCAACCCGTATTCTGGCGGGAGAATTGGTCACCTTCGCCTAAGCGGTTGTAGGCTTTAGGGTCGCTGCCAGAGAGGATGGTGGCATGGCTCATAAAGATGTTGACGCAGAGGGCGGGCTTCTGATATTTCTTCTTATTCATGATGCAGTTCATGTTGTCGTTTATACATTATAATATTATATGCACAGTCTGTTCACTTCACTACGACTGCGCGGCCGTTGTGCACGTAGACACCCTTCCTGGTGGGGGCACTGTCAAGGCGGCGGCCGTCAAGGGTGTACCAGGCGTTGTTAAGTGAAGAGTGAATAGAGAAGATTGAAGGATCTGCTTCAGCATCGGCTATTCCGCTGATGTCGCCGTAGTCGGGCAGAGGGGCAAAGCGGGCGAAGGCTCCGGCAGGCAGTGGAAGGTAGGCCTTATGGGCTTGGCTCTCGAAGGCTTCTCCATTTTCTTCGCCCCAGAACCAGCCTAAAACGTTGGCTCCAGCTACGGTGGTGCCATAGGTCAGTTTGTAGTAGATGTCACCGCCCTCGGTGAGGTGCGACGCGTCAAAGCCACGGAGTAAGTTGTTGGCGGGGGCGGAGGAAGAGCCGTCGCTGGGGCGTAAGCCGATGTCATAGGTTCCAACGCCCTCGGGCATCTGCAGGAGTACGGCTGTGCCGGCGGGCACGATACCGCCTTCGCCCTCGGCGATGACTCTGTAGACGAGGGTGAAGGTTCCCTCAGTGTTGGGTGTATTGCAGAAGGTGACGATGTAGGCCTTCATATATTCGGCCAGCACGAGCTCCTGTCCGCTGTCGTAGTAGGTGACGAAACCCTCAGGGGGGAAGGTTACGCTCACGTTGTCAACTTCTTGCGCCAAGGTGCTGGTGGTGCCGAGTATGAAGAGGGTTAGTGTGAGTAAGAAGTTTTTCATTGTGTTTTGTTTTTTAGGTATACCTTATTTGTTGATGATTATCTTGCCATGATTAACAGTGATTCCTTTCTTGGGCCAATAAACCTTACCTTAACTTATTGTATATTAAAACGTTTTCTCCTTGGGGCAGAAGGGCGTACTCCCTCCGTGAACAGCCCTGGCTCCCGCGTCATTGACACCCCAAAAGAACAGGAGGAGCTTCCCCGCAACCGACGGGAATACTCCTCCAGCGTGTTAGTTGAGTAGCTTTTTACTCACCATAGACGCGGGTGGTGCGCTTGATGAAGAGTCCGAAGAATACGCTCTGAGTGATGTATTCCACCTGCGACACTTTGGTGATACCGCCGTTCTGTGCGGCCTGCTTGAGGTTGTTTTGCTCGCCCTGGCTGCTCCACAAGCCAAGGATGATCGACGATGTGGCCTCACCCACCTTTTGGCCTATGGGAGCCTTTTCTGTGAGTGCTGCGTCAGAACTGATTGTTGCACAACTGGTGAGCGATGCGGCTGCGATAACGGCAGCGGCTGCAAATGCTAAAATGTTCTTTTTCATACGTTTTGCTTTTATGATTAATAAGATTTGTGAGATGCGTGTCGCGGAGTTAGCCGTGTCTATCCGTTACTTGTTTTTGACGGCACAAAGGTAAGTAAATTTGCAGACTTTGCCAAACAATATTCTATCTTTTCTGCTGTATAGAGCCTAATTATTGTGTTTTGAGCGTGCTTTCTGCAGAAAAAGCATACCTTTGTGGCCAATGCACAGCGGCCAACGTGTGCATGAAACTATTGTATGTTTCTTTCCGGCACTCAGCATGCACTATTGCCGCTCGTTGTCGTCTTAGCGTTCCACATGTATCCAGTCGGCGTCTGTCCAGCCGCGGTCGGCCTTGGGGTCTCTCTCCACACTGACAAAGCCGAACTTGGCGCCCACCCACTTGCCTTGGCGCATGGTGAATGCTTCGCCACAGTCAGTCCATTTCTTGTTGTTTAGACTGTAGGCAAACCGCACTATGGGCTTGCCGCCGTGGGGCTGCCCGGCCTCCGCATTGCTAACGGTCAGTCGCAGGTAGATGTCTTCGTGAATGCCCGGTTTGTAGTCGGTCTTGTCCTCGGCAGTAGGCTTCAGCGTGGCTATGAGCTGCTCCTGCTGTGGCTTGCCCTTGTCGGCCTGAAGGCAGGTGAGCTGTAGCAGGTGGAATTCTTTCCCCACCCTTTTCACCACGAGAGCCGAATAGTCGAGGCCCATCATGATGAGTCCGCCCATCTGGCCGTCTGACTTCGACGTGACGCGCATCTTTGCAGTGACCGTAAACTCGTCGGCTGGTGTTTTCTGCAGCAGCATGTTGGGAACGAGCCAGAGGTTCTTTTCGCTCTCCGGCAGTTTGTAGGTGTAGAGGCGCATGGTGCCGAAGGCGGTGGGCACACCATACTTCTCGTCGTAGTTGGCCTGCCACTGCCACTGCTTGCCAATGGTGTTGGCGTTGAACTCGTCGCTCTCCACGGGGTTGGTTGTTGGGCAGGGGGCGCCGGTGGCGGGTTTCTTATAGGTGGTCACCGGTTCTCCCTTCTTGCCCATGACGGGCCAGCCTGTCGACCAGTCTACGGGGTTCAGGTGCACTACGCGGCCGTAGGCTTCCTTGTCCTGGAAGTGCATGAACCAGTCTTCGCCATACTTAGTGTGTATCCACGCTCCTTGATGAGGGCCGTTTACCGGCGTCTTTCCCTGGGCAAGCACAATCTTGTGCTCGTAGGGGCCGTAGGGCGATTTTGAGCGCATGGCCAGTTGGAATCCTTCGGGCACACCGCCGGCGGGGCACAGAATCCAGTACCATCCGTCGCGCTTGTAGAACTTCGGCCCTTCGCAAGTGCGGTTCTCCGTTCCGTTGCCGTCGAACACGATGACGGGCTGGCCTATGGGGCGTGTGCCGTCGGCGCTCATCTCGCGCACGGTGAGCACAGAGGCGAACTTTGAGCGGCTGTTAGCCCATCCGTTCACCAGATAGCAGCGTCCGTCGTCATCCCATAGCGGCGTGGTGTCGATGTATCCCTTTCCGCGTATGACGCAGAGAGGCTTTGACCACTCTCCGGCAGGGTCTTGCGTCTTCACCATGTACACCCCGTGGTCAGGGTCGCCCCAGTATATGTAGTACCAGCCGTTGTGGTGGCGTATGCTGGGCGCCCACACGCCGTTGCCATGCTGTGGCGTGTTGAAGTGCTCAATAAGCTGGTCGTCGCCCTCGTAGAGCTTGTCTTTGAGGGCGTAGTTCACTATTTCCCAGTTCACGAGGTCGCGTGAGTGCAGGATGGGTAGTCCGGGAGCGCACTGAAACGACGAAGCCGTGAGGTAGTAGTCTTCTCCGTCGGTGCCTCCCACGCAAACGTCAGGGTCGGAGTAGTCGGCATTGATGACGGGATTGGTGTAAGTGCCGTCGCCGTTGTCGGGCGACCACACCTGTGATTTGTACTGCCCCATCATGGCTATAGGTAAAAAGGCCAGGAGGGTGAGGAAAGGTCTTCTCATCATGATATCAGCTTTTGTTTGTTTTAGTTTTGAAAAGTTTGCTGCAAAGGTACGAATAAGCGAGCGAAAAGCAAAAGAAAAATTGTTTTTTCTTTCGCTTTTCCGAGCGGAAGTACCTTCGGCGCCAGCCAAGGGTACGAATAAGCGAGCGAAAAGCAAAAGAAAAATTGTTTTTTCTTTCGCTTTTCCGAGCGGAAGTACCTTCGGCGCCAGCCAAGGGTACGAATAAGCGAGCGAAAAGCGCAGGTA
>JAEEGG010029091.1_pt1 | contig 10342 bp, 10 predicted proteins | sample 9134161 | NCBI WGS metagenome assembly JAEEGG01 (sample SAMN16246543, study PRJNA631951) | gut metagenome | biome: gut microbiome; feature: rumen; material: CR-attached | host: Bos | place: Iran: Karaj | collected 2018-10 | reverse complement strand
TCCGCCGTCTTGTCGAACAGGAAGGCGCAGTCGTCATTTTAGGTCCGTACTTCTCAGGCCAGACGATCGCTTTGGATGGCACGATGAAAGAATTAGGCGTTGCCCTGATCAACTCTGCTACCAATGTCGGTATCGATGATCTCAAGAACCCTTATCTGTGGCATAACCGTTGCGATGATGGCTTGAACGGCGTTATCTTAGGCAAAGCTGTCGTTGATGAGTATGTCAAGAGAAACGGTTCCGCAGACGGTTTGAAAGTCGGTATCATCTGCGGTAACGATGATACAGGCACGGGTGCCGCTCAGGTCTATGAAAACTATTTCACCGAGAATGGCGTTGATTTCTATCGCGATGAGCATGATACAACGGTCGATGACCTGACAGCCTACATCCAGAAGGCGATCGCTGCCGGCTGCAATGCGTGGGTTTCTTCCTGCCATGATAAAGGCGCTGTCGCTATCGCTAAGGCAATGTACGAACAGGGTCTGAGAGACCAGATCGTTTTCACGAACCCGATTCTGGCTCAGACGAACGTTCTGGAAATGATGGAACCTGAATGGGTCGAAGGCTGGGCATGTGTCGCCGACTATTCCGCTTCCGATACTTCCAATCCTTTAGCTGCTGAATTCACTAAGAAATGGAATGCTGCATACGATGTAACTCCGGATGTTCAGGGCGCTTTGTACTACTGCCATGCCAATCTGGCTATTAAGGCGATCCAGGATGCAGGATCAGCAGATCCTCAGGCTATCGCTGACGCGATTGCCAAGATCTCCGGATTCAAGACGATCATCGGTACGGTTTATGCTGACGAATACACGAACCTGATTTATGAAATCGGTATTACCTATATCAGAAATCTGGTTCCGACGATGGAAGCATCCGTATCCATGGTTGAATCTCAGGAAGACGTCAAGAACGTCGCAAAATATCACTAAGATATGAATATATACCGCATCACCGTTTTGGTGGTGCGGTATTTTTATATGAAGGGGTGCATTTATGTCCATATTTGAAGGAGTAAACTGGTTACAATTGCTTGTAACGGCGATTGCGATGGGCTGTATCTATTCCCTGATCGCAACCGAGTACACACTGATTTACAATGCGACCGGTCTGGTTAATTTCGCCCATGAAAGTTTCATCGTTCTCGGGGCCTATATCTTTGCCGGCACGTTTGAAAGAGCGCTGCAGTTCCCCCATTGGCTGGCGATCGCTCTGACTCTGGTTTCTATGGCGGCTTTCGGAGTGCTGGTTGCCTCGACGATACTGAATCCGTTGAGGAATCTGCAGTTTGTTACCTACGCCATGTTTGGAACGATGATGCTTTCCAGGATCATCATTGAAATCTGTCGTTTATCATGGGGTTCTTTGCCTTTTACGGTCAAAGGTTTTTTAAGGGAGTCAATTAATATCGGTTCGACGGTCCTGTCTGAATCATATATCTATATCATCATTATTTCGATTATCGTTATTTCTCTGCTTCAGGCTTTCTTTAAGCTGACAAAAGCGGGAAAAGCGATGATCTGCGTATCGCAAAACAAGGATGCGGCTGCTTTGATGGGAATCAACGTATCTGCCAGCATCAATCTTACAGTTGCGATTTCTTCGATCATTTGCGGTATCATCGGTATCTTGTGCGCGCCGTTGTATAATGTTTCATCCAACATGGTGACGTCGGCAGCGACCAAGGGATTCTGTGCGGGAGTCATTGGCGGTTTCGGATCTTATCCGGGCGCGATCATCGGCGGGATCCTGATCGGTCTGATCGAACAGTTCGGTATCATTTTCATTCCGTCGGTCTGGAAAGACGCATTGTCGTTCGGCTTGATGATCATTTTCCTGCTGATCAGACCGGGCGGTATCATTAAGAGAAAGAAAGCGTAGGTGACAGGATGAAAAAGAAATATTGGCTGATTCTGCTGGTTTCCGCAGTCATCGTTGTGGCATATGTCTTGCTGTTCCTTTCTTCCAATTCCTATATCCAGTCGGTCATGAATATGCTTCTTTACAATATCGTGCTGGTTCTGGGCTTGAACTTTATCACCGGATTGACCGGACAGATGAATATGGCGACCGCCGGCATGATGGCGCTGGGAGCTTATTCCTTCGCGATCAGCGATACGAGTTATAGCGTCAATCCCTGGCTGTCTCTGCTGATGGTGCTGGCTCTTGGTTTGGTCATCGGACGGGCTCTGGGTTATCCGTCTTTGCGTCTGCAGGGCTTTTTCCTGTCGCTGACGACGATCGGCTTCAATGAAGTCGTTCGTATCACCGTGAACAACCTGACCGACCTTACCGGCGGCGCTACAGGCTATAAAGATGTTAAGCGTCTGCCGTTCTTCTTTCAGTTCCCTGATAAGAACTCCTACTTTTATCTGAATCTGATTTTTACTTTGGTTATGATCGCGATCGCGGTACTGGTCGTCTATTCCAAATGGGGCAGAGCCTATAAATCGATCCGCGACAATTATGAAGCTGCCGAAGCGACAGGAATCGATATTGCGAAGCTGAAGATCCAGGCATTCACGATGGCGGCGATCTATTCGGTCGTTGCCGGAGTGATGTATGCCGGATATTCGCAATACCTCAATCCGACCGCCTTTGCGACATCCTATTCACAGAACTATGTCGCGATGCTGATGGTCGGAGGAATCGGCAGCGTACCGGGCAACATTCTTGGTGCAGCGCTGGTCACGGTATTGCCGGAAGTCTTGCGGGCATTCCAGAACTACTACTGGGTGATGTTCTGTACGATCTGTCTGCTGATGGCGATCTTTGTTCCGGACGGCTTATGGTCGCTGCTCCAGAAGGCGATCCGTTTCGCCCGGAAGAAACTTAACAGAAACAAGGAGGTAGCTTGAGATGCCTGCTATGTTGGAATTAAAAAACATCACGAAACGATTTGGCGGTCTGGTAGCCGTCAATGACCTTTCGATGAGAATCGAAGAACACGAGATCCATGCATTGATCGGACCGAACGGCGCAGGCAAGACGACCGCCACCAACATGATCGAGGGCGTCTATCATCCGACCAGCGGGCAGATCTTCTATAAAGATCAGGAAATCACCAATCTCAGGACGCACGAAATCGCCAGACTGGGGATTGGCAGAACGTTCCAGAACATCAAACTCTATGATACGATGACGGCGTTGGAAAACGTCATGGTTGGCGGACATCAGCTGACGAAGCTGGATCTGTTCCCCAGCATCATCAATCCCAAAGGACTGATGGAAGAAGAAAAGATGCTGAAGGAAAAAGCCGAAATGCTGATCGATTATGTCGGCCTTTCCGGTATCAAGAACGAATATGTCAAGAACCTGCCTTATGGAAACAAGAAAGTCCTGGAAGTGGCCAGAGCGCTGATGATGGATCCGGAATTGCTGCTGCTGGATGAACCTGCAGCCGGACTGAACCCGTCAGAACGTGCCGATTTCGTGTCTCTGCTGATGCGTATCCATTCCGAAGGCAAAACCTTGTTCTTTATCGAACACAATATGGATGTCGTCATGAATGTTTCGCATCGGATCACGGTCGTCAATTTCGGCGCCAAGATCGCCGAAGGAACGCCTCAGGAGATCCAGACCAACCCGGAAGTCATCAAGGCGTATCTGGGAGAAAGGTATCAGGTGAAATGACAATGGAAAATAAAATTCTTAGTCTGAACGGTATCGATGTGTATTATGGCGAGGTACAGGCCTTGTTTGATATTTCTCTTGATGTCTACGAGGGGGAGATCGTGTCTATTATCGGCTCCAATGGCGCAGGAAAAACGACGACGATGCGTTCGATCATGGGATTGCGTCATCCTAAGAAGGGCAGCATCACCTTCCAAGGCGAAGAGATACAGAAGCTGCCGACTCATAAAGTCGTAGACCGCGGAATCGTCTATGTTCCGGAAGGAAGACTGGTTTTCCCTGACCTGTCGGTCGAAGTCAATCTGGAAATGGGAGCCTATTCAAAGTCATATTCGAAGACCGAAATGCAGCAGATGATGGAAGAACAGTACGAGTTGTTTCCTCGTCTGAAAGAAAGAAAGAATCAGCTTGCCGGTTCGTTATCCGGCGGTGAACAGCAGATGCTGGCCATTGCCAGAGGGCTGATGTCGGATCCGAAGCTGATCATGTTTGATGAACCTTCTCTGGGTCTGGCTCCGGTCATTGTCGACGATGTATTCAAAGTCATCGTCAGAATCAACAAAGAAAAGAATATCCCGATCCTGCTGGTGGAACAGAACGCTTTCATGGCTCTGTCGATTTCAAATCGTACCTATGTTCTGGAAAACGGAGTCATTACGACAAGCGGAAATTCCAGCGAACTGATTGAATCTGACGAGATCAGAAAGGCATATTTAGGAGGTTAATATGAATAAACGCGAACAATACAGCTACTTATATGGAATCATTGCTCCGGTCATTACGCCATATCATCCGGATGGTACGTTCAATGCGGAAGCTTTCCGCGAACAGGCCAGGTTCATCATGAATGCCGGTGTGCATGGCATCTCTCCGGGCGGTTCGACGGGTGAAGGCTGTGCCATTCATGACGATGAAAGAAACGAGATGATCCGTATCATCAAAGAAGAGAATACCCGTAACATTCCGATCGTTGCCGGTATCATAAGACATTCGACCAGAGACGCGATCAAGGCCGCCAGAGAAGCCAAAGAAGCCGGTGCTGATGCGCTGATGATCACGCCGATCCAGTATCTGGGCGGAACGGACGCGGATGGAAATTACCGCTACTATGACGCGATCTCGGAAGCTGTCGATCTGCCGATCATCATTTATAATGTCATCCCGCAGAATGAAGTCAAACCTGATGATGCCTATCGGATGCTGAAGGGCATCAGGAATCTGGTGGGTATTAAACAGTCGCGCGGCAGCATCGATGGTTTTGCGGCCATGTATGAGAAATGTCATGAAGAAGGACTGATATTTGCAGCAACGGACGAAATGCCAGAGAATACCTATCTGATGGGTGCCGATGGCGAGATCGCGGCGATCCTCGGTCTGTTCCCTGAATTGTCGGTCAAGATCTGGGATCTGCATAAGGAAGGCAGATACCAGGAAGCGATGGACTTGCAGAGAATGGTCTATACGGTCTGGATGTCGATTACCGGTTCGCAGTTCCCGCGCCGTCTGAAAGCGGCTCTGGAATGCATCGGACGCGGCTGCGGCGATGCTTTGATGCCGTTGGGCAGAGCTTCCGAAGAAGAATTCGAACAGATCAGGAATGCTTTGAAACCTTATGTAGAATATGCTGAAAAGAATCTGAAACATCTGTAAAAATGGATTTTTGCAACAAGAATGTAGTCATTACCGGTTCCAGCGCAGGGATCGGCAAGGCTGCCGCAGAATCGTATATGAAATATGGCGCCAATGTTATCATCAATGGCGCCTCTTTCGTTGGCAGCAAGGTCGCTGCCGAATTGAACGACAGGTATGAAGGGAAAGCGGCATTTATCCGCGCCGATCTTCGAAGGATGGAGGATGTACGATATCTTTATGAAGAATCGATGAGAATCTTCGGAAATATCGATATCCTGGTCAATTGTGCGGGAATCGTTCCATCCGGTACAGTACTGGATTTTGATGAAGAAGATTATGAAGAAGCGTTTGCAGTCAATGTCCGAAGCGTATTTTTCCTGTCTCAGCTGTATGTGGAACATATGCTGAAAAACGGATCCGGGAATATCGTGAATATCGGTTCGATCGCCGGGCTGATCGGACCCAGGAATCGCGCTTTATATGCAGCCACCAAAGGTGCTATCATATCTTTGACCAGAGCGATGGCGTCTGATTTTGCCGACACGGGGATCCGGATCAATTGCATCTGTCCCGGGATGGTAGATTCTCCTTCTTTGCGGCAAAGGATCGCAGACGCTCCGGATCCGGAAAAAACCCGTCAGAATTTCCAGAACGGTATTCCAATGAAACGTATCGGTTCTGTTGAAGAGATTGCGGAAATGATCTGTTTTGTCAGCAGCAAAGAGAACGGTTTCATGACAGGTTCGGTAATTACGATTGATGGAGGTGCCTCATTATGACAGAAACGAAACAGTCGCAGCTTATTTATGACTATCTGATCGGTTATATCGGTGCGGAAGAACAAAAAGTCGGCGACAAGCTTCCTACGGAAAAACAGCTTTGCGGTAAATTCAATGTAGGACGTTCCACGGTACGTGAGGCAGTCAGCATGCTTCAGGGCAAAGGCTATGTCGAAGTGATCAAAGGGAGCGGGACTTATATCCGTTCCAAGGTCGAAAACGATAGAAGCAATATCCTGACGATTGAAAATCTTAAAGATTTCATGGAAATCAGGATTTCGATCGAAACGCTTGCCGTCAGATTGTTTGTTGCCAGCTACAGCGATGCGAAATGGGATAGGCTGAATGCGGCTGAAAAGAAATTCGAGAAAGCCGTTCAGGAAAAAGATGTCAGGAAGATGGCTGACTATGACGAACAGTTTCATGCGACGATTTTTGCTTGCACAGACAACGAATTGCTGATAAACATCGGAGAGCTTCTGTCAAATTCATTTCGTGTGTATCGGGAAAAAACGTTCGAAGCGGAACAGCACCGCATGGATGCGGTCAGCGCACATCGGAAGATCCTGGAATCTTTGAAACGGCGGGACACGGATGAATCGATCTTCAACATCCGGCAGCATCTCGACACCTCATACAACAACGCTGTTGGTGAATAACAAAAAGAAGCCATTCGGCTTCTTTTTTATAAAGATAGACAGTAATCTTATCCTTTTACAACTTCAATGATATGTTCTGCCGTCAGTCCATATTTCTTCAGGACGTCTTTTGCTTTGCCTGATTCGCCGAAGGTATCGTTGACGCCGATCGGATATAACGGAGTCGCGATATCGGTCTTCGCTTTCGCTTCGGCAATCGCCGAGTATAAACCGCCGATGATGGAATGTTCCTCAAGAGCATAGGCTTTTTCATGTGTTCTTAAGAGTTCCAGCACGCCTTCTTCATCCAGCGGCTTGATCGTCGAGACGTTGACGACGGTTGCATCCAGTTCCTCGGCAGCCTTGAGCGCTTCCTGAACCATCAGACCCATCGCAAACAGCACGACTTTCTTGCCTTTCCGTAAGACATCGACCTTATCGAAATCAAATCTGGAATCTTCATTATAGACATCTTCGACTTTGCCTCTGCCCAGTCTTACATAGCAAGGACCGTCGATCTTTGAAACGTATTCGACGACTGCGGCTGCTTCATACTGGTCGCAAGGAACGAATACTCTCATATTCGTCAGCACTCTCATCAGAGCAACATCTTCGATCGACTGATGGGACGCGCCGTCTTCACCGACAGAGAGTCCTGCATGCGTCGCGCAGACCTTGACATTCAGATGCGGGTAGCAGATCGAGTTGCGGATGATCTCGAAGGCTCTGCCTGTCGCGAAGATCGCAAACGAAGAAGCGAACACGGTCTTGCCGGAAGCCGCCAGACCCGCAGCCATACCCATCATGTTGCATTCCGCGATACCTGCATTGAAATGCCTCTCAGGGCATACTTTCTTTGCTTCTACGGTTTTTGTCGATTTCGTCAGATCCGCATCCAGGACAACGATATTCTCATTCTCTTTGACCAGTTCGGCCAGTTTGATGCCATAGGCATTTCTTGTTTCCTGAGCCATCTTAATTCTCCTCCTTCAGATCCTGCATCGCGATATTGTACTGTTCCTCGTTCGGAGCGGAACCATGCCATGCGTAATTGTTTTCCATGAACGAAACGCCTTTGCCTTTGACCGTGTTCGCAACGATCACGGTCGGACCGTCTTTCGGTTCATTGAAATATGCGAAGGCTTTCGCAAGAGATTCGAAGTCGTTTCCGTCGCATTCGGTGACATAGGCATTGAACGCTTTGGCCTTTTCTGTCAGCGGCAGCGGTCCGATGACATCTTCGACATTTCCGTCGATCTGCAGGTGGTTCAGATCGAAAATGACGCAGAGATTATCCAGCTTGTAGTGGGCGGCAGCCATCAGCGCCTCCCAGACGATGCCTTCTTCCGCTTCGCCGTCGCCGACCAAGGCATAGACCTTGTGTCCGTTCTTATCCAGCTTGTTGGCGATCGCCATGCCTACGGCAGTGGAAACGCCCTGGCCAAGCGATCCCGTCGACATATCCACGCCGTCGACATAGTTCATATTCGGATGGCCCTGCAGCTTGGAATCGATCTGACGGAAGGTCTTGAGATCTTCATTCAACAGCCCCGCTTCATGAAGGATCGCGTACATTGCCGGCGAGCAGTGACCCTTCGATAAGACGAAACGGTCCCTGTCTGTCGTTCCGACGTTGTCCTTATTGATGTCCATCTGTACGAAATACAGATAAGTCAGGATATCGGCACAGCCCAAAGAACCGCCCGGATGTCCCGATTGCGCATCATAGACCATCTGCACGATGTTTCTGCGAACATTCAGTGCATGTCTTTTTAATTCATTAATGTCCATAATCATGTTCCTCCACATATATTATAATATAAGAGTATGATCAGATTAATCGTATTTGATATGGATGGGTTGCTGGTGGATACGGAGCGGCAGATGTATGTCCGGGTCGGTTTGGAAGTTTCTAGGGAAATCGGCCATCCGGTCACCCAGGAATTCCTGTGCAGCCTGATGGGCGGCAGCTGGGATACGTATCTCAGCCATTTTACCGAAGAGTACGGCGATGATTTCCCCGTCGATGAATATTGGGACAGATATGATAAAAAAGTCCGCTACATCGTCGAAAACGAGCCTCTGCCGTTAAGACCGGGCGTGGAAGAGATCCTGGATTTCTGTAAAGAGAACGGAATCAAGATGGCCATCGCTACCACCACCAAACAGGAGATGACCGAAAAAGTCCTGAAGAACACGGGCATCAAAGACCGTTTCGATTTCATCATCAACGGAAGCATGGTCGAACATCACAAGCCGCATCCGGAGATCTTCCTGAAAGCCATTGAACATTTCAATATTCCCGTGGAAGAAGCCGTGGTTTTCGAAGACGGGCACAATGGCGCACAGGCGGCGATCAATGGTCATTGCCGCTATATCATGGTTCAGGATCTTGCCCATCTGACCGAGGAAGACAAAGAAAAAGCGATCATGGTGATAGATGATATCAGCAAGGCGATCCCTTACATCAGAGAAGAAAATGAAAGAACCGCTGGCGTTCAGACTGCGACCGCAGAATCTCAATGAGATCCTGGGTCAGAAGCATCTGACAGGAAAAAACGGAGTGATCAGGAAGTGTATCGAAAATGACACTTTCTTTTCTTCGATCTTTTTCGGTCCTCCGGGAACAGGCAAGACTACGCTGGCCAGAGTCATTGCCAACGAACTGAAACGGCCTTACCGGCAGTTCAATGCCGTGACCGGAAATAAAAAGGATCTGGATGCGATCTTCGCTGAAAGCAAGCTTTCCGGTTCCTTGATCCTGATCTGCGACGAGGTCCACCGTCTGAACAAGGACAAGCAGGATCTGCTGCTGCCTCATGTGGAGGATGGGTCCATCCTGCTGCTGGGAGCAACCACGGCAAATCCCTACCATTCCATCAATCCGGCCATCCGTTCGCGCTGCCATCTGTTTGAATTCAAGGCATTATCTGATGAGGATATCAGGGACGGTCTGAACCGCGCCTTGAAAGATTCGGAAGGATTGAATGGGGAATATACGATCGAAGAAGAAGCGATGCAGATGATCTGCGATACGGTCAACGGCGATATCCGCTGGGCTTTGAATCTTTTGGAGATCGCTTCGATCATCTGTCAGGACAGACATATTACGGCACAGGACGTGAAAGAGAACGCTCTGCACGTGAATCACCGCTCCTTCGGTTCGGAGGACGGGCATTACGATCTGCTGTCGGCGCTGCAGAAATCCATCCGCGGTTCCGATCCCAACGCGGCTTTGTATTACCTGAGCCTGCTGGCGCAATCCGGAGATGTGGAATCGATCTCGAGAAGGCTTCTGGTCATCGCCTACGAGGATATCGGCCTGGCTAATCCCCAACTGGCAGCCAGAACCTATGCAGCGGTGCAGTCCGCCGAACATGTGGGTTTCCCGGAAGCGATCATTCCTTTGGGAGTGCATATCATCGACCTCTGTCTGTCAGCGAAATCACGGACTGCCATGGATGCGATCCATGAAGCAAACGCCGTCGCTCAAAGCAAAGCCATGGATATGCCGAAGTATCTCAAGCTGACTCCGGTCGGTTTGGCGAAAGAGGAACAGTATTCCTATGAACGCTATGACTGTTTCCATAAGATACAGTATCTTCCGGAGGAAATAAGAGATCTCGATCTCTTCCCGCGTTTCGCCAGTAACCG
>JAEEGG010029087.1_pt1 | contig 10343 bp, 8 predicted proteins | sample 9134161 | NCBI WGS metagenome assembly JAEEGG01 (sample SAMN16246543, study PRJNA631951) | gut metagenome | biome: gut microbiome; feature: rumen; material: CR-attached | host: Bos | place: Iran: Karaj | collected 2018-10 | reverse complement strand
AAGGAAAAATGATTGACCTGGTAAGACATCAAAACATTGAAGAGGTGCCATTAGCTGCTGGGGCGGAAGAGATAATACTGAGTGCCGGCATAGCGAAAACAGCAACAAAGACACCGGCGGAAATGATAGAGAAGTACCATGAAGCAATGAGCTGTCACGTTACAGATTCGGTCAAGAAAAAGGCCTGGTTTGCGCAACAGATCTGGGGGCTTTGATCCTCTTTTTTCCTTGATCACCCTTATACGTAGATCGAAGTCATAGCTTAGATTCGGACGACGGGAGCATCGCCGTGGGGCCCGTCGTCGCGGCATAACCTACGGTTTGTTTTCGATACATTTATCTTGCCGATAGAACTCAAATATAGTATGATTTGGTTGGTTCAAACAAATCTACACTCTGTTTTTCTTAGGAGACTATTTTCGACTCTTTTTCCGAATAAAACTTGACGCTATCTGGCTCTGCGCCATAACTTGAAATAACCGAAGAATATTGGTATAATGTAAAAAGCGTGTACTATGCTCAAAATTCAAAAATAAAGCGAGAAAACCATGGGTTATTTGATAGATCCTAAAGAAACCATAGAGATTTTAAATAAATACAGATTTGTATTTCAGAAACGATTCGGACAGAATTTTCTGATCGATGTTCATGTGCTGGAAAAAATACTTAAGGCTGCGGACATCGGAAAGGATGATTTTGTGGTGGAGATAGGACCGGGCATAGGTACCATGACCCAGTTTCTCTGCGAAAGGGCGAGGGAAGTGGTGGCTGTGGAGATCGATAAGAATCTGATCCCCATACTCACGGAAGATACTCTTAAGGACTACGATAATCTGACGGTCCTTAACGAAGATATATTAAAACTGGATCTTAAGAAACTTATAGAAGAGAAAAATGGCGGCAACAGGATAAAGGTGGTGGCAAACCTGCCCTATTACATTACCACCCCCATAATCATGCAGCTTTTCGAAGAACATATCCCTATTGAAAACATCACGGTCATGGTTCAGGCGGAGGTTGCGGAAAGAATGGAAGCGGACCCCGGCACCAAGGACTACGGCGCTTTGTCGCTGGCCGTGCAATACTACGCAGAGCCCTACATAGCTGCCTATGTGCCTCAGAACTGCTTTATGCCCAGACCCAATGTGTCTTCCGCGGTGATCAGGCTCAAGCTTCATGACGAAAAGCCGGTGGAGGTGAGAGATGAAAAACTGATGTTCTCGCTTATCAGAGCATCCTTTAATCACAGGAGAAAAACCCTGGTAAACGGTCTTACGGCCGATCTGGGAAAGACCTACACCAAAGAAGAGATACTGAATGCGTTGAAAAAATGCGGATTCAAAGAGACAGTCCGCGGAGAAGAATTGACGCTGGAGCAGTTCGCTCAGCTTTCGGAGGCATTATGAAACTGACCTATACTTCGGAGGACGAATTAAAAATAACATCATGGGGCTTGCAGGCTGACTGCTTTCTGGTGGGTAACGGCGAAGCGGAAGTAAAGATAGATAAAGATGAAAGCCTCAAACCTTTTAAACTGGAGCTTTTTGGACGTAAAGTCAGTAAAAGACTTGTTAAGGAAGGCATATGTGATGTCTACTTTATAGCCGACGGAGGCTCAAAAATAGAGGAATGCTTGAAGAAAAGCCGGCGCTTCGGACTTTCCGACACGGAATATATGTTCTTTTTAAATCCGGATCAGGACAGAAAAAATGAAACGGGTGCGGAATTACTGGTGAGAAACGGTAAAGAAGAAGAGGGAGAGACCATTATCGTGGAATCTGCCGAAAAAGGTGTTTTTATCGCGAAGCTTCGTCCCCTTAACGGAGGGATGTACATCTACGGAGTGGAGGTCAAAGAAGACCTGAGAGGTCAGGGCATCGGAAAGAAGTATATGAAGAGCCTGATCCATGCCTTTAGGGATACAAAACTCTATCTTCAGGTGGGAAGCAGCAATAAGATCGCCTGCAAACTGTACCGCAGCATCGGATTTGAAGCGGAAAGCGAAGTGTGCTACTATATAATGTAATGCTGTAAGGATCAGGCATTCAAACGGATCGGATATGAAATTGACTCAGGATGAAAAATATATGCGCTCTGCCATAAATCTGGCAAAACGCGGAAGAAGCATAGGAGAAGTCCCCATAGGATGCGTCATCGTTTACGAAGGAAAGATCATCGGACGGGGATACAACAAACGAAAGAAAAAGAAGACCACCCTTGCCCATGCGGAGATCGAAGCCATCGCAAAAGCCGGGAAAGTCATTAAAGACTGGAGACTGGAGGACTGCGATATCTACATTACGCTGGAGCCCTGTCAGATGTGTGCCGGAGCCATAGTCCAGGCAAGGATGCGCCGCTGTATAATAGGCTGTAAAAATCCGAAGGCCGGATGTGCGGGCTCGGTTTTGAATATATTGCAAAATGATTCCTTTAATCACCGGGTGGAGATCACCGAAGGTGTGCTGGAAGAAGAATGTTCCGAAATGCTCACAGAGTTTTTTAAGGAACTAAGGGCAAAAAATGCGGAGCTTAAAAAAGCTGAAAGCGGAGGTACAGATGAGCAGTTATCCTTTAAAAATCGGTGAAGCGAATGCCATACCCAAGGGAACGGTTATCTTTGAGGAAAAAGATCCCATAACATGCATATGCGCTGTTATCAAGGGTTCTGTTACGGTACAGAATGAATATTTAAAGCTGGATCTTCCCACAGGCACGTTTCTGGGTATGCCCGACAGCATCAGCAGAAGATATCTTTTGAATTATATAGCCGGACCAAGCTGCGTTATATATGCCTTTCCGGTGGTTGAATTTGAAGGCCTTAAAAATATGCTCTCCGGCAGCAATAAGGACTACAAGGGTCTGGTAGTCACCTCCCTTACCAAGATCTACGGCGAGATCATGAAGATCAACGAGCGCTATCTTTATCTTGCGGGGAAGCTCTATCCCGAACTCAGCGAAGGGTATGATAAGTATGTTAAGGCCTGCAAGAATGGCGGTATGCCCATAGAGGAGCTGACAGGCATAGATGATCTCAAACCCTATAAGGATGTTGATCCCATTCCTCAGGAAGAGAGGGATTTTTATCTGGAAATGTCCATGGTTCCGGGAAATGTGGTGAAAGCCTATTACGGCGATTCTCTGGAAATGGTCATGAGGACCGTAAAGGAAACATCTTCAGCCCTGCTTAAGATGCTGGATAATACTTTAAATGCGGGCGCTTATATCAATGATTTTTATTCCGTTATATATAATGACGGCGACAACAACCTTTTGAGCCGTTCCGTTCATCTGTATAAGGAACTTGAAAGAAGCGGAAGGTCTGACAAGAGCCTTTTGAGTCTTTGCGAAGAACTGAGAGACTTTTATCAAAAGGCTGAGCGCACGGTAGTGGAGTGCATGGGCGGCGCACGTCCCGTAAACAAGGACAGGCTGAGACAGGTGATGGAGTCCTTAAACGGCGGAGAGGAAGTGGAAGCCGACGCAGGTGCTGATGTGGCCGTAGCCGATGAAGACCTTTACAGGACCTTAAAGAACTCCTTAAGGACCATTCTTGCGTTCGGAAACATATCCGAAGGAGACGCCGTAGACTTTGAAAACGAAGTCAATGCTTTTGCGGATCTTAAAGACAGGCTCAGCAGTGAAGACAAGGAAAGAAAGCTGAGACACAAACTGGCGGACAGTTTTTACAAGATATACAGGGAAGTGTTCATTGCAAGCCTGAATTCTCCCAGACTGCCCAAGCCCGTAGAGCTTTTCCTGAATTTCGGATATACGGATGAAAGACTTATTACAAAGGAACAGGCCATCGAGCTTTGCAAACTTAAGATACAGACAAAGCAGAATTATTTCTGTCATATGTTTACTATACCCGAATGGTTGAGAGCCATATATGACGGAAAGAGAGAGCCCTCCAAGAACGAATTCGATCTGGAATACAATGAATTTTTAAGAGAGAGATTAAAGAACAGGGAGATCGATGAAAAACAGATGAAGACCCTTCAGGATGACAGGGATAAGAAGCTGGATTTCGAGATCTTCAACATGTTTAAATATACGGAACGTATAGTAAACGGATCATTAAGCACCTTTGTACCTGTGCTTTGCAGCGAGCAGATCTCCGGAAGTCTTGTAAAGGCTGCCCTTACAAAGGACAGAATGGGACAGACAGTGCAGAGATACAGGGAACTTGATTACTCCGCCTTCCACCGTGAACTTTTGTTTGCGGATAAAAAGCTGAACATCGAAAAAGAGACCATAATGCTGGAAGTGGGGCCGGACATCATCCTCTTCCCCTGCTTCGGCGGAAATGCCACCATGTGGCAGGAGATCAGCTGTAAGCGTCGTGACAGCTCCGGACGTTTCCTTTTCCCTGTCCTTGTGGAAGGAAATCTTGACGATCTTTATATCAGAAACCTGGCCAGATTCCGCTGGGAGTTGTGCAGGACTATGCAGGGCTCGGCATGGAACAATATACAGTTCAAGTCACTTACGTCGGAGTATTCCGATTATATTCAATACTACAGAAAGAACAGGGACCTTACCGATGACAAGAAGGAAAAGATAAAGACCCAGCTTGTTAAGGGCAAGAACAATGTAAGGGAGGTTTTTGCACAGGACTATGAACAGTGGATCAAGTTTGAATCTCAGGGAGGAATGAAATTAAACAAGACATCCAGAGAGATCCTTGCTCTCTATTGTCCTTTCAATAAAGAGATACGTAAAAATCTGGAAAGCCAGCCTGCTTTTTCCGATGCTCTCGCAAGATTTAACAGAGAGACAATGAAAAAGGCAAAGGAATTGGATCTCAGATACAGGTCTCTTGAAAAGACCAAATCGGAAATACCGGAAATTATGCAAAATACGTTGAAATTTTACAAGGAGATGTAGAACAGTACAATGGATGACCGGAATTTGGACAGATTAAAAGAACTTCTGGCAGATGACCAGATCGATGAGGCGCTCAAGCTGCTTCCCGACATTAACGAAAAGCGTGCAAGGACCGCTTCGGACTTTATCGCTCTGGCCAAGGCCTACGGTAAGAAGGGGGATTTTCCGAAGGCGGAAAAGTTTTTCAAAAAAGCCTACAGGATCCGTCCTTCAAAACTCATGTATCATGAAGTTATGGATGTGTGCCTGGAAACAGGACATATAAGAGACGCCGAAGAATACTTGAGAGAATATGCCGCCCTGCCCATGAGGGATGATTTCAGCTATGAGGTATACAGATACAGGATACTGAAAAGGAAAGACGCTGACAGAAGTGAAGTGATCGAAGCGCTTAAGGCCATAAATGAGGTGGAATATACCGAAAAATGGGCCTATGAACTTGCCAAGCAATATCACAAAGCCGGTATGGCCACTGCCTGCAGGGAAGAATGCGAGAAGATAGTAAAAACCTTTGAAATGAGTCCCGTGGCTTCCAAGGCCGCTCTGCTTTTGGCTTATTACAACGGAGAGGTGAGCGCGGACGAGATAAAGAAGTCCGTTTCTCCCAGAACAAGACGTATGGGTGAAGAGGTTCTGGAAGCTGAAGAAATAGCTCATCCGAATGAAGATAATCCCAACGATCCGGAAACTACAGAGGTGGGAACGGTGATCTTCACCGAACCTTCTCCTGATGATGCGGCAGCGGACATCATGGCAGCGGGAGCAAGCTACGGACTTGAGGATATTGCTAAGGGAGTTTGCGATATAATCGAGGAGGAGAATACCGAGCCTGAGATAGAAGAGATCACAGCGGAGCATTCGGATCCCGAGATAGAGGAGATCACAGCGGAGCATTCGGACCCTGAGATAGAGGAGATCACAGCGGAGCATTCGGATCCCGAGATAGAAGAGATCATGGCGGAACACTCAGAGGAGGAAGGCCCCAAATACGGACCGGAGTCCTTCGGCCTTATATCCTCGGAATCGGATTTCGAGGATGAAGATACAGAAAAGGAAGTGGACGACGAAGCGGATATAAGCAAAGAGATCCGTTCCAAAACCAGCCTGGAAGAAAGCTTTTTAAGGGAGCTTAACAGCAAAAGGTTCGAAAGGACCATGCCTCAATACGTTTTATATTCTCCGAAGATGAATTACTCCGCTTCGGAGATCAAAGAAGGAAGACTCAGAAACCTCCTTGTGGAGAACAAGGTGGATCTTGAAAGCATATACAGAAACTTCTTCAGGATCGACGATCTCAGACGGTCATTGATCAAATCCCTGGATCTGGCGGTAAACGAAAGAGATGCGCTGTGCTTTGTATTTACGGGAGAAGAACAGTCGGGCAAGAGCACCTTGGCGCTTAAGACCATCCATGTCTTAAATGAGATCGGTGTATTAAAGTATGAAAAAACTGCCAAGATAAAGGGCGAGAAATTGAATGATGTGGACTTAAGGGGAAGAGCGGAGGCTCTTTCCGATTGTAATATCCTTGTGGAAGAGGCGGGAGTCCTTAACAAGGAGACACTGGAAATGCTGGTGGAACTTTTCGGACAGAAGAACAACGGTGGTTGTCTGATCCTGGAAGACAGCATAAAAGAGATCAGCAGCCTTTTCAGGGCTAACGAGGAATTTAACGGAAAATTCAATAACAGGGTGCATATACCCAAGTACGGTCCGGATGAACTCATGGGCTTTGCTTACGATATCTTTTCCGACGAAAGCTATGCACTTGAAGCTTCGGCAGCGGACAACCTGAGAAAGACCATCTTAAAGAAGACCACGGGTTCCGTGCCAAGACTTCCCGTTGTATTGGAATTGGCAGAGCGTGCGGTGGAAAATGCGGACAAACGGTTTTCACCCGAAATATTAAAAATGGCTGCCGAAGCAGCCATTGAGAATTATAATCTTGTAATACTGGATAAAGATTTCAAACCTTGAAAGTAAGTGAAACATCGGTTTTCAGGGTTTGACCGCCTACAGACCTTACGTTTTTTGAAACGTTAAGGTTGTAGGAGGAATCCTTGGCATAGGCCTGCAACGGCTCGATCTCTATCTCCTGGGTGTCGCTGTTATAGTGGATGGAAGTCTGAAGTTTGTTGCCGCTCATGTCAGTCACATTAAGATTATTATTGTTTACAGAGGCAGGGTCAAGAGGCGCGGAAAATTTAATGCGCCAAACGAACTTGCCGGTTTTAAATTTCAGTTTTTGTTTTACTTTTCCTTCAACCTCGTTAGGGGTGGATTCAATGTTGATAAAGTCCATTCATTTGCCTCCGCTGGAATGCAGATCTGTAAAGTCTGTTAAAACTTGAGGATCCGATCGATATGTCTATTACTACATATAGATATATCGGTATTGTAACACACTTTATTTAGGTTGAAAAGAAGAAAAAATTGCTTTACAAAAGTACGTACATGAATTATCATAAAGGGTGGATTATCGTATGCACGATAAAGCTTTCCGCGTAGGATTGAAAGCGGAAAAATTATTGCTTGGGAGCTTTTTTTAATGGACCAGTATGTGATTAAGGGAGGCTCGCCGTTATTTGGCGAGGTTACAATCGGAGGAGCCAAAAATTCCGCATTGGGTATTCTGGCAGCCACTACGCTGACGGAAGAAACGGTTACGGTGAATAATGTCCCTAACATTAAGGATATCGACTATCTTTTGCTTGCTCTGGAAGAGATCGGAGCAAAAGTCGACAGAAAAGACAGCCACACTGTAAGGATCAATGCCAAGGGCATCTCACCCCTTTCGCTTGACAACGAATATTTAAGAAAGATCAGAGGCTCTTACTATCTGATCGGAGCACTTTTGGGACGTTTTAAAAAGGCCCAGGTAGTTCTTCCCGGCGGATGCAATATCGGAAACCGCCCCATAGACCAGCACATCAAAGGCTTTGAAAAACTGGGAGCAAAGGTAGAGATAAAGCATGGTATGGTAATGGCTGAAGCCGTGGAACTCAGGGGAAATCACATTTTCCTTGACGTTGTAAGTGTCGGAGCCACCATAAATATCATGCTGGCGGCTGTTCTTGCAAAGGGACAGACCATTATAGAAAACGTTGCAAAGGAACCTCACGTGGTTGATGTGGCCAACTTCCTTAACAGTATGGGAGCAAACATCAAAGGTGCAGGAACCGATGTTATCAGGATACATGGTGTGGATAAGCTTCACGGAAGCACCTACTCTGTTATCCCGGATCAGATAGAAGCGGGAACCTTTATGATAGCCGCTGCAGCTACACATGGCGACGTGGTTATCGACAATGTGATCCCCAAGCATCTGGAAGCTATTTCGGCCAAACTGGTTGAAATGGGCGTAGGCGTCGAAGAAAAGGACGATGCGGTTCATGTATTCTGCCGTGAGAGAACAGGAAACACTCACATAAAGACTATGCCTTATCCCGGATTTCCTACGGATCTCCAGCCTCAGATGACAATGCTTCTGGCTTTGTCCATGGGAACGAGCGTTATCACCGAAAGCATATTCGAGGCCCGTTTTAAATATGTGGATGAACTTGTGAGAATGGGAGCGTCCATTAAGGTTGACGGTAATACAGCGGTTGTGGACGGCGTAGAGTCCCTGACCGGAGCTACGGTCTTTGCCTCCGACCTTCGTGCGGGAGCTGCCCTGGTGATCGCGGGACTTACCGCTGAAGGCGTTACGGTCGTTGAAAACATCGAATATGTGGAACGCGGTTACGAAGGTTTCGAAGAAAAGCTGACTCAGCTGGGCGGTATCATTAAAAAGATGGACAGTGAGGACGAGAAGGCTTTAAGAAAATTCAAAATGAAAGTATCATGATCCTTTGAGGATTAAAATAAGCGGCATCCGAAGATGCCGCATTTTTTATACTATTCCTACGATATTAATGTCTCTTTCCGTCGAAAGATCTATGCACTCCGAATTGAGAAGGCGCACGATGGGACGGGCGGGAGAGTGTTTGTTGACCATTACGATCTCCCCGATCTGACCGTTGCTTAAAAGCACGTATTGATTCAGGTAAGTGGAGATAACGTGCTCCATAAAGGTTAACAGATACTTGGGATCGTACTTGGATAGTCCGTCATTTTCAAAAATATTAAGAACCTCCAACGGGCATATAGGTCCGCGATAGCTTCTGGCTGCCGTCATGGCATCGTAAACATCCGCTATGGCCACGATCTTGGCATATTCATTGATGTGACTTGCCATAAGACCGTCGGGATAGCCGGATCCGTCCGAGCGCTCATGATGTTGTAAAGCGGCAAGAGGGATACGGGAATCAATGTTTATGCCTTTAAGCAGATCGTAACCTGCCTTGGAATGGCCCTTAATGATGTTGAATTCATCTTCCGTGAGGGCGCCTTTTTTCTTTAAGATATTTTCGGGAACCGAAAGTTTTCCGATATCATGAAGAAGTCCGGAAAGGATAAGGATATCCGAATCTTTTCTGTTGAAGCCCAGCCACTGGGCAAATACGGTACAGATGATGGCTACGTTAAGACCATGGACGAAAGTGATATCGTCGAGATCACGTATGCACATGAGCATATCGAAAAGCTGGCCGTGACTGGCAACAGTGCTGTAAACATCGGCTACATTGTTAAGGAGTGCTTCCGTATCGAGATCTTTTCCCGTGGCGGCAAAGGCTCTCATTCTGTCTTCTACGCTGTTTAACGAACTGGTGTAAGCGTTGGAAAAGTTTTTGAAATCATCGCTTTTCTTAACAAATTCCGTGTAGCTTACAAATTTCTCGGGTTCCTTTTTCTGCCTGGGAGGACGTTTTTTAACCTCGTAAGAAACGGTCACTTCCCGAATGGAATAAAACTTAAGACGGGTAATGCTGTGGTCCGACAAAACGGTACCTGCGCTTAAAACAAGCTGATCCACAGTATTATAAACGTCTTCGGTCAAAACCATTCCGGGTTTAACTTTTGCAATTGTGATCTTCTCGGTTTTCAAATGGACCTCCTTGAGATCGTATGGGTTACAATGAAATCATATTTTTTAAAAAAGGTACTTTTTAAGTTCTTCTGCCTTGTCGGTTCTTTCCCAGGGAAGATCCAGATCGGTCCTTCCGAAATGACCGTAAGAAGCAGTCTGCTTGTAAATGGGCCTTCTCAGATCCAGCATGTTGATGATGCCTGCGGGACGGAAATCAAAGTTTTCCTTGACAACCTTGGTAAGAGCAACATCGGAAAGCTTGCCGGTGCCGAAAGTATCAACCATTACGGAAGTGGGTTCAGCCACACCGATGGCGTAGGAAAGCTGGATCTCACATTTCTCTGCCAGACCTGCAGCTACAATGTTTTTTGCGGCGTAACGTGCGGCGTAGGAAGCGGAACGGTCAACCTTGGTACAGTCCTTACCGGAAAATGCGCCGCCGCCGTGCCTTGCATAGCCGCCGTAGGTGTCAACGATGATCTTACGG
>JAEEGG010029086.1_pt1 | contig 10343 bp, 6 predicted proteins | sample 9134161 | NCBI WGS metagenome assembly JAEEGG01 (sample SAMN16246543, study PRJNA631951) | gut metagenome | biome: gut microbiome; feature: rumen; material: CR-attached | host: Bos | place: Iran: Karaj | collected 2018-10 | reverse complement strand
GTTTTTGACATATAACCCTTTCTTAGTATTGTCAGTGTAGAATGTATCAAAAAATACGAAATTATCCTTGAAAACAGCATTGTGCCATGCATCTTTTACGTACTTTTCAACCTTATAGTTGTTGATATTGATCCTGTAAATATTCTGATCAGTCCACAAAGTATTTTTCGTGAAATAAATGTAATTTCCGTATACATAACCATATACTGCTATATTGGTCGTCCACTCATCACTAAGTCCGCATTTTTCAAGCACCTGCTCCTTAATATACTCTATATCAACATTCTTCTTTGAAGACTCTACCGCCTTTACATTTAAATCTCCAAAACTTACTATCATCAAAACTAATGAAAGCAAAACAACAATTATTCTTTTCATCGATTGCTCCTTTCACAGCACTGCATAATATTTTAAAAATCCCATTCACTTATGTAAGGTCTCTCGCTTATTATGAAATTCTTTCCATCTTCAAGACCTACTTCCTCCAAGGCCGCCTTATAGGCATCCCTGTCTCCGTCTTCCGGTAAAAATATCCAAATAAAGAATTCCTTTTCAGAGTTACGTTCATCCACAAACCTTGGAGGTTCCGGACTTCTGAATATTACCTCCGCAGCCTCGTATACTTTACCGTTTCCGGACTCATAACTACCCATTACCTTAGAAGAAAACGAAGAAATATCTACTTCCTTACAGTTTCCAGGTATAAAAAAGCCATAGACAGAACCGGTTATAACATATTGAAGATCGAGCTTTTCAAAATCGTATTCAGGAACACTATTTGAAGCCAGCCCAATAACAGTCTTCGTGCCGGGTTTAAACAGGTAAATCCCTGATTGTTTAAATGTCTTGTTCTTTTTCTTAAATGTGATCTTTATATTGGAATCATTATTTCTAAAAGCGCTGTTCCCGATGCTCTCGACAGTATTAGGTATTGTCACTTTCTTTAATTTACTACCCTCAAATGCATTAGATCCTATGGATTTTAATCCTTTAGGCAGGGTAATCTTCTTCAATTTTGTAGCACAGAAGGCATAATCTCCTATACTCTTTACATTCTTACCCAGCTTAACGCTCTTTAGATACGGTGTATTCATAGCCATATACTCAGGTATTGCTTCCACAGCATCCGGGATCACAAGCTTCTTAATCCTTGTTCCTGTAAAAGCATAAGGCATAATAGTAGTAACACCTTCCGGCATAGCTATCTCTGTTACTCTAAAATCCGAAATACCCAAAACCGTGCTTCCATCAGCAGTCAACAACAATCCATATCTGTCCACAAAAGCGGCATTACCTTCTGCCACCTTGATGATCATCTTGTTAGCAACAGGTCCTTCTATTTTCTCCGTCCCCTTTGGTATAGTAATGGTAACCTTATCCCTTAGTTCAGCCGAATCGTAGAATGCCTTGCGTCCTATGGAGACAATATTTTCCGGCAGCTTAATAGTCTTTAATGGGTAAAGCTCAGCAAAGGCCAGTTCTCCGATAGTCAGGCTCTTCACAGAACTCAGATCGACATCCTTAAGACAGCTGTAATCAAACCCCATCTTTTCTATATTTACATTGCCACCTTTGATCGTCAGGGTTCCGGCCTCCGACCAGTAGCCTGACGCATAAAAAGCCTTTTCGCCTATGTCCAGATCCTCTGCTTCTATATATATGGAAGATATAGTGGCTCTGGTAAAAGCAGCATTGCTTATTTTTCTTACACTTGAAGGTATTTTCACCTTTGAAAAAGCCTTTGCTGTAAATGTTCCGTAAGTTACTTCACTATATACATAATCATCCACCCAGGTAGAGTATTTTATACCTTCATCGCCTATTACCGTTACTTTATATGTCTTTCCGTTATATTTTACAGATGAAGGTATCTCTAAGGCATTAACTCCCTTTTCTATGGCACCCACATATATATTGGGATTATCAATCTTGGTACCTATCAGCACTGCTTCATTATCACCCAAAGTCCTGTACAGATTGCTCCCACTATAGAAAACATCACCTTCTACATCTATGTTCAGATGCATTTCTGCATAAAATGAAACCGGTTTCTTATTTAGCAGTTCACTTGTCAGTGAAGTGACAATCGTATATGTTCCCTTCGGCAGATGTAATATATATTCATCCCCACTAAAATCAGCTGGATCTTCTCTGGCGAATATCTCCCTGTTATTACCATAAAAACCGGTATATTCATCAACAATAAATGGGAATTCGTACTTTTCGCCTTTCTTGAAAACAGTCTTTACTAAAGCCTTTTTATTGTAATAAGCATAAGTATCTCCCTGTATACCATTTGAGCCTTCAATCCTAAAAGATACTACAGGGTCACAGCTTGACAGCTCCACTTCACTTTTAGAGCCAATGTATTCAACTACAGTCTTTATGTTTATCGGGTCTCCTGCATGATATTCCGAAGCATCAGTCATAAGCGTTATCCTAAAATCCCCGTTTTCAACAACCGATACTATTGAACCATCCTCTACAGCGTCCTCTTTAACAACCTTACCGGTCCTTTTTATATTGGTCTTTAACCCAAAATAATCGGCTTTTGCATCTGCTTCCGGAGATAAAACCATTACAACAAGAACCATTACAATAAACCCAAATGCACCCAAAGCAATTCTTTTTGTTTTTTGCCATAATCTGTCAAGCATCTTCACACCTCCCTAAAACAATATCATAAGCATAAACAATTATTTCACATAATCAAATCTTACTTTCTTGTTAACTTTCCTAATGGCTGTTTTACTTTCTTCCGGCAGTTTAGTACACAGCCAGAATGCATTATTTGAAATCTCCGTCAGGCTATCCGGTATATTGATCACTTCAAGTTTTGTACAGTTATAAAAAGCATAGTCATTAATCGTTGTTACATTTTCAGGAATATATATTTCTTTTAAATTAGAGCATTCACTAAAAGCATAAATATCAATCACCGTTACAGTATCAGGCAAATAAACTCTTTCAAGCTGCTCACAGTTAGCAAACATGCCGCAACTAATAACCTCTATCCCTTCAGGAATCCACACTTCTTTCAACCCGGTTTGTGAAAAAGCATGTTCTCCAATAATCTTTACCGTATCAGGTATATTTACTGCTTCAAGAGCATGGCACCCCCAAAAAGCATTGTTTCCGATTTTAGTCAAAGAAGAACTGAATTCCACATTTTTCAGTTTCTCATCCCAGGCAAACATATAATCCGGAATCTCAGTGATATTCTCAGGAAGCTTGCAGTATTGTAGCTTACGATTATCGGCCAGCATTGAATATCCTAAACTTTCCACAGTGTCCGGTATGGTGATGGTTTTGAAACCACAGTTTCTGAAAGCCTCTCTCCCTATTGTTTTAAGTGAAGGAGTAAAAACTACGCTTTCAAGATTATAGCACTGTGCAAAAGCCCCATCTCCGATAGCTTCCACGGTGTCAGGCAGAATTACGGATTTTATGGTTTCCGTACCAATAAATGCTCTCTCTTTAATCTCCTTTATACCATAGGGTATAACCGCTTTCTCATCACTGGGAGTCTGCACTGTTTCTGAAGTATCAGTATTATCTTCTTCCTTATTATCTGTTTCTATAGATTCTGTTGAATCTAATTTCACCGAATCATTTATTGGTTCCGGTATTTCAGTCACTTCCGGTAATCCGATGTTTTCGATTTCTTCATCTATTTGCTCTTTTTCGTCTGGTTCATCACTTAAATACTCATTAATCACAGATGAAGCATCATCTTCAAGAGTATCATTTGTCTCGGTATTAACATCATCCTGAATGTCAGTATCTTCCTGAATATCCGTGACTTCCTGATTATCTGTATTATCACGGATACCATCATCGGTCTCGAAATCGATACCAGAATCAACAACACTAATATCTGTATCTAAAATATCACTACTCTTAGTTTCTATATCATTGTTAGTTTTATCTACGCTCTCTTTTTCTTTTGCTGAAGCCGGATCAGTCAGGAAACACAATGCGAATACCGTGCACCCTAAAATGATACATGCAATTACTATCTTCAACGGTTTCTTTATGCTGATAACCGCTTTTACTCTCTCCTTTACGCCGGTTTCACCGAATGCCACAGGACATACTGCAAGAATCCTATTATGTATGGAGCACACAAGCAGTGCCTCAGAGTATCCCGCTCTCTCCTGAGGTGTTAATTTTCCTGCTGCTCTTTCATCACAAGCAAGCTCCAGATCCTTTGAAAAGCATATAAAGGCTATCCAAACAAAAGGATTAAACCAATACACCATCAGCAGTACAAAACCCAACACCTTCCATAACTGATCAAAATGCTTAATGTGTGCATTTTCATGCTGTATGACATATTCTAAGGTTGACTCATCCATCCCCTCAGGTATGTAAAGCTTCGTACCAATAAGCCCCATGATAAAAGGAGACTTTATACCTTCACAGACATATATAGGGACTAAAGATTTGGTTTTCAGATTAAATGGGAGCTCCGCAGGAATTGAAATCCTGACACTTCGCTTGATACGTATTATACTGTATATAAAATAAGCAAGCATCAAACCACATCCGATAAGCCATATTATCATAATGGTTTCTGCTACATTTACAGTTTTTTCATTCTTCACATTATCTATATCATCAGTATCTTTATCTATCTGTGAATTATTATAAGCTCTATTTTCATTTTCAATTATATTCTCTTTACTTGGCAAACTATTACTGTTAAAAGAATCCAAGATATTTAAATTATCTGTGATACCATCTGTTTCTCCATCAGGAATTGTTTCAGAAAGTTTTGCTCCACTATAGTAATCTGTTTCATCTGTAATATTTTTCTCATCATTTTCTTTGAATATCACCTTAGAATACTCAGCCTGCAAACCACCTATATCAGGTACAAGTGAAAAGTTACTCTCGAGACCTATAGGCATAACAAGGCGGACCGCTACTATCAGCCATAGCACCAGGTTCACCCACTTAGGTAATTTCTTTAACAATGGTCTCAAAACCAGGATTATCAATATGATAAACCCGGCTATGATGCTTGAATCTATCAGCCACTTAAGAATCTGCTCCATAATTCAAACCTTTCTGTCATTCTAATTGTACCAACCTAAAGAATCTCAAATCTCACCTCAAAGATTTTTTATACTCATCTATCATGCTTTTTATCTCATCCACTTCCTTATCAGAAATCGATTTATCCGAAACAAAGGCAGCTAAAAATGCCGGGAGTGAACCACTGAAGTGCTCCTGTACGAACTGTCTGCTCTTTACACCGGCAAATTCTTCCTTAGACATTAAGGATGTAACCATACCGTTTTCATTTTTAAATAAACCTTTTTCACACAGTTTTCTAAGCACAGTAAAGGTAGTAGATTTATTCCATTCTAATCTTTCCTTGCATATATTTACCAGCTCCATTGACTTTATGGGTTCAAGTTCCCATATCATATTTGCAAACCTCTCCTGTACCTCGCCTAACTCTATCTTTTGCATAATTGCTCCTCTCATTCAACTTCTCTGACCTCACACCTGCCAAGTGACACCGGCTTTATCAACAGCTCCAGTGCATCAATATAGTAATCCGTTTTTACCCGGATCACTGTTTTCTTCATTTTCTGGTTAACCATGCCGCTTGGTACTTTCCCTTCAAATATCAACTCACCGCAAGTTTTTCCTATAGCATAGCACCCTATCTTAGTCACTTTCTCAGGTATTGTCATCTTCTTGATATTATCACACTTGTTAAAGGCATACCCTGCAATCTTCTTACAGGTCTTAGGAAGTATTATTTCATTGATCCCAGGAGTTATATCCTTCGTTCCTTCATATGTCACAAAAAGATATGACGGTATCGTCTTCACTTTAGTTTCGCTTAAATCAAGCTTAACTATATTCACTCCCATACATTCCGACTTTAGCTCTCTGACCGTAGACGGCAGTTTCACCTGTACTTTTGCTTTTATTCCGTCCTCTGAGAACGCTTTATATCCTATAGAGTATACCGAGTATTTCACATCCCCATCATAAACATACGCTTCCTGCTCATAACACTTATTGTCGTATTCCTTTAACAGTCTGGATTTTACAAGTTCTACCCTATGTTTTTTCTCATTTGTTATCTTATAAACCGAGCCCTCATATTCGAACTCACCCTCTTCTAAATCTGCATTGACACTTACTTGAGAATTAATCCGTCTTTCAAGATGAATATTGTCGGCTTTTACCATATAATATGACGGCACACTTAAAGCAGTGATCAATATACCCAACCTTATAAAATTTTTAACCATTTACTGTTCATCTCCATTTTTGATCACAAAACCATATATGGGCATCTTCAGCTATTACATTTCAATAACCTCGCATTTATCAATATTACGATGAACACTGTTACTATGCATATAGCTATGGTGTATAATATAAACACAGTCCCCGACTACAGCGGCATACATCCAGCATTCATCTGTACGTCCTGCTATCTTGACATCCGCCATAATGTTCCCCATCTTATCATATACCATGATCCGGTCAACTTCATCGCCCCCCCAATTAACATAAACGACTAGATATCCGTTTTGCATTTCAAATTCCAGATCCATAGGATCAAATGCATATGGCAATGAACCAAACACTGTCCAGTTACCCTTTTTATCCTCTCTGATTATTTTGTTACTGAATTCCTCGTAATCAGGCTTTCCATTTTTTATATTTCCGGCTCTGTATACATATCCCTCTGTACGCCTTACATCATATTGTGGATAATCATCAGAAGCCCCCAGCTTTTTAAATTTCTTTCCTTTATATATGTATAGCGCATTATAATCATATGGCTCATTTTTTATACTGTGATCGATATTCTCATCATAATAGCCTATAAGAAGCTTGCCATTCCGTATCATAAGTCCGGCTCTTGCCATAGATGCCTTGACCTTCTTTATACATATCTTGTTACTGCCATCAAGGTCACATCGGTATATCTTTTTTCCTATAATGAAATTGCTATCCTTCTCATAATAGTTTTTCATATAAAAAACGTGATCTTTGTAAATAAATATCAGGTTCAAATTATCATACAGACCACCATATACTTTAGACGCGATCAGTTTTTTATCGCTTCCATCTGTTTTTATGGTATACAGACGATAATTATCAATATAATAAATGCGTTCCTTATACAGTCTAACCTGTCCGCTCCAACCATCACTAGCCAGTTTTATAGTTTTTCCGGTATTCAGATTTTTTGCATTTAATTTATAGTCTTTATCATTATAAAAGACAAAATCATCCACAAACTCAGGAGTATATACATCGCTCACGTACTCTTCCAGCTTATAGTCCTTTATTCTGATCCTGTAGATGTCCCTTTCAGCTTCGGCGCTCTTATAAAAATACAGATAGTCCCCGTATACATACCCATATACCGCCATATAAGCAGTCCAATAGGGATCAAGTCCACAGTTTTCAATAACTCTCTTCTTGATCTCCTCAGCATCAGCAGAACTTTTTGCTGTACCCGCACTTACTTTAACTCCATCCGGTAAAGCGAACGCACTAAAGATTAGTAACAGAAATAATACCAGAAAATATTTGACCTTCATTTTTTAATCACCCCAAACATCCCATAACACAATCTCGAAGATTTTCATCCTTTTATCAATAAAAATAAAGCATTGGTTTATTCATTCTAAACCTCTGCCTTATTTTACTCCGAATAAACCTCTTTGTCAAGGCTTAAACCGGACCATTATTTCAAACTCTTTGTGAACTTTTTGTTTCAAAACGTACGGTTCTTTTATGTCTTTTAACATAATATAATATTATATACAGTATGCTGCATACAATGGTAATGAAACCAGTCCATCTACCTGGCCAAAATTCAGTTCCGATAATCGGAATGCTCTAGTCGGCCGGTATGTGGCAATAAAGTTTTTAAGGCTTGTTGATTTTTTATGTCTGCCTGACTTTATCTCACAGGGCACTATACCATCCTTTTCATCTAGCACTACATCTATCTCCATGTTATCTGAAGGCTTATAATAGTAAAAATGTTTTCCTGATGCTGTGAATTGGGATATTACATAGTTTTCAACAACTGCTCCTTTGTATATATTATGTTCACTCGATAGAATATCTGACATTTTTAACCTGCATAAGTTCGATAACAGCCCCGGATCAGAGACATACAGTTTAAAACTGTCTTCATTTTCATAACCTTTCAAAGGTGCCGCTATAGTTTCTACACTATCCACCTTTATCACCATCCCCGCAGCATCCAGCCAGTCTATAGACGAATAGTAATCCCGTTTATTTGCAGTATTTTTAACTTCTTTATATTTAAACTTTGGATTTTCCTTTGCAAGTTGTCTTGGGATACTATTATATACCTCAGATATTTTCAGGCTCTCAGCTGCATTTTTTACATGCTTGCTCATATCAGCCAGGTAGGCCATCCTCAGGTTTTCAAACATTTCTGAAGATACATTCATAACATTTTTTGTCTTTATATATTCATCAACAATCCTTGGCATTCCCCCTATAAAAAGATAGTCATGATATATACTTAATGCTTTAGAATGAATGGCTTCCGGCATCTTATTTAACGATATATAGTGTTCACGGATCATATCCCTCAGAGCATCAGAGCCGCATGCCAATAAGAACTCTTCAAAATCCAACGGGTACATATGCTTTATTATTACTTTACCTACAGGAAACGAACCTTCAAATCTATTGAGCTTGACACCCAAGAGACTTCCTGCGCATATGATGCGGTAGTTTTCTTCCGCTTCGCAAAAGTACTTCAAGGAAGTAATAGCCCTCTCACAGAGCTGTATCTCATCGAAGAAAATGGCAGTCTCCTCTGTAATCGTTCTGTCGATAAGTATGCTAAGTGATTTCAAAATGTCCTTTGGTGACAACGAGCCCTCAAAAATCGACGAGTAATCATTTCTCTCCTCAAAGTTGATATATACATAATCTGAATATGTTTGCTTGCAAAACTCCTTTATCAGCCAGGTTTTGCCCACCTGTCTGGCTCCAATAACCAAAAGCGGTTCTTTGTCTTTATCCTGCTCCCATTGCTGTAATTGAGTGATAAATTTTCTAAACATGATATTTACCTCCCACCATTCTTTAGGGAGATTATATCATTGTTTCTTTTTAAAATCAAGAAAAAAGATGAAAACTTTCAATTTTTTCCGAGTTTTTTCATGAAGATTTTCATCTTTTTCTGCATTTTTTAATGGTATTTTTCATTTTTTACATATTCTAATTATTTATATTTGACGCACGTCAAATATTCAATCGTAAGGTTTCCTCTTCCAATCACTGCCTTTGCATATTTAAGGCAGGGCTTTTGGGGCCCTGCCTTCATCAAACCATTATTCGTAAATCTGTCCATCGACTTCAATTGTAACCTTTTCGTTGTCTCCAAGGATGAAGCCATAATTAAAACTTGATACCCAATCTCCGGTCTTCGTATCCCCACTGCCACCGCTTAAATTGTGATAATCTTCATCAGCCGTAACTTTCCAAATGTAATCAACTCCGAAAGCTGAACCACTCTTTTCAAGGTGAGCACTAAATTCCGTTCCGTCTTCACGTCTTAATGTAAATTCATCAAACGAAAAGTCTTTTGTATTATACTCTAACAGCATATCCATCCTTCCGATAACAAACTTAACGTTGTTTATCTGGATGATCTGTGGCTCTGATGTGATACTCTTTACACTGCATAAGTCATACTTTTCAAGAATCGCCATCACCTCAGGCTGTATATAATTATAATCATAATCCGGTATCATTTGACTTACAAGACCTGTTTCTTCATCCCATTCAATAGTATATGTCATTAATTCTTTTGCTTCAACCTTTGCTTCAAGTATGCTAATTTCATTTTTCACCTCTTCAAGCTGTTCCCTGTCCAAAAGCATGAATTCAAATGGTTTATCTTTAAAAAATTCAGTACTCTCCTCACCGGGTTCGCGTCTGGCAAATTTTACATAATAATTGTTATCTTTAAATATTCCATTTACCGCGCCTGGATAAAGCATTACCAAATATATCTCGTCTCCACCTACATTCAAGTAATGAGACTGGATATGTCTTACTAAAATATTGTTTTTTGACAACATGGCAGCTTCTCTGTCTTGCATAGTAGAATTACTTAAAAATCCTTCCATATTAACAGGTGTTCCGTCCAAGTTCCAAAAACTAAAATTCAAATAACCATGTTCTACTGCATCCTCATAGCTGGATCCCTCATAAACAATCTTATGATTACCGAAAATGTATTCTTTTCCTACTTCTGTATATACCTGTTCAAACTCCTTGTCACTATTCTTAAACAAATAGTC
>JAEEGG010029085.1_pt1 | contig 10343 bp, 7 predicted proteins | sample 9134161 | NCBI WGS metagenome assembly JAEEGG01 (sample SAMN16246543, study PRJNA631951) | gut metagenome | biome: gut microbiome; feature: rumen; material: CR-attached | host: Bos | place: Iran: Karaj | collected 2018-10 | reverse complement strand
GGATTCAGCTGCGGCGAATATTCAGGCATAAAAAGGATCTTTTTCAAGGAAAACCAAATTGAGGTGACGAACATAAATCCATATCTGTTGGACGCTCCGGATGTTTTTGTTGAAAAGAGAAAACAGCCATTGTGCGATGTTCCGGAAATGATAAAAGGGAGCATACCGGTCGATGGTGGCAACCTGATTATTGAGGCAAATGAATATGAGGATTTTGTTAAGAAAAATCCACTTGCCGAACCATACATCCATCCTCTTTTGGGTGCTGAGGAATTCATTTCCGGCAAAAAAAGATACTGTCTGTGGTTGGAAAAAGCCGACCCTACCATCCTCAAACAGTGTCCCGGCATAATGGCGCGTTTACGGAGAGTCAGGGAAATGCGTCTGGCAAGCACAAAGGCTTCCACCCGTAGGTTTGCGGATTATCCCACACTCTTTATGGAAAACCGGCAACCAAACACGGACTATTTGCTGGTACCAAGCACAACATCGGAAAACAGGCGATACATTCCTATCGGTTATCTGGACAAAAATGTAATCACCACAAACGCAAACTTTGCAATTGCCAATGCCACACCCTATCATTTTGGAGTGCTTACTTCCAATGTCCACAATGCTTGGATGCGGGCGGTTTGCGGACGGCTGAAAAGCGATTACCGATATTCTGTCACCATCGTCTACAACAACTACCCATGGCCAAACCCAACCGAAGAGCAAAAATCGAAGATTGAAAAAACGGCCCAAGCCATCCTTGACGCACGGGCCATATATCCGGATTCTTCATTGGCTGACCTCTATGATGAGACCGCCATGCCACCGGAGTTGCGCAAAGCCCATCAGGACAACGACCGTGCAGTGATGCAGGCCTACGGTTTCGACCAGAAGATGTATACTGACGACAAAGAGTCCCTTATCGTTGCCGAACTGTTCAAACTGTATCGGGAAATGACAGATAGTGGCATGGGAACAATAAAGAATTACAAAACAGAAAGCTGAACATAGAAAACCAATAACTTATGGAAAAACTTTCAATGGAGGCGCTGCACCGAATTTCGGTGGAGGATTACAAACGGAGCGAGAAGACACCGGTGACGGTGGTGCTGGACAATGTGCGGAGCATGAACAACGTGGGCTCCGTGTTCCGCACGGCGGACGCCTTCCGCTTGGAGCGGATATGCCTTTGCGGAATCACCGCCCGACCGCCGCACAAGGAGATTGAAAAGACCGCCTTAGGCGCGACCGAATCGGTTTCCTGGGAGTATTTCCCGAAAACGATGGAGGCCGTTGCGCGGCTGAAAGCGGAGAACTATGCGCTCTATGCCGTGGAACAGGTGACGGAGAGCACGCCGCTGCAACAGTTCCGCTGGGACGGCAGCTCCCCTATCGCGCTGATATTCGGCAACGAGGTGATGGGCGTGGAGCAGCAGGTGGTCGATGCCTGCGACGGCGCCATCGAGATACCACAGGCCGGCACCAAGCACTCGCTGAACATCGCGGTCAGCGCCGGAATGGTGCTGTGGGAAATGTACAAACAACACCTGGAGGCGCAGGCCTCCGGCCAAAACTTATAGCCATGAAACGAATACTTGCTTTTTCACTTCTGCTCTGCCTTGCGGGGGCGCAGGCGCAGCAGAACGACACCACGGAATCCCGCCGCAAAATTCCAAGCCACTTTTACAAGAATGACCTGAAAGTGACCATGCTCTCCCTGTTCAGCGGATCCACCAAACTGACCTACGAACGGGCCTTCATCCAATATGGTTTCCACATTACCAACAGTATTGAAATCACTGGCGGCGTCATCGGTTGGGGCGGCGACTGGCTCAACCACAACCGTTCCCGAGGAGGACTGTGCCGGGTGGCCTACAAAATCATATATAACCCTACTAAGATATATTGTCGCCCATACCCTCCAGGAAACCGTTTGGAAGGCTTTTACCTCAAGCCGGAGGTGGCCTTCTCCTCCTTCAGCTACGATTCGAAAGATGGCATGGAACGGCTGCACAACAACCGTCTGGCCATCATGGGCTGCATAGGCTACCAGTGGGTGTGCCACCGCTTTGTCTTTGACATTTTCGGCGGCTTAGGCGCAGGCATCGGCGATGAGAACGAATACAACTACTACCACGGCTTCATCGCGCTGCCCAAAGGCACCCCCACAGCCTTCACCGCCGGCTTCAAACTGGGGGTTGCGTTTTAAAATTCTCAGCTCATGAACAGATACGCATTACTTTTATTGCTGCTACTGCCGCTGACGGCGGCGAACGCCCAGCGGCTGACAGACCCGAAACAGCTGGTGCCGGAGCTTTCCACGCTGACCCATCCCAGTCCGAGCGTTTATTTGGATGAATTTTTCCCCAATGTGGACGAACCCTCCATGTTTCATGGGCCGGTGCGCAGTGTGACCACCACGTATGAGATACCATATCTGTTAAATTTGTACGCTTTCAGTCACATGCAGAAAGTACATGCCAGCGATTCCATCCATAGCAGGACGACAAAGTTTGTTTATGATTCGACAGGAGGATTGCAATGTATTTCAGAAAAATATATTCTGTACAATTACTATTACCGCCGTAAAAAACCAAATCCAATCGGCAGATTCTATTATCTGCATATTCTCGGGTATAACAATTATTCAACAAAACTGAAACCTGAGCTGCTGAAAGATGTGTCGTATGGTGAAAAGACGCTGCACTACCGTAATGGACGGCTACGTTCCTATATGCATGTTTATGAAGCCGCCTATGATACGGCGGAAATAAAACACAGGAAAAAAAACAGTTTTGGCGGACCTCCATATTACATAACTAAGGATGATGTTCGGGTGAAATATGATGCGGGCGGAAATCCCATATCCGCATTACGTGAACACGAATACAACAAACGCTTCCGTTTTGCCTATGACAGCTTGGGGCGGTTGGTATATATGAGCAATAAAGAATATCTTAACACAAAAGTATGCGCATGGTTGTATGATTCCACAGGCTGCGTGGCCATGGCGGTTGATAAACCGGGCGACTCCATCAGGGAGATGCGTCTGCTTCATAAGGAGCCGCAGCCGGATGGCACGATGAAACTCCGCATCATCTGGTGCAGGAATGCGGCAGGCGTAGACAAGTCGGAATACCGTCAGCTGTACAACAAACCGGATTCCAGCCTTGCTCCATTCTTCAGCAAACGGCTGGTGGACTGTGAGGAAAAAGAACATGCCACCCGCACATGGAAACCAGAGTATAATTACCTTTACAACACCACGGGAGAATATGTTTTTGACACCGCAGGCAGGCTGACAGGATACACCCTGCAAAATGCCTCAACAATGGCAGTACGTTATGACAGCGCAGGAAGGGTCATGGAAATAAAGACTGTAGGAATAGCTATTAGCTTCCCTTACAGGGATTACCAACTTCCAGACGGCAGCATACTGTGGAACGGCAACTATCGGCAAATCCTCTTTTCCTACGATGAAGAGGGACAAGTGTCTGGAATCGCACTAACGGACCAGTCCGGAAAAAAGGAGGCCATCTCCATCCGCCACACCTACGATTCGCACCACAACTGGATTCGCCGCGAAGTCTGGCGCGACGGCAGACAGACCGGCGCCGTCAGGCGGGAGATAGAATACGCGGAGTGAAGCTTGGGTTAGTGCTATTTTAGTACATAAATCCCAATAGCCACAACGGCAGTTTGTTGCCGCGAGGCATCTCAATATTGTCAGCCAGCACGTAGGAATCAGGCATGTCCGCAATTTGGCCGAATGTCTTGTTTTCCCCACCAATCTCAAAAGTGATTTTCCCATCCACTTTGAAGTCTCCGGCCTGCTTGCCATATTCCACCACATGCTGCTGCATCAGCTGGTTGACGGCGAAGCATTCCCTCACGGTACCCTGATTGGCCCCTTCTCCGCCAAGGGCATAGAGCAGATTGGGATTTTCAAGATATATCTTGTCAGGCTTCTGCAGTTTCTTTACAGATAGGATGTCACTGTACAGCAGGTTAAGCATCCCTGCATCGGAAAGGTCACGGAGATAAGCGATCACCGTGTTCCTTCCGGCTTCAATCAGGGAGGCAAGCTTAGTGATGTCCACCTCAAATGGAACCGAACGGGAAAGAATGGACATCAGGGCCTTAAGTTTCCGGTTGCTCCATACATCCACACCGCGCAACAGCGGCAGTTCAGCCTCAATAACATAGTTCATTGTCTGCTCAATCAGGGTATGGTAGTCGGTGGGATTGTGCAGATAATACGGATAATATCCGAAACGTAGATATTCATGGAAATGCTGCAACGGGCGGCACGCCTCGTTAACAGCGGCGGCAATCTGTTTCGGGTTTTGCAAGATTTCGTCCAACGTGTGAGCCTCCAGTTCGATACCCTTGTAAAACTGCAGGTATTCGCGCAGCGAGAGCCCCGGCATATTGTATCCGACACAACGGCGTGAAAGGTCTGCATCCCCGTCAATCAGGTTAAGCATGGATGAGCCGCTGAGAAAGACCTGCATATCCGGGTAAAGGTCGGCTATCTCCTTTACCTCGCGGCTCCAACCGTTATATTTGTGCACCTCGTCCAGTATTAGCAGCCGCCCACCATGCTGATGGAACTGTTCCGCCACCTTCAATATGCTGCTGCTGGCAAAGTAGACACTGTCAAGTGTGCAATAGAGCGCCTCCTCGCTTCCAGCCGGAAACCGCTGTTTCACATACTGTCGGAGAAGGGTGGACTTGCCAACGCCACGGGCGCCACGAAGGCACAGCATCGGCGCATCCCAGTTTATGCGGGACATGTATCCGCGCACAATGTCAAGGCTTGTGGCTCTCAAATAGGCCTCCTGCTTTGCAAACAATTCATCCATTTTTAATGACTTTTGTTTTACATACGAAACGTTTTTTCTGTAGAAATGCTCTGTACTCATAGCAAATTTAAGCTATTTTTGCTATTTGTGTGAAGCATTTTCCAAATGCAAAAGTATACAACTTTTGGATACAAATGTATTTTTTTATAGAAAAAAAAGAAAATCGCGGTTCCATTCCGCGCAATGCACGATTTTTTTTCACCCCATGAAAATCCGTATCACTTTTTCAAGTAAATTTGCATTTTGTACATATTAATTTATCTGATTTGTAACTATCTTTACATTAAATAAATAGAGATAACCATGAGCGAAAAAAGCGAGAAATTGTTTTCGGAGTTTCCGGAAATCAGCACCCCTGAATGGGAGGCGGCCATTGAAAAGGACCTGAAAGGCGCCGACTACAACAAGAAACTGGTATGGAAGACCGATGAGGGTTTTTCCGTCAAACCATACTACCGGTCGGAGGATCTGGAGGGGTTGGAATACCTTGCCTCGCAACCGGGGCAGTTCCCATACGTCCGCGGCGCATCGGCCGAAAACAACCGCTGGCGCATCGTTGAGGAGATTCCTGAATGCGACCCGGCCGAAGCTAACCGCTCGGCCCGCACCAGCCTCTCAAAAGGTGCCGACGCCATCGTGTTCAACGTCAGCAAAGTCGCCGATGTGCAAACGTTTGAGCAGCTGATAGAAGGCATTAACCTTAAGGATACCGTCCTCTATTTCAAGAAGCCGGAATGCCCCGTGAAATTCTCCGCCCTCCTGGCAGATTGGGCTGCAGGACATCCGCAGGAGGCGATCATGCTGCAGGGCGCACTATTCTTCGACCCTGTCATGGATATGCTTCTGCAAGGGAAATTCTACCACAATCGTGAAAAGGACATGGATGAGGCCATTGATGCCATGCGGCGTCTGATACCGCTGGCCCCGCACTTCTGCCCGATAAGCGTCATGGGGCACCTGTTCGGCAACTGCGGCGCCTCCAAAATACAGGAGATGGCCTACAGCCTGAACATCGCCAACGAATACCTCGCATACGCGACAGACCACGGCATGGATATCCGCGACGCGGCCACGCACCTTCACTTCACCTTCTCCATCGGATCGGACTATTTCATGGAGATTGCCAAGCTGCGTGCGCTCCGCCTGCTCTGGGCCACCCTCACCGCACAATACGGCGCCGACAACGGCGAAAGCGCCAGGCTGCGGCAGCTGAGCATCGCCTCATCTTGGGACAAGACCCTCTTCGACGCGCACATCAACATCCTGCGGAACACAACTGAGGGCATGAGCGCCGCCATAGGTGGTGCGGAGGCCATCCTGCTCCATCCCTTTGACGAGGCTTATAAGGATTCCGACGAATTCTCCCGCCATATCGCACGCAACGCCCAGATTATCCTGAAGGAGGAGTCACACTTCGACCGCGTGGTGGATCCCGCCGCAGGCTCCTACTATCTTGAGAACCTCACCAACGCCATGCTTGAGCAGGCCTGGAACCTTTTCCGCGAGACTGAAAAGGCCGGCGGCATCATTGAGATGGGACTGAAAGGCGAAATCAAGGCTGCGGTTGAGGAATCCTGCAACAAGCGCAACCTGCAGATAGCGACCCGCAGGCGCACCATCCTCGGCACCAACCAGTACCCCAACCTTACGGAGAGCGTCTCCGAAAAGATCGTTTCAATGGAGCGTCCGCAGTACCCGGGACTCCAGCCCTACCGCGGAGCCATCCCGTTCGAGCGTCTGCGCCTTGAGACCGAGCAGTGGGCTGCCAAGCACGGCGGCAAACCGAAAGTGTTCCTCTTCAAGATAGGGAACCTCGCCATGCGGCAGGCACGCGCCGGATTCGTCACCAACTTCTTCGGCTGCGCCGGATACCAGATTGTGGAGACGGCCGGTTACGCCACCGCTGCTGAAGGCATAGCCGATGCGGTCGGAAGCAAGGCCGCCATCGTGGCTGTCTGCAGCTCCGACGATGAATATCCCACCTACGCGCCTGAGATTATCGCCGAAGTCAAGAAGCAGTGCCCGCAAAGCATCTGCATCATCGCAGGCAATCCGGAGAGCATGGAGGAACTGAAGGCTGCCGGTGCGGAGGACTTCATCCACGTGCGCACCAACATCCTTGAAAGCCTGACCGATTACAACAAAAAGATTTTAAAATAAACGACATGTTATACGCCATACTTATCCTGAGCATCATCGGCATACTTGCCGCCGTCATCCTCTATTTCGTCTCACAGAAGTTCAAGGTTGAGGAGGATCCGAGAATCGAAACCATCACAGAGGCCCTGCCCGGCGCCAACTGCGGCGGATGCGGCTACGCGGGCTGCCACGCCTTGGCCGAAGCCATTGTCAGGACCGGCACCTCCAAGGGCATCACCTGCACCGCCGGAGGCAGCGAAGTTGCAGCCAAGGTTGCGGAAATCATGGGCGAGAAGGCGGAGGCCTCCGCTCCGAAAAAGGCGGTTGTGCGCTGCAACGGGAGCTGCGGCAACGCACCGGCAAAATACCACTACGACTCCGCACAGACCTGCGCCTACGCCAACATGTTGGGCGCCGGTGAAAGCGGCTGCGCCTTCGGATGCCTCGGCATGGGCGACTGTGTCCGCGCCTGCGGCTTCGGCGGCATCGCCATCGATCCGGAGAGCGGACTGCCCCGCATCAATCCGGAACGCTGTGTAGCCTGCGGCTCCTGCGTTAAGGCCTGCCCGAGGCAGATTATCGAAATCCGCACGCTCCTGAACGAAAACATCATCTTTGTGGCCTGCCGCAACCAGGAAAAGGGCGGTGAAGCCAAAAAGAACTGCTCCGCCGCCTGCATCGGCTGCAAGAAATGCGAGAAGAACTGCCCGCAGGCAGCCATCACGGTGGAGAACAACCTCGCCCATATCAACGATGCGCTGTGCAACGGCTGCGGCACCTGTCTGGCCAACTGCCCGACCGGAGCCATCCACAGCCTGATGCCAATCCAAAAAGCGGAGGCATGAGGTACCCGGAAATAGACCCCGGCTTTTTTGTCCGGAACCGCCAGAAGCTGGTTTCGCTCCTTCCTGACAACGCCGCAGTGCTGGTGGTCTCCAACGACGAGATGCCCGACTCCGGCGACGAAACCCACCCATTCCACCAGAACCCCGACCTCTTCCACCTGACCGGCATCGACCAGGAGCAGACTCTGCTGCTGCTCTGCCCCAACCATTCCAATCCGGAATGCCGAGAACAGCTCTTCATCGTGCGCACCAACCCGACCATTGAAATCTGGAACGGGTACAAGTACACCACGGAGCATGCCGCCCGCGTCTCCGGCATACGGAATGTGCGCTGGAGGGATGATTTCGAACCCGCCCTGAAGGAGGTGATGGCCGAGGCCGGAACTCTATACATGGGGCTGGACGAGGACTGGAAATGCTCCTTTGAGGTGGAGAAGCAGACACAGCGTTTCTGCAGGAAAATCCAACAGCAGTTCCCGCTTCACCAGTTGGGACGGCTGGCTCCCGTCATGCGCGAGCTGCGACTTCGCAAGGAGCCCGTGGAAATTGACCTGATCCGTAAAGCGGTCGGCATAACCGCAAGGGCCTTCGACCGTGTGCTGCACAGCATCCGTCCGGGCATGGCGGAATATGAGGCTGAGGCTGAAATCACCTACGAGTTCATCCGTAGCGGCGCATCGGGCCACGCCTTCTCCCCCATTGCCGCCTCCGGCAAGGACACCTGCGTCCTACATTATATTAAAAATGACAAGATATGCAAGGATGGCGACCTGCTGCTGCTGGATTTCGGCTGCCGCTACGCCAACTACCATAGCGACATAAGCCGTACAATCCCGGTAAACGGCCGTTTCACGCCGAGGCAGCGCCAGGTATATGAGGCATGCCACCGCATCTACACGGAGGCGAAGAGACACTACATTCCCGGCATGACCATCAACAAGCTGAACCGGATTGTCCACAAGCTTATGGAAAAGGAGCTCATAGGGCTCGGACTCTTCACAGCGGAGGATGTGGCCGACAACAACGGCGACGCGCTGCCGCTCATCCGGAAATACTACATGCACAACATCGGCCATTTCCTCGGTCTTGACACCCATGATGTTGGCAACCGCGAGGTAATGTTTGAACCGGGCATGATTGTCACATGCGAACCGGGAATCTACATTGCCGATGAGGGCATCGGTGTCCGGATTGAGACCGACATGCTGGTGGCGGACTCCCCCATTGACCTCGGCGCGGAGATACCCTCCGGTACGGATGAAATAGAAAAAAATATAAACAGCAAATAATCACACACATGAAAAGAATCTTCATTTTGATAATCACCTGCCTTATGGCAGTTTCCGCTTCCGCGCAAAAGGTGGATGTCGCGACAGCACTTAAAGTTGCTGAAAACTTCTATGCAGGACAAAACCGGCAGAAAGCGGCCCCGCAACTGGAGCTCTACGTTGTGCAAAATGCCGAAGGAATGCAAAAGTCGGCGGAACAGCCCGTCTCCTACTACATCTTCAATGACGGCGTCCAGGGCTTTGTGATGGTGGCGGGCGACTACCGCATCAGCCCGATTTTGGGATATTCCACCACAAACAGCTTCGACACCACTGGCATGCCGGACAACCTGCGCTGGTGGCTGCAGATGTACCGTGATGAGATCGCACAATACATTTCCGAGGCGGAAACATCCACAGCCGATGCGCTTTGGCAGGCCTACCGCGAGGGAAACATCGCCGTCACAATGGGAACGACAGCAGTCGCACCGTTGGTGAAGACAAAGTGGAACCAGGGATGGCCCTACAACAACCTCTGCCCCTACGACAGCAAGGCCAAGCACCGCTGCCCCTCCGGCTGCGTGGCAACGGCCATGGCACAGGTGCTTAAATTCTGGAACTATCCCCAGAAAGGTGTCGGTTCACACAGCTTCAAGCATGACAAATACGGCAACCTCTCCGCCAATTTCGGCAGCACAACCTACGACTGGACGCACATGAACAACACCTATCCCAGCGGCAGCGACACTGTGTCGCGCATGGCTGTAGCCACGCTGATGTACCACTGCGGAGTGAGCGTTGACATGGAATACGACACCAACGGAAGCGGCGCGGTCGTCTACATGCCGGACCGCTACGTGCAGTACTACGGCTTCTACGACGCACGCACAGCCCTTAAAAACTATTTCGACTGCGACACCGTGCTCGGATATTACCGTTCAGACTACAACAACCTTACTTCATGGACAAACCTGCTGAAAAGCGAACTGGATGCCGGACGGCCAATCCTTTACGCCGGAACCGGCAATGCAGGAGGACACGCCTTCGTATGTGACGGCTACGACGCAAACGGCAAATTCCACATCAACTGGGGATGGGGCGGCACCTCCGACGGCTATTTCGGCATTTCGGCACTGAACCCCTCCGCACTTGGTACAGGCGGCGGAGCCGGAGGCTTCAACACAAACCAGCAGGCGCTTTTTGTCCGTCCGGGCACAAAGGAGACCAAGCACTAC
>JAEEGG010029084.1_pt1 | contig 10343 bp, 8 predicted proteins | sample 9134161 | NCBI WGS metagenome assembly JAEEGG01 (sample SAMN16246543, study PRJNA631951) | gut metagenome | biome: gut microbiome; feature: rumen; material: CR-attached | host: Bos | place: Iran: Karaj | collected 2018-10 | reverse complement strand
TTCGATACTTGCTTTCAGGTTCTTGATGGACAGCATAATTCCTCCGGCGCGATTGCGCTAGAACATTTTTTTACGGCTCAAATTTAGAAAAACTTGCGGCCAGTGTCTTATCAAATTTTTTTATAGTCAGATGAACGGATTATCCGAAGTCGTCAAAGTCGTTGCCCATGTTGTCGTCACTGCCATAGGAGTAGGCTTCCTCGTCGTCATCGGAGGGCGGTGGGGGCTCAAAACCCTCGGGCGGTTCATCATTAGGCATTTGTTCTTCGGCGAATTCATCCGGAGCTTGTGACGGTGCATTTGCAACAGGTTGAGCGCTCGGTGCCGGGGTTGTCGGTGCAACCATTGCGGGTGCGGCTTGGACCGGTGCGGGGGCTGCGGCAACGCTTGGTGTCGGAATCGGGGCGGCTGGCATCGGTGCTCCTTGAATCACCGACTGGAACAATATCAGCTGGGCCTTGCTGCGAACCACCTGGTCGGCAAAAGCATCGATGGTAATCTTTTCGGCGTTGAACAAGGCGTTCAACTTTTGCATGCCCTGCGTAAACTTGGACATCTGCATGCGCGTTTCGACCGCTTCGTTGCTAGTCAACGGAATCAGGTGCTTTTGTCTGTCGCAGAGCTTGGTCGAAAATACGGTCAGCGTCTGGTAAAATTCGATGATTTCTTGCGGTGTTTTCCACTTTTCTTCGGGCAAGCCTTCCAAAAAGAGTCTGAGCATTGGCGATACGTTTTCGTACATTAGCTGCGGAGAAACGGCGCCTGTCTCGGCGTAAAGTGCAATGGCTGAATTCACGAATTCTTCGACCACCGGAGATTCGAACATGCGAACTCCGCTTGCAGCCCAATCCATGTCGAAGTATTCCAGCGCGCGGTCCATTAGCGTCGGGTTGCGAAGCACCAAGTTCGCAAAACGGATTTCCATCGGCGGAATGCTTGCCCAGTCGAGTGAGGCGGCCTGCTCTAGTTGCGGAATCACTTCAGTTGCGCCGGGGGCGGCATTTGCGGCCATCGGGCGACGTTCTTCAGGGCCTTTTTGCGGCTTCAAACTTTTCACCTGAGCCAAGGAACGGCTCGTATTGAATCGCTCCGCAATCAGCTTCACATACTGGTTTTGAAGTTCGCGGTCGGTAATGCTTTTTACAAGCGATTTGGTGTAAGTCACAAAGCGGGCGCGTTCTTCGGGGCTTTGCATGTCATGCTGGCGGGCCAAATAAGAAAGCCAGTCCTCGGATTCGCGCAAAGCGGCACGGAATGCATCTGCACCGCGTTCGTTTACAAAGTTGTCGGGGTCAATCTTGGTGCCATCGGGGCGCGAAAGCGCAAATACGCGAGGCGCAATTCCCTTGGGCAAGACAATTTCCAAACTTCTGAGGGTTGCCTTCTGGCCGGCAGCGTCTCCGTCGAATACCAAGTAGGCGGTGTTGGCGTATCGGGCAAGAATGCTCGCGTGCGTTTCGGTCAATGCCGTTCCCGAGGCGGCCACCACGTTCGTGACGCCGCCTTGATACAGGCTGATCATGTCGAAGTAGCCTTCCACGATAATCACCGCGTTTTCTTTCGCGATGCTTTGGCGGCTTTGGTGCAAACCGAACAGAATGTCGCTCTTGTGGTACAGCGCCGATTCGGGGCTGTTCATGTACTTCGCACGTTTAAAATCTTTACTTTCGCTTAAGTCGCGGCCACCGAAGGCGACAATCACGCCCGAAAGGTTCTGGATGGCAATCATTAAGCGATCGCGGAACTTGTCCGATATTCCGCCGTTTTCTTTTTCGACGGCAAGTCCCGCCTTGACGCAGTCCAGCGGCGAAAATCCGTTTTTGACGGCGTAACCGATAAAGCCTTCGCGGCCTTCTGGGGCATAACCGATATGGAACTGCTTACGGGTGGCGTCGGTAATGTGGCGGCTGGCAAGATATTGGAGCGCCTTGGGTGAAAGGGCGAGCTGCTGCTCGAACCATTCGCAGGCAAGTTCGTTCAGCCTGCGGACCATGGCGCGTTCTTCAGTCTTTTCGCTGTCTTCGGGGCCGCCCAGCTGGGGGAGTGCAAAACCGGTAAAGTTTGCGACCCATTCCACGGCCCCCTTAAAATCCATTTTTTCGTGTTCTTGCACGAACTTGAAAACGTCACCGCCGGCACCACAGGCAAAGCATTTGTAAATGCCCAGGCTCGGGTTCACGTTCATGGAGGGGCTTCTGTCATCATGGAAGGGGCAGACGCCCAAGTAGCGGCCATTCCCTGAACGTTTCAGCGGAACAAAATTCTCGATGACCAGCGCAATATCTGCGTGGGCTTTGAGTTGCTGAATGATTTCGTTAGAATAGAACGCCACGGCTCAAATTTAGCAAGAAAACACCGTCAAAATTTTGACAGAAACATAAAAAAGAATCCGTTCTTGAAGAAACGGATTCTTTTTAGTAGCGGGGGCAGGACTTGAACGCTGCGACCTTCGGGTTATGAGCCAGACGAGATACCAACAGCCCCACCCCGCGTCGAGGTTGCACCATATATAGTAAATTTTTATAGCCCTGTCAAGGGTTTTTTACACGAATTTTTTCAGAATATGCTTGCTGGCGACGAAATAATCGATACCGCTAATAATGGTAATCGCAGTAATGACGCCCATCACTGCTTGCGGGAAAATGGCCCAGAATGCTTGATAATTGGGAATAATGGCACTCATTGGGTCCAATGCTCCTAGCAAAATAGCGACGATGCCAATTCCCTGAAGTGCGGTTTTCCACTTGCCGCTACGGCGAGCCGGCATAATCAAACCTTCGCTTGCGGCGAGCGTACGGAGAGTTTCGACGCTGGATTCGCGGAAGTAAATGAGGGCCACCATCCACACCGGAGCGTAACCCGTAGCGATAAAGCACATGAAGATTGTCATGTTCGAAATCTTGTCGCTGAACGGATCCAGGTACTTGCCGAGCGTACTCACTTCGCCCAGTTTGCGGGCGAGGTAGCCATCCAAAAAGTCGGTCAGCATAAAGCCAAGCACCATCACCAACGAAAGGCTCTTGAAAACGAGGCTGTTGTTGCTGTAATCCAAATCGTTATCGTAGAAGAATACCCACAAGAAGAACGGCGTCAGCACAATGCGGCTCATGGTCAGCTGACTTGCAATCGAAAGTGGCTTGCGGTGAGCGGGGTCGCGGTAATACCAATAAGCGTAAGCGACTGTCGAAGCGATAATCAAAAGAATTGACGTTACCATGCAAATTTGTTGGTAATCTTCGAGGTTCAACAAGTATACGCCCATGGTTACGGTAATGGCGATGTTCGACATCTTGCTCCAGCGGCGCTTGCGGGGGAGTGACTTTCCTTCGCGAAGAACGCCGAGGCTAAAGAGCGTATGAGCAACAAGACGGGCAAGCAAGAATACGCAACCGACGGCCAGTAGTTTTTCGGTTTGATCGTTTTGGAGCAAGTCGCGCACGAAAATGCTGGTCATCACTGCAAACGAAAGGAACCCGTCAATCACGTTCAGCCAAAGTCTGTAATAAGGCTTTTCGATTTCTTGCGAACGAAGTTGGTACAAGTTAACCCAGCCCATAATGAGGGCTATTGCAACTAGGGCAGTGGCTGTCTTGGCCATGCCCATCCATATAAAGACGATAACGGCTATAAAAACCATAGCCCGTAAAACGCTCCAAATGCGGGAGCGGAGCCTGATGTCAGATGTCTGTTCTTCTGTCATTTATGCCTCTAGAAGTTGCCTTGCGTGTTCGCGAATGGTTTCGCTTTCGCCACCCAGCATGCGCGTGAGCTCGGTTACGCGGCCTTCGTGGTCCAATTCAACCACGTGCGTAAAGGTTCGTCCTTCAATTTCTTCTTTGCTCACGGCAAGTTGATTCTTGGCTCGACTTGCAACCTGGTGTAAGTGTGTAATGGTAAGCACCTGGTGGTGCTGTCCTAAATTTTTGAGTGCTTCGCCGATGCTGTTGCCGATTTCTCCGCTGATTCCGGAATCCACTTCGTCAAAAATCAAGAGGGGAACGCGGTCCAGATCGGCCATGACACTCTTGATTGAGAGTAGCACACGGCTAAGTTCACCGCCCGAAACTGCCTTTTGCAGACTCTTGAAGCCTTCGCCGGGGTTCGGGGCGAGCGTAAATTCAATCTTGTCTGCGCCGTTGGGCGAAAGCATTTGGGTTTCAATCGATGTCTCGAAAATCGCTTTCGGCATGCCAAGCGTATTCAGAATCCCGCTTACGGCCTTGTCGTAGCGGGCGGCGGCTTCCTGGCGAGAGGTGGTCAGCTTGAGGGCTGTTGCCTGCAAAGCTTCCAGAGCCTTCTTGGACTGTCTGGAAAGTTCTTCCAAATCGGCGTCCAAGTTTTCGAGGCTGGAAAGTTCTTCCTTACGCTGTTCGGTTAAGGCTATCAAGCCTGCTACATCGGTGCGGTATTTGCGCTTAAGTTTCTGAATTTGGGCGATGCGGGCGTTGGCGCGGTCAATATCTGCAGCACTCATGGCTGCAGACGGACGCAAACGCAGCAAGTCCTTGCAAACGCTTTCGTAAGGGTCCGTCACTTCTTCGAGCGACTTCAGGTAATCTTCGTAATCCGGGAGCTTTGTGGCCAGCGAACGCAACTTGGCTTGTAAAATCTGAACCTGGTCCAAGAGGCCGTTTTCGCCACCCAGCATACCCTGAATATCGTTCAGGTAGCGGGTTTCGGCTTCCTGCTTGCTTGCGCTGTTCACCTTTTCTTCGAGGGCTTCTTCTTCGCCTTCTTTCAGGGATGCCTTTGAAAGCTCATCGAACTGGAACTTCAAAAAGTCCTTCTGGGCAGCCAAGTTTTTAGCTCGATCTTCAGTTTCCTTGATTCTATCCTGAATCTCGTTCCAGGCGGCCCATTCTTTTGCATATTGGGCGGTAAGTTCGCCGTTGCCGGCGAAGTCGTCCAGCATCTTGGTATGTGTGCGTGTGTCGCGCAGCAAAAGCTGTTCACTTTGGCCGTGCATTTGGATCAGTTCTTCGCCCAGGCGCTGCAAGTCGGGGAGTGTTACGATTGCTCCGTTGACTCTGGCCCTGCTTTTACCGTTTTCGGCAATTTCGCGACGCAAAATCAGTTCATCGTCGCTGTCGATTTCCAATTCTTCGAGAACTTTCTTGACTTGCGGCTCGTTTGCAATATCGAATGTGGCTTCGACGACGGCCTTTTCTTCGCCGGTACGCACCATGGTGGATTGCGCCTTGTCGCCGCATACAATGCGGAGCGCCTTTAAAAGCACCGATTTTCCGGCACCGGTCTCGCCGGTAATCGCAGTAAAACCATCGCGGAACGGAACTTCCGCATTCGCAATCAAAGTAAATCCACTAATCGACAGGTGCTTTAACATACGACAAATAAATTAGCAATTTAGCCTGACACTAAGTGTCATTTTTCGAATTCGACAACGCTTCGATAGATGGGGCGACCTTCCTTGCGGTACTTCTTTTCGAAGCCCGTCATGATTCCTTCAGTAGGTTCTGCGGTGTTGCGTTCCAGAATCTTGCAACCCTTGAAGTTGTCGAAAACTTCGAGTGCGACTTCGTTGTATTCCTGGTGGTCGGTACCCCAGTAGAAAATACGCTTGCCGGGCTTTAACACGCGGGCTACTTCTACCAAGAAGTCCGGGCGCAAAAGGCGGTTCTTGTGGTGGCGTTCCTTCGGCCACGGGTCCGGGAAATACATGTGGAAGGCATCCACCGTGTTGTCCTTCACGCAGTCGCGCAAGAAGAAGAATACGTCGCCGCGAAGCATGGTGGCGTTGGCCAGGGCCCCGGCCTTGTCCATCTTGCGCTGGGCGAACTTGGCCCAGGTGTAGTCCCATTCGCTACCCATGATGACGGTATCCGGGTGCTTGGGGGCATATTCCGAAAGGAATCCGCCCTTGCCGCTTCCGATTTCTACTTCCACGCGGTCGCCCATGTTCGGGAACATGTCTTTCCAGTTAAAGTCCAACTTGTGGGGGAGTCCGTCGGGCGTTGCAATCGGCTTGCGGTCGCCGTGGGTGCGGAACACGTAATGCCACAGTCCCTTCGATTCCGGGTCTTCTTTCAGGTCGCGGTAGAATTCGGGGATTACGACTTCTTTAGGTTCTTTTTCTTCGTTCAATTCTTCGTTTGCCATAAAATTTCTTTCGTCTAAATAAACGCGACAATCCTGTCCAAAAATTTTTCCGGAATTTCCTTCGCAATCATTTCGCGAATGTACTTTTCTGAATACTTCATCGAAAAATGCGCTAGGATAATCTTTTCACATTTCACCTGGTCGCCCATGCGGTTCAGCGCATCTGCAATCTGGCTAATATGGGTGTGCCCCTTTTTGTGGCTCATTTCATAGTCTTCGGGGGCGAGGAACGTACATTCCGTAATCAACACCTTCGACTGGAATACGCGCTGGTTTTCCAATAGGCTTTCACCCATGCAGTCGCCCATAAAGCTCACCAGCGGATCGTACACTTCGCGGGTAATCTCCGTACCGCTTTCCCGTAGCTTGATGATTTCGTCGGGAGTCTTTCCCAAGTATTCTTCTTTGAGCTTTTTCTTGTAATGGTAAATTGTGCCGCCCATGGCATGAATGGAATGCTTTACTTCGAAAGCTTCAAGAGCCAAGTCCTTGCGGTGCTCCAAAAACTGGAGTTCTCCAGCGCTTACGCCTACAATTTCGGGGTAGCGGAATTTGTTCTCGGGCACGCCTTCGAACATTGCCTCGGCACGAATCCAGTCGCGGGCTCCGTCGCAAATGCGCTCAGGCATGTAGTAAACGCTTTCACGTTCGACGCCCATCATCTTGCGCAGGCTATGGTGACGCATCAGGCATCGGGCGTGGTCTCCGTGGGCATGGGTCAAGAATACGTGATTCAACGAAGTCGCCGAAAGGGGGCATTCGCCCATGTCGATGCAAAAATCCAGCTCGGGAAGCTGAATATAGGTTGCAAGTCCCGAAATCGAAAAGCCGACAACGGAAGTACACGAGGTGTTCACGTGTACCTGCTTTAAGGCGTTATGAATGTATTTACTCTCTGCCATGACTGTAAAACTTTACCGCCAAATATAAAAAAAACGCGCCTTTCGGCGCGATTCCTTTTCAATTCTGAATTCCGAAATCCGGATTTTGAATTTACTTCGTCTTGGCGTTTTCTGCAACCAGACGATCAAAGTCGGCACAGCTCAAGGCTTCGATATGGTTACCCATGGCTACGCTACGGGTACGGGCGTTACCCTTCTTTTCGGGAATACGGAAGCAGAATGTGTAGGTATTGCCTTTGTCGGTGGGAATGCCCATCTTGAAAATACGAATACGTTCGACACCCTTGTTGTAAATTTCGTGGTAGTCGTAGGTGTTCTTGATCTTTTCGAGGCGCTTCTGCTGGGAGAATTCAAGTTCGTCGGCAATGGGACCGTCCAGATAGAGAGGCAAAGAATTCTGAAAACGCAGTTCAATCTTGCCATTACTTTTAACAATCGAGGTCTCTTGCGGCTTAATCAAGTAACGCTGCTGGGGAATGTTTTTATAGGCCAGGGTGCGTACTGTTCTGACTCCGCACATTTCGCGCATATCAGGCTGTTCTACGAAGTCGATGTCACGGCAAATCGGGGGAAGGTTCGTCGGGACTTCCAGATTTTCACCAGAGTTTGAACCGGCACAGGCGGAAAGGAGAGCAGCTACAGCGAGACCAGAAAATAGCAGGATTGTAGATTTCATGCCATAAATATAATTTTATTATTCCGAATTGCATTTATTTTCTTAAGAAAGTGTGATTTTTTTTAACCTTGATTTGTAAACTTTAATTTTCTTTAGTTCGTTTTTTTGCAGAAAAGTCCGAGTCCGGATAGATAAAATCATCTTTACTCCCTTGTGCTTAAAAAAAAATGTATCTTTGCCGCGGATTAAGAATTGGGTAAAACATGAATATTTATAGCTGGAACGTAAACGGGTTGCGCTCTGCCCTTAAGAAGGGCTTTACGGACTGGTTTGCTGCAACAAAGCCTGACATCTTGTGCTTGCAAGAAGTTCGTGCCGAAGTAGACCAGATTCCCGATGAAGTTGCAAATCCCGACGGCTACTTTGCCTACTGGAATCCTTGCCGCCGCAAGAAAGGTTACAGTGGCGTAGGCATTTATACCCAAATTGAACCTGATCGCGTGAACTATGGCTTTGATATCGAGGAATTCGATGAAGAAGGCCGTGTTCTCCAGTTGGTTTTCCCGGACTGGGTTCTCAATAGTATTTATTTCCCCAATGGTGGCCAGGGCGATGATCGCCTGGACTATAAGTTGCGTTTTTACGATGCCTTCCTCGAAAACAGCAAACGCTGGATTGCTGATGGCAAGCACGTATTGACTGTAGGTGATTACAATACCTGCCACAAAGAAATCGATATTGCTCGCCCCAAAGAAAATGCCGATGTAAGCGGCTTTTTGCCCATTGAACGTGCTTGGATGGACAAGTATGTGGAGAATGGCTTTGTGGATTCCTTCCGCAAATTGCACCCCGATGAACGGGATCGCTATTCCTGGTGGTCAAATCGTTTTGGCGCCCGCAAGCGTAACGTGGGCTGGCGTATTGACTATGCCTTTGTGGACGAAGGTCTTGTGCCCAATATCGTGAATGCCGAAATTCATGCCGATGTCATGGGCTCTGATCATTGCCCCATTAGCATCGAACTGGAACCCCCGTTCGCACCCCTCCCCATTAGCCACGAAGTTTAGTGAGCTTTGACAACAGACCAGGCGTCGTCAAAGAACTTGGTTGCAGCACCTGGATCTCGCAAGAATACCATGCGGTCAATTTCTTCCCTGGTAGGGTTGATGACTCGGTTTTTCTTGAATTTTTCGTCGATGAATTTTAGTGCGGCGCTGTTTGGAGTTGCAAAGTTCGTGGACTGAGCAAGCCTTGCTCCATTCTGCGCGTCAAGGATATAGTTCATAAAGGCGTGTGCGCCATCGGAATTCTTGGCGTGACTGCTGAGGGTCATGGCGTCAACCCACATAAAGCTTCCGTCGGTAGGAATTGCGTATCGAAGAGTTGGGTCTTCGTTGATTGCTGTCATGGCTTCGCCGCTAAAAACGATTGCTGCGCTGTTTTCGCCCGAAAGCACTTTGTCCTTACCACTGACGGATCCCTCAAAACCGGCAAAGCGCGGTTCCCGCTTGATGTCACGAATCCATTCCACGGCCTTGTTGATGTCTTCCATCTTGACGCTGTTGGCGTTCAAACCTTTAGCTTGCAATGCCATAGAAAGCATAGAACGGGATTCGTCCAGCAAGCTGAATTTGCCCTTGATTTGTTTCGGGTTAAAAAACATGCTGTAACTGATACTGTTTACATCGAGGGTGGTGTCGCGGTAGAGAATGCCTGTGGATCCCCACAGGTAGGGTAAGGTGAAGTTGTTGCCAGGGTCGTATACAGGATTCTTGAATTGATCTGCGACGTTTACTTTGTTCGGGACCTTGTCCAAGTCCAGGGGGACGATCAGTCCCAGGTGGATCATTTGCTGGATGACCACGTCCGATGCAATTACCACGTCGTATTGCTTTTCTATTGCCGCTTGCAGCTCGCTGATCATTTCTTCTTGGGCTTCATATTCCACCAACTGCAACTTGTAACCGGTCTTCATCTGAAAATCGGTTATCATCTCTGGAGCAATGTATTTGCTGTATGTAAGTACAGTAACCTTTACAGGGGTTTGTTGTGATTTTTTGTCGCAACCGCAGAAAAACCCGGTTGCAAGAAGGACCATCGCAACGGTGATGTGTGAAACCAATCTTTTCATACCCTCTCCTTCTTTGACTGTCCTCCTAATCCCCGTAGAGTTAACTAGCTGTGCAAGTATTCCACGATAGCATCGTGAATCGTGGTGAACACTTCCCTCAGTTCCTCTTCATCTTCTTCCAGAAGCGTCACACGGAATCCCTTCAAATCCGTGCAGAAGCTGGTGCTAGGCACAACGCAAATCCCCTTTGCGCCCAGCAGGTAGTAAACGAAGCGGTAGTCCAAGTTCGTGGTCTTGCTGCACCATTCTTCCACTTTCTTCTTGATAATCGGGTTATCGATCTTCAAGGTCTGGTGGCTATTGAGCGTGCCTTCGCGGAAGATGATGGTGTTGTAGAAGGCGCCGTAAGTCGGGTTGAAATACAGTTCCGGAATGTCGGAAAGGATTTCATTGATGATGGCACTGCGGCGGCCAATCTTTTCGTTCAAGGCGTCGCGGTGTTCCTTGAAGCGCTTGTCACCAAGCACGCGGGGAATCGTCATCTGGGGGAGTGTGGTGGAACAGACTTCCACCATCTTGGCGTTATCCAAAGCGCGGCAGAAGGCGTCGAACTGTTCGTCCTTGTCGCGGTTATAGT
>JAEEGG010029077.1_pt1 | contig 10345 bp, 8 predicted proteins | sample 9134161 | NCBI WGS metagenome assembly JAEEGG01 (sample SAMN16246543, study PRJNA631951) | gut metagenome | biome: gut microbiome; feature: rumen; material: CR-attached | host: Bos | place: Iran: Karaj | collected 2018-10 | reverse complement strand
CCAGGGGGAAACAGCCTCAACATCGCGAGAAACAGCAGGAAGCGACGACTCTTCTTGAGAACGGAACGCTCTATCAGAAGTCAACAAAAGTTCTTGAATGGGCGACGGATGGCGCCGAAAAGACGTCGGGATTATGGTTTAAAACCTTCAATCCCGCCGAATACGACCAGGTGAAAAATGCTGCAAAGTCCGTCCTTCTTTCGAAATCATCCGGAGAAGAACGGCAGGAATGCGTAAGAAAACTGTTCGCGCTGGCCGAACGCTGGGAAAAGGATTACCAGGACTTCAAGGCCGCGAACCGCCTGCTGGATTACAACGACTTGGAGCAGAAATTCCTCCAAATCCTCTACGTCAAGGATTTCCAGGACATACGGGATGACATCGCCGCCTCCTACGACGTCATGATGGTGGACGAGTTCCAGGATTCCAACCCGGTGCAGATCAAGATCTTCCGGAAAATGATGAAACTGGTGGGAGAAACGGTGCTGGTCGGAGACAGCAAACAGGCCATCTATGGTTTCAGGGGAACGGAGAGTTCGCTGGTCGATGAATTCATCCAGGAGATTGCCGACCAGAGGCCCATCAAAAAGTCTTTCCGATCCCGCCGCGAACTGGTGGAATCCGCCAATGCCGTTTTCTGCAAGGCGTTCAAAAAGGAACAGTATCCCGTCTATCCGGAAGACGATTCCAAGCCTTACGACACGGTTTCCCTGTTTCCCGCCCGGACGGAGCCGGCAGGCATGGGCCCCGCCCTTCAGCATTGGAACACGCCGGCGCCTGCGGGTAACAGTGTCAGGAACAATTATGCGGCGGTGGGAAAGAAAATCCACGAACTCGTGACTTCAGGGACCTGCATGGTCGTCCGGCGAAAAGACGATGACGGCAACGAGATTCCGGAGCCCATCCAGTACCGCGATATCGCCATCCTCCTCCGGAACGGCCTGGGAATCGGTTCGGCGGTCCGGGACCTCCGGAAGGCGGGAGTTCCGGTCTCCATCCTCGAGAATGATTTCATCGGCAGGGCCGAAGTTCAGCTGATCCTGTCCCTGGTCCGATACGTCTTCGACGAGAAGGACGCGGGCGCCAGGGCGGACATTCTTCATCTCATCGGCGGATTGACGTCCGAAGAAATCATCGTCAGCAGCGTCAACGGCAAGTGGAGCGAGGCCGTCGGGATTCTGTTCAACAAACTGGACGACCTCCGTTCGCGCATCTCCTTCCTTTCTGTTTCCGAGATCGTGGATTCGCTGACCCTGGAACTGGACCTGTTCGGGAACAGCGCGGACTGGGGGCTGCCCGACACCCGGATTCGCAACATCGGATTCATGTCGGCCCTGGCCAAAGGATATGAAGAGCAGTGCGCGAACATCAACGCCGCACCGACCCTGCCGGGCTATCTCGCCTACGTTTCCGAGTATAAGCCGGAGAGGCGTCTGGTCGATAAAACCAACACCGTCAAGGTCCTGACTTATCACAATGCCAAAGGACTGGACTGGCCGATGGTCATTCTGGACGAGCTGGACAGTTTCAAGACAATCGACCCGGAGGTGTTCAAAAAAGGATATTGCGGAGTATGCAATTTCCGGGAAGGAGAAGAAGTCCTGCTGCATGTGTTTCCGAGCGCTCAGTCCGTTCCCCTTCCCATCCTGGAAAGGATTGCTTTGACCGCGCTGTTCGATTATGTCGGGAAACGCAGAATCAAAGAAGAGAGACGTCTCCTCTATGTCGGATTCACCCGGGCGAAGGACTATCTCGTGACCTTGGGAAACACGAAGTGCCAGTACTCCTGGCCGGTCCTCTGCGGTGCCGCCGGGACGCCGGACCCGGATCGCAACCGTAACCGGTTCAACTGGCATGACGAACACCTTTCTGAATACGCGGACCTTTCTCTTCCGGACGAAGACGAGACGTCTGCGGAAAGGCCGCTAGCGGCCTGGGACGTACCCGGGAAGAAAGAAGGTGCGGACAAATACCGGAGTCCCAGCCTTGCCGACGGCCGCACCGCACCGGTTGCGGACCTTTCGAGAGTGTTTCAGGGCTCAAAGATGGAGCAGCATATCCAGAGTGAAGACGATGACAGCAAGAAGGCTGCGATTTGCGGAACCTGCATCCATCGCATCTTCGCCGCCTACGATCCGGACGGAGACCGGAAAGAGATGGAGGAGACGGCCCGCAGAATCATTGAAGGAATGGAGCTGACCCAAGAGTTCCCCTCTCCGGAATCCGTCATCGACTCCGCTGCGCAGCTTTTCGACTGGCTCAAGAAAGAGTACGGTAAAGGAACGGCGCTTCACGAGCTGCCGGTCCTGATGAAGCAGCCGGACGGAACCGTGATCCGTGGCGAAATGGACCTGGTGTGGGCGCTCCCCGGAGGGGAGTGCGTCCTGATAGACTACAAGAGCTTCCATGGCGGCGAGAATCTCGGAGCCATCAAGGCCCATGCCGTCCAGCACGGCTACCCCGGCCAGTTGAAAGCATATAAGGATACGCTCGAATCCGGCGAGTGCGAGGTGCGGGATGTCTTCATCTACTACTTCGTCCTGGGGCAGGTGATCCGATTCGAGTTTAAAAACGATTGAATATATGGCTAACGTGAAGAAAGGATGGGAAGAATGCTGAACCGATGCGGGCGGGCGGATTCATAGCCATTCTGGCCCTCGTCATCGCACTGGCGGGGTATGTTTCCTGGCACCTGTGGCGGATTACGCCGTCCGGGTGGAAATGGGTCGTAACCGGCCTGTTCCTGCTCTGGATGGCGGGCATGTTCGTCGGCTTCGCCTATATGGAGCGCGTTCCCGTCAAAACGGCGGCCGTGCTCTATGAAGCGGGCAACACCTGGATGATCGCCTTCCTGTACCTGCTGCTCGTATTCCTGGCGGCCGACCTGGCCTCCCTTTGTCACCTCCTGCCGAAAACGTTGTTGAAAGACAGCACCGTCGGATTGCTCTCCGTCGTCGGCATCGTGGCGCTCATCATGACGCTGGGCGCCATCCATTACACGCACAAATACCGGGAGGAACTGACCATCACGACGGAAAAGCCGCTGGAGAAGCCGCTGACCATCGTTCTGGCCAGCGACCTCCATGTCGGATACCACAACCGGAAGGCGGAGCTGGGCCGATGGGTGGACCTGATCAACGCCGAGAAACCGGACCTGGTGCTGTTCGGCGGCGATATTATCGACAGAAGCCTGCGTCCCGTCACGGAATGGCATTATGAGGAGGAGTTCCGCCGCCTGGCCGCCCCCGCCTGGACCGTCCTCGGAAACCACGAGTCCTACGCGGACCCGGTCCGGGCCGAACAATTCCTCCGGGAAGCCGGAATCCGGGTTCTGAAGGACTCCGTCGCCCATTTCAAAGGGGTCGATGTGATCGGCCGCCAGGATCGATCCTCCCGAAACCGGGCCGCCCTGAGCGACCTGGCCGCCGGCCTGGAAGGATTCACGCTCCTCCTCGACCATCAACCCGTCCAGCTGGAAGAAGCCGAGGCGGCGGGCGTCGACTTCCAATTCAGCGGCCACACGCACCGCGGACAGGTCTGGCCCGTCTCCTGGTTCACCGACGCCATCTTCGAAAAATCCTGGGGCCATTACCGGAAAGGAGACACCCGATACTATGTTTCCTCCGGCCTCGGCCTCTGGGGTGCCAAGATCCGCGTCGGCACCCGCTCCGAATACCTTGTTCTGAAACTGACAACACCTTAAATGACAAAACTTCATACCATGAGAAAATGGATCGCTTTCCTGGCGGCCGCCCTGGTGGCTGCCGGCGTCTCCGCCCAGAACCGCAACGGACTGGTCATGCCCAGCGTGGACCCGGTGGCTGACTCCCTGGCCATTGCTTCGGTCCGGGCCCGGATGGACTCCATCCGCCGGCACCGGCCCACCGTCGCCGTCATCCTCGGCGGAGGCGGCGCCCGCGGCATGGCCCATATCGGCATGCTCAAATACATGGAGCAGCTGGGAATTCCCGTGGACCTGGTGGGCGGGACCAGCATGGGCGGCCTGGTGGCCGGCCTGTATTCCCTGGGATACGACGCCCCGTATCTGGACTCCCTCGTCCGGGCCATCGACTGGACCGTCATGATGTCCGACAAGGTTCCGGATTCGTACCAGAGCTATAAGCGCCGGAAGTACAACGAGCGGTTCGCCCTGACCATCCCCTTCCACTACGAAGAAGAAGACGCGCTTTCCCGGTACCGCCGCGAAATGAACATAAACAAGACGCTGGGCCAGACCGAGACCCGCTCCTCCGACATGGCCTCCGAAATCTCCCTCAAGCTGGGCATGGGCCTGCCGGACGGCTTCCTGTTCGGCTACAACGTCCGCAACACCCTGAGCTCCGTCTCCGTCGGCTACCAGGATTCCCTGGCCTTCGAGGATCTGCCGATCCCCTTCTTCTGCGTGGCGACGGACATGTTCACGATGAGCGAGAAGAACTGGACGTCCGGCATGCTGGTGGACGCCCTGCGCTCCACCATGTCCATTCCGTTCTATTTCCGGCCGGTCCGCACCCAGGGCATGGTCCTGTCCGACGGCGGAACCCGGAACAACTTCCCCGTGGACATCGCGAAGGCGATGGGGGCCGACATCGTCATCGGCTCCGAGATGCCCGTGGACCGCAAGATCACTGAGCTGGGGTCCGCCGCCAGCCTGCTCATGCAGAACATCACGATGATGTCCTCCGACGCCGCCCGCGTGAACCGGCCCCGGACCCGGATCCTGCTCCAGCACGAACTGCCCGGCTACAACATGCTCTCCTTCGACAAAGAGAGCGTGGACAACATCATCCGGATGGGATACGAACTGGCCGAGGCGCACAAGGAGGAATTCGAAGAGGTGGCCCGGGAAGTCGGCGCCCAGCCGCGGAAACTGAACAATCCTCGCGCCATCAACCTGGCAAAAGAAAAGATTCTCATCGACTCCATCGGAGTGGAGGGCATCACGCCGGAAGAGAGCAAACTCCTCCTCGGTTCCCGCTTCATGCCGAAGGGCGGCCGGTACGGCCGTCAGGAAATCGAGGCAATCCTCTCCTATCTGTACGGTACCAAGGCCTTCGAATCGGTCACCTACCGGATCAGCGGAAGCGAGGCGCCCTACGCCGTCATCTTCGACTGCCAGAAAGGGCAGACCAACGAGTTCGGCGTGGGTGTCCATGTGGACAACGACGAAATCGTGTACGCGAGCGCTTTCCTGGGCCTCGGGACGAGGAAGCTCAGCGGACCGAGGCTCCTGTCCGAGATCAAGATCGGCAACTACCCGGTTCTGAATGTCGAAGGCTCCTACAAGCCCAAGAACGCCCTCCCCATCGTGGGTATCGGCCTGCTGAACAAGTATGTACAGGAGAACGGCGCCAGCCTTTCCTACCACGAGCTGTATTCCCGCCTGAACCTGTTCCTTGAAGACGCCCGCTTTGTCTATGGACGTACACGCCTGGGCCTTTCCGCCGACTTCACCCCCTTCAACAGCATGATTGCCGACGAGGGCCATTTCAAGGACTGGAACCTGAAAAGCAACTGGCTTTCCGCCTTCGCCGACATCCGGCTGGACACCTTCAATGACGGTTATTTCCCCACCCGGGGCTTCCGGCTGGACCTGAACGCCCGATATATGTTCCGCGGGTACCGAAAAGGATGGAGCGAGGAGGACAGCGGGTTCCTTCCCAAGTATTTCATCGGCCTCAGCTCTCTGTCCGCAGCCCTCACCACCGGACGCTTCACGTTCCTGCCCCTGCTGTATTTCGGCTATACCAGCGCGACGATGAGCATCGTCCATCCTACCCACATGATGTCCGTAGGCGGTCTGGTGGCCGGCCGCTACGTGGATTACCAGATCCCCTTCATCGGCATCACCCGCGGCATGCGCAACCATTACGGATACCTGCTCTCTCCGCAGCTGAACATCCAGTTCCGGCTCAACCACAACAGCTACCTGACGGCCCGCTCCGGCCTGCTCCTGGACAGTCCGTCATCCTTCGCCGGAGTATTCAGCATGGAGTCGAATGATTACGCCTTCGGCCTGGAATTCGACCGCAAGACGGTGGCCGGCCCGCTGCGCGTCGGCTTCTCCTGGAGTGAAAGGAATCACTTCGGCGGGTATTTCTCGTTCGGGTACGACTTTTAGGCCAGGTACGCTTCCACCGCGTCCCAGTCCGGGAACTCCGGACTTCCGAACCGGATCCACTTGCCCTGAAAGTCCGACGTGCCGTGCTTGTCCCAGTCATCAATCAGATAGTCACCGATGACCAAGTCTTTGTGATGGCTGAGGATAAGGCGCTTTTTGAACTTGTCGCCCAGATACCGCTTGACCCAGCCCAGCTTGTCCGACCAGGCCGACGGGTTGTTCCACGGAGCCGTGGAAAGGATATAGACATCGAACTTGTCCGCCAGCCGGTTGAGCGCCTCGACGGCTCCGGGAATCGGGTCCATGAGGGCGAACACGCCCGGCGCATTCTTCGGATCATCGGCGTAGGCCGCCCGCGTCGCGTCATCCAGACGGCTGACGCCGGAATAGAAATCGACCAGGACGCCGTCCATGTCGACATACAGACGTTTCTTCATAGTTTCGTCACTATTATAAATCAGAAGTAAAATAGGAAGGAATCTGAAAAGATTCAAAACTCTTTTCATTTATCCGACCAAAACCGGGAAACCTGGCAAGGCAAGCGATGCTCTATACTTCGTAATACAAGAGATGTCAAGAACTAGGAAGATCTTCGCCGGTTTCTGCGACAAAGTAAGAGACAACTGATGAGAATGGTGATGATCATACTTTATTGATGCAAAAACACGGTCATTCGTTTCACCCGGAAATCACAAAAACAAATATTTCCATTCTTTCCGGATCGAGATGGCTCCGGCCCTCTCTAGAAGTCTCCGCTTGCATCCATCGTCATAATCATCCCGATGACCCCGTAGTAGTCCCTGGCGCCCTCGCTGACTCCGTTCGTCCGCAGGAGGCGGTCCATCATCCACCGCTGGACGGTGTCGATGATTCCGACACGTTTGGTTTCCCAGTAATCCCGTGTGGCAGCATAATCCTCCTTCGCCTTGCCTGATATGCTATTCGTCCATTCGGAATAGGCGTCCTCCGGAAGAAGGGATCCCGCGCTCGATGCGACATACGGCAACAGGGCGAGGTAGCCGCTGTACCGGACGGCAGGGTTGTCGGACTGACGGCAGTAGACAAAGGCCCAGTAGTTGGCCTCAGCCTCGCTGGTCACCCCGGCCAGATGGGCCAGTTCGTGAGCCAGCGTAAAAGGATACTCGACAACCGGAAGATCCAAGTTCAGCTGGGATTCGCAGAGGAACGGGCCCATGAACCCCAACACGCTGACGGCGGAATAGAGCGGGTTCAAGAGAGGTCTCTTCACATGCTGCCAGGGACGCAGCCCCGTATACCCGTAACCGGTCACCTCCGTCGAATAGAATTCCTTGATATCGGCCTCCAGGTCTCCCCTGTCCCAGGATGCGGTATCATCCGCCGTCCCGTTCAATGCAGCGGTGTAGTCCGTCAGGAAACGGGTGAAAGCCTCTTCCTCAAAGACAGCCCGTTCGATTCCCATGCGGGGGTAGAGCGGCGTCCGGAAGTAGTTGTTCCCCCAGCCCAGATAGAACCAGACGACAAGCCACATCGTAATCCGCGCGGTCTTTCCCAGCCAGCGCAGGAATCCTTCCTTTTTCCGCAGTGCCCGCACAAGTACCGCTATGAACGCCAAGGCGAACCCGATGACCACGACTTCCTCCAACGAGAAGGGCACGACGGAAGAGACCAGCGACAGACCGGCGGAGATGACGGAATAGCAGCGCTCCGCATAGAAGTCCGCAAGGGGCGCCGAAAAACGGCACCCCAGAACGAACGCCAGGAGGATGAGCCCGATTATGTCGCTCTTCCGCATGGAGTGAAAGATCCGGTATTCTCTTCTTAGAACTCGATCTCTACGGGAGCGGCCGTGAAAGAACTGATGGTTGCTTTCGCGTCCTTTAAGTAATAGACCGCAGTGTTACCGTCGTTTTCGTTGTACATCGCACGAAGGGTCGGATAGGCGTCCAGCATAGCCTTCTTCACTTCCACGCGCGGGTCCTCGACGAGGGTGGCGTTGACGCGAAGCCACTCCTTTCCGTCATAGGCGCAGATCGCGACCTTCGGATTTGCGGCGATCTGCCTGGCGACGGGCTTCACGTGGCCGGTCTGGATGTACAGTTTACCGTCAATGATTTCAGCAGTTCCAAAAGGACGTACCTCCGGCTGGTCACCATCGACGGTGGCGAGGAAATAGACGCCTGCCTTTTTCAGGAAATCAAGTACTCTTTGCATATTCTGGTTTTATTGGTCAACGAATCATCCGGGCCTGAACATTCGCAATCATGTCCTTGCGATCTTCAGACGCCTCGATATAAGAGGTTTCGACAGGAATGTCGCCGGCAGGTGCGCCATAGGCAACCGTTCCCGTATATGTCACGACACTGGGGCCGTTGTAGGTGGCCTCGATATAGAAGCGATACATGCCCTTGGCCACAGGCTTGCCGGACTGATCGGTGAAATCCCATACAAAAGTCTGGACACCGCTCTGGGCGGGCGTGGCGCCCGTAAAGGCATCGATCTGCCGGTCCGTGAGCGACTCGGCTCCTACATGCTGCACCCAGGTCGGCGTGCAGGATGTACGGTAGGTATAACCGCGGGCGGGCTTGGAGCCGTCGCGGCTGCGACCCTTGGAGGTAAACTCCGTGACATAGAGGGTCTTGACGACCTGCCCGTCGACATTCTCGATCCAGACGGCATACTGGTTGGATCCGGGGCCGGGCTGTTTGTTATACTGAAAAGACAACTCCAGGCTGCCAGGCTCGGAGGAACAGGACGCCATCAGCGCCGCCACGGCGCACAGCATCAGTCGTGTTAAGAATTGACACATGACAAAAACAGTTGATTTTTGCGAAGATAAGAATTTCCCGGGAAATATAACCATCCCTGATCAAAGCTCCCGGAGCCGCCTTTCAAGCCGGACATGATCCGTCCTGTACTTCTTGTCGACCTTGACCAGCAGGACCGGCTGCATGGACCAGGACTGTTCCTCCCCTACCGTCTCGTCATAGGTGAAGATCAGTACGTTGCCTTCCTTGTAAAGGGATTCCGGAACGAGTTCGGTGAAACAGTTTGTCACCGGGTTCACAACCGCGATGACGAACTCCTTGTCAAAATCAATGGTCGTCGGCTGGCCATGATTCCCCATGAAGGCCGCCGCGCCAAACAGTTCCTGGAACCGCTCAGAGGAATCCACAATGGAATTGTCGGGAATGTTGGCACCGTTACGGAAGAAGTAGTTTTTCACTTCCTCGAAAGGGATGACCGAAGACTGCCGGCATGAGATTACTGACAGGAAGGTAATGATAAACAGAATGATTCTCTTCATGGCTGTATTAGCTTAATGGGAAGATACGAACTGATCAAACAGACCTGATCATTTTAACAATATATGTTTTGGGCCGTATTATTCCAGGGTGCAAACCCCATATTGGTGGCTGTTTGCGCCATCGGTGTGTGCTTGAACTGTTATAGATTGCAGATAGTGCTAATATGCAAATGTAAGCAAATAATGCTTAACCTGTTTCTGAAAGAAAGAGAAAATAGCAGCACTCGAAAGAAGCAAACTAAGTGGAGAATCCTCTCGAAACTGCCCCCTGTATTCCACTGATTGACCCACCTTTACTCTTCTTTTCATCGAATACTAAAATGCAGGCTGTAGGGAAGAAAAACCGCTCCAGCCTGCATTCTGCTTAAGATACCTGGATCAGGATAGGCGGGTCATTTTCGACAGGAGCAGCGGGTCACGTTCAAAAGAGAACAACCGGGTCACTTTGCGTAGGAATTTCCAGTGATCCCAAACAAGAAGCCATCGGAGGGCGCAAGCCCGACCCAGGGGTGTTTGAGGGGGTCCGCCCCCTCAATGAATAAAACGAAAAAGAGACTGGAAACGTAACGCGTCAGTCTCTTTTTCAAGTACCCGCAACCGGAGTAATATCGAACCATTTCTTGGAGGATCTTGAGAGAATCTGGGCTTTGAGGAATGTTATTCCAGTCATTCGAGACTCTCTCCCTTAAAGACAGATTTTGGAGAAATGAATATTGCTTGTCCTGTAACAATTTGTATATTTGAAGCAGTATTCCGAAATATTGGCGTTATATACATATAACACAAATTGGAAAAACCATGAAGAGATTTGTCTTCCTTCTCGCTCTCCTTTATCTTGCCGACCTTGGTGTTTCGGCACAAGAGAAAAGACCATTTCAGCGAATCGAGAGCAATGCCCAAATCGGCAGTGGCCTGTTTCTGGAAACAGGAAAGGACTA
>JAEEGG010029071.1_pt1 | contig 10346 bp, 5 predicted proteins | sample 9134161 | NCBI WGS metagenome assembly JAEEGG01 (sample SAMN16246543, study PRJNA631951) | gut metagenome | biome: gut microbiome; feature: rumen; material: CR-attached | host: Bos | place: Iran: Karaj | collected 2018-10 | reverse complement strand
CACCCGCTTCGAACTTTGCGTTAAAGCCACCGATGTTACGCACCTTTGCAGATGCCAAAACTTCGGTACGGCGGTCCATCTCGTAGCAGAGCCACTGGAGCGCCTGGATAGCAATTTCGGGCTTCGTAATGACAGGAGCCAAGAGGTGCGGGATGTTTTCGTACATCTTGAGTTCCACCGCCTTCGGGTCCACAAGAATCATGCGGAGTTCATCCGGAGTCTTGCTGAAAAGCATCGACGCCATAAGCGCGTTAATGCAAACGGACTTACCGGAACCCGTCTGACCTGCAATCAGCAAGTGCGGAGCCTTCGCCAAGTCCATCGTAAACGATTCACCGGTGATGTCCTTCCCTAGCGCCACAAGAATCTTGTCATGCGCGGGCTTGAACTTTTCGCTCATGAACACATCGCGACAGAACACGGTCTGGAACTTGCGATTCGGGATTTCCACACCGACCGCAGCCTTGCCAGGAATCGGCGCCAAAATGCGGATGGACGACACCTTCAGCGGAAGCGCCAAGTCTTCTTGCAATGCCGAGAAGCGGCTCACCTTCACGCCCGGCCCCGGTTCCACTTCAAAACGGGTAATCATCGGGCCTGTTTCACAACCAATCACGCGGCCCTTGACCTTGAAGTTTTCAAGTTTTTCTTCGAGCATCTTACCGATGGCGTTCAGCTCTTCTTCGGTGTAATCAGCCGTCTGGACTTCGTGCGTGTCGAGAATCTTCGAAATTTCAGGAATCTTGTATTCGTCGTAAGAGGCTGTAGGTGCGGGCGGAATTTGTGCAGACTGGACAGCCTTCGCTGCTGGGCGCGCATTTCCATTAGCATTCCCTGCACCACCCATCGTCGCACCGAAATCGGCACCGAAAGTCGGGTCTTCGCCCACTTCATCAGCACCGACAACTACCGGAGCAAACGTTTCGTCATCATCAACCGCAGGGCTTCCCGGGAAATCTTCTACGTAGGCGCCATCGCCGCCCAAAAGCTCTTCGGCATGGATAGCGGCTCGCGTTGCCACAGATTCCGAAAGTGTTGCGTCACGGACAATCGTATTGGCGCTTGTCGAAGATTTTGCATCACCACCCGCAGGCTTTGCGACCTTCGGAGAAGCCACCGTCACAGGCTTAGCAGGCTTCGGCATAGCATTCCCACCTGCATTCCCAGCAATAGCAACATCCACAGTTTCAGAGCCCGCCGTACGGCGCACATCGCCCTTCACCTGCATACGGCCCTTATGCCCCTTTTCCCAGTCAATCAGGTCGCGAGCACGGCGGAGTGCGCCAATGCGTTCCTTGATTTCCAGAATCTGGAGTGCATTCATGTGGCGTTCATTCAATCGCAATTCTTCTTCCAGGCGGCGGATTTCCGGATCCTCGTAGGCACCATCATCGTCCGCACCGCCAAGCGTTGCACCCGCAGGTGCGTTCGCAACATTCGCAACCGGCGCATTCGCCGCCACATTTTCAGGCACTGCGTTACCCGGAACATTTCCCGCCGCATACTGAGGCAATCCAAACGAGTCGCCCACCTGCGTCTGCATTTCCGAGCGGTTCACGTCCAAATCGTCTGTGAGCCAGTTATGGCGACCGTTAAACGGTTCCACCTTCCCGCGCCTGCGCATCTTCACGGAATCCGGAACAAAAATCATCGTCTCGTCTTCCATCACCACGCCACGGCGGAGTTGCTTTTTCTCCGTACGTTCATCGCGGATATTCGGCACGTATTCCGTCTTCGGTTCAACATCTTCGTCTTTACGGCGACGTCCAAAAAGTCCTGCCAAATAGCGCATCGTCTGTGCGACAAACTTAAAATGCCTCGGACGCACACCAAAAGAGAGCACCAAAATCAAGGCCAAAGTGACAAGCAGTATAATCAGCGGAGCCACAATAGACACACGCCCAAACACCGGAATCGCCAAGTTCTGCAAAAAGAACTCGCCCAATACGCCACCGCTCATCGAAAGCGCATCGTTCGATACATTCTTAAGGCCAAAATTCTTAAGCGACATCAAAAACGAAACATTCACCACAAGCAGGCTCGCCCCGACCGCAAAGCGCAACAGCTTTTCACGCAGCGAAGCAATGGCAATGAAAAGTCCCCAAAGGACGAGTGCTGCCGTAAACACGACAACCGCCACACGCCCAAACAGGAACGTCATAAAACTAGGGAACATGACGCCAAAGTAATCCCCAAGCCAGTTTTCGTGCTCGCCCACAATGGATATCGTTATGCACCCAAGCAACAGGATAATGCCCGCAAGCAATACCAAGTAGCCCACCATCATCGTTACAAAATACGAATCCGGCTCCTGAATATCCTTTTTCGGTTCAACTTTGGGTTTCTTTGTTTTCTTAACAGTTTTTTTCTTTTGTGCAGCCAAAAAAGTGCTCCTCTAATTACATCTCAAATATAATCTTTTATAGCCCTTATTTTTTGTCCTAAAAATGACACTATTTGCTCAATTATTATTTTTTTCACGTCATGGCACAGAAAAATTCGAAAAATCAAAGAAAACTGTTTTTTGGGGTAACTTTTTCGGCAATCGCCGTCTTACTCATTTTACTCTTTGGCAATAAGCAAAAGAACTTTACGGCTGAATCTGCCGAAAACATATTCTACGACCAGTTTTTCAAATGGACAACCGAGGTCAAGGATTCCACCGGCTTTAAAGACGGTGTCTTCATGGAGAGTAAGCCCTACAACGACCCCAACATCATCATCGCCGATATCGACGAAAAGTCGCTGCAAAAACTCGGGCACTACTACGAATGGGACCGTTCCATCCACGCGAAGGTCATCAAGAATTTGAGCGAAGGCGGCGCTGCCGCGGTCGCATTCGATATTCTGTTCAAGGACGCCGACTTCGGAAAGAGAAGAGGCGAGCAATGCCAAGAAATACTCACGCAGCTAGAGCCCGACACAAGCCATGTCCCGCTTTTCTCGCAAATCCATTCCTATTACAACTACGATTCCATGCTCGTCGAAGCGACGCGCAATTCCAACATCTGCATCGTCAGCTTCTTGATGGTCAACACCTCGTACTACAAGAACAAAAGCGAATGGAAACCGCTCAGTTCCTGGGAGCGCGCCAAGGAAGTCGGATTTTCGTCGACACTGCAGTTAAACCAGGTCGATAAGCCACAGAACATCGCCAAAGCAAGCCAACTGCTCGACAACGTATTCCCGGAACTTGCAACCGCCGGATCGCGACTGGGCGCCGTAAACGCCTACCCCGATAACGACGGTACAATTCGTCGCATCAACATGTTCTACAAGTTCCCGTATGTCGAAGATGACAAGCTCGCCCCACAGCGCATTTATTCGACGCTCTCGCTGATGACCATTTCGCACCTGTTTCATAAGGACCCCAAGGACATCAAAGTCAAGATGGGGAAATACATCGATATCGGAAAACCTTTTGGCATTTACCGAGACTCAACAGGCGAATACCACACGACATATCCAAACTTCACCTATCCGATGTTCATTGGACTCCGCGACAAGATGAAGCAAATCAAGGAGAGCAAGGCTAGCGCAAGCCTCGTCGAGACATCGCCCAAGATTACCGCCAAACGGAATAGCGAAGGACAAATCGTTTTCGACATTTTCATCGACGATGACCAGCACTTAGACGCAAGCCTTTCAAGCGTTCTGCGCAAGCTCCCCGAAAACATCTTTGACAAGCTCGAAGACAGCGAATCCGCCCAGCTCGATAGCGGATTTACAATGTCCAAAAGCGAGGATGACGAAGGCGTCTACACCATCAAAAACGAAGATGAAGACGAAATCAACATCACTCCAAACGTCCTCAAGACTATCCATTTTTACGAGACCTCTTACAGAGACATAAAAAATGGCGAACACAAAATTTTGTCCCGCCACCTGGACATCAGCTATGACAAGGCTAAAAATGAATGGTCAGCCTCCATCGCCTTCTTTACAAACCAGATTTTGCAAGATATCTCTAAAGCGACCGACCAACAAATCAGCAGTCTAAAGCCCGGCGAAGAATTGCGATTCGGCCCGTACAAGCGAATTCCCATTAGCGAAAAAGGCGAATACCTCGTTAAGTACAAAGGGCGCTTTAACCGCATTGCCCCCGAAATCAGGACGTTTAAGCACGTTTCGTATTACGACATCTACAGGGATTCGACAAATCTCGACCAGTACACCGGAAAAACGATTATTCTCGGGTCTTCCGTTTCGGCACTTTTCGATATTGTGAACGGCCCCCACGAAGAAAACATCCCCGCCATTCTCGTCCACGCAAGCATCATCAAGAACATTCTCGAAGACGACTACTTAAGGACTCTCGACGAAAAATACCAGCGAGTCGTAGTCATCCTATTGGCATTAATTTGCATGCTCATCGGGCTTTACTCTAGAAGCTTCTTGTCGTTCTTCTTCATGATTTCTATCGCTGTTGTCTATACCGTACTTGCCTACATCTGTTTCAAGCACAATATTTACATAGGCGTTTTCAAGCAGCTTCTTGCAATTATTGGCCCGAACATGATTGCCATGGTCGTACAGGCCTACTTTGAAAACAAAGAAAAGAAGTTCATCGAAAGTTCCTTCAAGCAATACATTTCACCGGAACTGATTGACGAAATGGTGGCAGAAGGTAACATGCCGGAGCTCGGCGGCGAAGAATCCAACATCACCGCCTACTTCACCGACATCCAGGGTTTTTCGACATTCTCCGAAAAGATTGGAAGCGCAAGCAAGCTCGTCGAACTCTTGAACGAATACCTGACCGCAATGACAGACGTCTTGACAACCAAGAACAAAGGAACGCTCGACAAGTACGAAGGCGATGCCATCATTGCATTCTTTGGCGCCCCGATGAAATACGACGACCACGCCAAGCGAGCCTGCAATACGGCCATCGACATGCAAAGCGAACTTTTAAGGCTTCGCAAAAAATGGCAAGGCGAAGGCAACAAATGGCCCGAAGTCGTCATCAACATGCACATGCGAATCGGCATCAATACAGGCCACATCGTGACAGGGAACATGGGTTCCACCATGCGCAAGAACTACACCATGATGGGTGACGAAGTGAACCTTGCCTCACGCCTCGAAAGCGCAGCCAAGCAGTACGGAGCCTACATTCACGTCTGCAAGAATACTATCGATCAGCTTGTCGAACAAAAAATCGAAAGCCAGTACATCTACCGTTCGCTCGACATTATCCGCGTGGTCGGTAAAGACGAACCGGTCGAAACGTTTGAACTGCTCGCTTACGCAAGCGACGCCAACGCACTCGTTTTAAACAAGCTCTGCGAACTCTGGAAAGAGGCCCGAGCCGCTTACCTCGATATGCAATGGGACAAGGCTATTGCGCTATTCACGCAATGTCTGGATTTCGAGCCGCACTTGCCGGAACGCGATCCGGGCAGCAAGACTTGCCCAAGCCAGGTCTACATCAAGCGCTGCCTAGCCTATAAACAAAATCCGCCTGCAAGCGCAGGCGAAAAATGGGACGGAATCTTTACCGCTACAGAGAAGTAGTTGGCAGAACTTAGCTCGCTTCGCTCTTAGAACTTAGTTGACAAAGCTTAGAGAGAAAGCAATATTCTAAGTGAGATTATCGCTTCGCTCTAATCTCAACTGCTAGGCTCGGAAATAGGCTTGCAAGCAATCCTGCTTCACTCGCCTTACGCAGTTGTCTAAGTTCTAGTTCAACTCCATATTGTCGATGAGGCGAGTCTTTCCGAAGAAGGCGGCAGCGAGGATCACGGCCTTGTCTTCGGCAGCAAGGGCTCCATTGCACTTCTGCAAGTTCTTCTGGTTAGCCACTTCCACGTACTGCACAACGCCACGAGCAGCAACGATGGACTTCACGACGATATCGCGAATCTTCGAGACGCTGCGTTCGCCCGCTTCGTAAGCAGCCTTTGCAGCCTTGAGTCCGCTGTAAATGCCGAGAGCCTGTTCGCGTTCTTCCTGAGTCAAGTATTCGTTACGGCTAGAGCGAGCAAGGCCACTTTCTTCACGCACAATCTTCACGCGGTGAATCTTGATGTTGAAGTTCAAGTCCTTCACCATTCTTTCGATCAGGAACACCTGCTGGTAATCCTTCTCGCCAAAGTAAGCGTCATTTGCACCAGAAATGAGGAACAGCTTGGAAACGACCGTCAAGACGCCACGGAAGTGTCCCGGACGGTAAGCGCCGCAGTACATGCCTTCGAGAGCTTCATCGCGGACAAGCGTCATCGGGTCGCCATCGGGGTACATTTCAGCAACGGACGGAGCAAAAACGTAATCGGCGCCAATGGATTCAGCGAGCTTCGCATCGGCTTCCAGGCGCTTCGGATACTTGTCCAGGTCTTCGTTCTTGCCGAACTGGATGGGGTTCAAAAACACACTTACAACAGTCACATCGCACTCGCTCACGGATGCCTTGATAAGAGCGCCATGACCTTCATGGAGAGCACCCATCGTTGGAACGAGACCGATTCTTTTCCCTTCCTTCGCAAGAGGAGCAAGCGTTTGACGTAGGGAATCGATAGACTTAATAATCTGCATGATTAGTTACCTTCTGGAACAAAATAAGTCGTTTGACTGGGGCAGGACGCAATCGCGTTCAATACCATCTGCAAATGGCTTTCGTTATGGACAAAATCGATATTATCAGTATTGATGATGAGCACAGGAGCGTCCGTGTAGTGCCAAAAATGATGGTCGTAACGGTCCTGCAAGTCGCTCAGGTAATTGCCGTCAATGGTCTTTTCCATCGCACGGCCACGGCCCCTGATGCGCTTTAAAAGCGTCGAGACGCTCGCCTGTAAATAGACAACGTAATCCGGCTTGCGGATATCGTGGTTCAACGCGTTCGACACCTGGTCGTACATCGTCATTTCATTTTCAGTGAGGTTCTGCGAGGCAAAGATGCGGTCCTTGTCAAACGTGTAGTCGCTCACCAGCAAATCGTGGAACAAGTCGCTCTGCAAGGCGGAATTCTGGAGCTGCTTAAAGCGGTCGAGCAAAAAGAAGAGCTGCGTCTGGAAAGCATACGCCGAGCGGTTCTCGTAGAACTTCGGGAGGAACGGGTTATCCGCAAAGTTTTCTTCAATGAACATTGCGTTCCAGCGTTCACAAATGGCTCGTGCAAGCGAGGTTTTTCCAACGCCAATCACACCTTCAATCGCCATAAAATGAATGTTCTTATCCAGAAGCATTAGGGTTCCTCCCCCTCTATAACGCGGAACGGAATTTTTTCCTCTTTTTCAAGCAATTCCGCAAGCAAGTCCTTTACAGACTTGTTCGTCTTCGGATCCACCCAGTCCGGAGCAATGTCGTTTAGCGGCACAAGCACAAACTGGCGGTTATAGATTTGACAATGCGGAATCGTCGGACGGCCTTCACAGACTTCACGGCCAAAGAACAGTAAATCCAGGTCCACTTCCCTAGAATTCCAATGTCCGCGGTCCTTGCGTCCAAGAATAAGCTCGGATCCTTTCAAGTAATACAGGAGCTTTATTGGGTCTCCATCGTACCAGAAGCTCACGACCTGGTTAAAATAAGGTCCTTGGCCAGCCGGTCCAACAGGAGGTGTTTCGTAAATCGGGCTTTCGACCCAGCCCCCCGCACTCACGCGACGAAGCATATCCCTCCCGGCTTTCAAGTGGGCCGAGCGGTCAGGAAGATTACTTCCGAGTGCGATATATACTCTATTTAAGGAATCCACACCCCAAATATAATAAATTTAAGCCTCGTCATCCTGACGCTGAAGGCGGAAGGATCCAGTCAAATTTGAGAATCTCAAAACTATGAACACATAATATTTTTCACAAAAAAAAATTTTTTTATGACATTTCACAAAATTTAATGTATCTTTTAACCCGTTCCGCAATTTCGGGACATAATATTTAAATCATCAATAAAATTTATGGGGCCATTAGCCCTTATTATCCTTTCACTATATAGTCTATTTCATTTTTTGAAATATCAATTATAGGACGCAATCGTGCCCAGAACACCTAAGAATCAAAATTCAGAACAAAATACACAAGCTCAGTCTTTGACGGACCTCGTTTATCCCGAAAGCACAGGCATCCCGGTTCCCGAATACCTGGGAACGCCCGACAAGCTTCCGGAAAACGCCGACAACGTACCTCAGCCAAAGCGTCGCGGCAGAAAGCCAGGACCCAAAGCTAAAGTGCGCAAGGATACGGAAGTCGAAGAAAGCTTCCAGGCCGATATTGAACAGGATTATCAAGAAAAGAAGGAACCGGTTGATGGCATTGCCGCCGCCGAAAAGCGCCTTGCCGAACAGTATGGAGTCTCTAACATAGACGCTATTTCCGAACCGATTTTCACCGGCGAACAGAGCTACAAGCCTGCTGAATCCATCGAAGAAAACGCATTTGCAAACGAAAGCAACGGAGAAGCAGTCATCCCGCAGAATGGCGACATGGCTCAGGTCCAGGCCGAAAATCAAGGTGAAGTTTCTGCCGACCCGAATGCCGAACAGAACGCACAACAGGGTGAAAACGCCCAGACTCAGAACGGCGAAGGTCAGGACGACCGCCGATTCAACAACCAGAACGGCAAATTCAACAAGTTCAATAAGAACAACAAGTTCAACAAGAACAATCGCAATAACCGCAATTTTCAGCAAGAAGAATTTGTCGATGACTCTGCAACGCTCCCGGCACCAGGTTCCGAAGCCATTTTGAAGGCCAAGGAAAACTGGCTCAAGTTCCGCAAGCTTTCCATGAGCGAACTCCAGGAACTCGCCGTGCAAAAGGAAGTGGACTTCCGCAGAATGCGCAAACAGTCCCTCAACTACATTTTGCAGAGCCTCGAAAACGAAGGCAATATCATTTATACGGAAGGCGTTCTCGAAGTGACGCCGCAGGGCCACGGATTCCTCCGCATGCCGGATCAGAACTACCAGACCAGCACAGACGACGTTTACGTGAGCCAAAACCTTATCCGTAAATTCAACCTCAAGATTGGCGATACAATTGAAGGCCTTGTCCGCACGCCTCGCGAACAAGATAAATACTTCTCCATGCGCCGCATCGACCGCGTGAACTTTGAAGAACCGGACAAGATGCGCCGCCGCGTGGCATTCGAATATTTAACGCCGATCCACCCAGAAGAAAAGATCCACCTCGAATGGAACGAAACGGAATACAGCACCCGTATCATGGACTTGTTCTCACCGATTGGTAAGGGCCAGCGCAGTATCATTCTCGCTCCTCCGCGTACCGGTAAGACCGTTCTCTTGCAGAACGTGACACGCGCTATTGCAAAGAACCATCCTGAAATCATCCTCATCACGCTCCTCATTGACGAACGTCCGGAAGAAGTCACCGAAATGCGCGACATCATCACGGACATCAAGGAAAAGGCAGCGGAAAAGGGAATTGAAATCAAGGCTGAAGTTGTCGCCTCGACATTCGATGAACCGCCTGAGCACCACACCCGCGTTGCCAACATGGTTTTGGAAAAGGCTAAGCGCCTTGTGGAAAGCCAGAAGGACGTCGTGATTTTGCTCGACTCCATCACGCGTTTCGCCCGTGCAAACAACGTTGTGATTCCGCACTCCGGCAAGATTTTGTCTGGCGGTGTGGACGCTAACGCTATGCAGTTCCCGAAGAAGTTCTTCGGTGCCGCCCGTAAGATTCAGAACAAGATTCGCACCGTCAAGAACGAAGACGGCTCCATCACGGAAGAAGTCCAGAAGAACGGCTCTCTCACCATCATCGGTACCGCTCTTATCGAAACCGGTAGCCGCATGGACGAAGTAATCTTCGAAGAATTCAAGGGAACCGGTAACATGGAACTCGTGCTTGACCGCCGCATCGCAGAAAAGCGCATCTGGCCTGCCATTGACGTGTTCAAGTCCGGCACCCGTAAGGAAGAGCGCTTGCTTACGCTTCTCGAACAGAATGCCGCCTGGAACTTCAGACGCGGTAGCCAGAACGAGACGGAAACAGGCATCATGGAGAACCTGCTCAAGCTTATGAGCAAGCTCAAGACAAACGACGAACTCTTAAGCGTCCTCTCCAAACCGAAAGTCTAAAAAAGCCAAACAGCCCGCCAAATGCGCGGGCTGTTCTTTTTTACAAGCGAAAAATTTTTACGTTTACTATGAAAATTAAAAAAGGACACAAAAAATGAACACAACGATTTTCTTTGCCGGTACTGGTAACATGGGCGGAGCCATCCTCCGCGGTCTTTTGAACGCAGGCACAGATGCCAAGAACATTTTCTTCTTTGACCCGAGCGACAAGGCTGCCGAAGCCGTGAGCGCCCTCGGTTGCGTCCGCGTCAAGAGCTTTGCCGAAGGCATCGAAAAGGCTAACGTCACATTCGTCTGCGTCAAG
>JAEEGG010029070.1_pt1 | contig 10347 bp, 6 predicted proteins | sample 9134161 | NCBI WGS metagenome assembly JAEEGG01 (sample SAMN16246543, study PRJNA631951) | gut metagenome | biome: gut microbiome; feature: rumen; material: CR-attached | host: Bos | place: Iran: Karaj | collected 2018-10 | reverse complement strand
GGCTCTCAACTAAAACCGGCGCCTCCCTTCCCGGCGGAGGGGCGAATATCCCGGGCGCGGAGGCGAAGAGCCTCATGGCGCCGACCAGGGGGAGGCTTCCGTGGGGGAAGGCGATCGACATCCTCATGGGCTGGACGCGCCGCGTTCCGGAGGATTTTGACGGCATCGTCTGCGTCGGCGAGGATGAAGCCGAAAAGTACCGCGGCAGGCACAAGCATGTGATGTATCTGCCCAATGGGGTGGATTGTCGCCTTTTTGAAGGAATGTCGCGAGAGTCCCGAGAGGCGCGAGGGACGCGAGGGCCTGGCCTCGCGCCACACGAGACCCTCGCGCCGCTCATGCCCAAAACTTCACTCATCCTCCTCTGCGTTGCACGCATTGACCGACAGAAGAACCAGATGATGCTCGTCGAGTGGCTGGCGCGCAATCCCGGCGCGACGGTACGGCTTGTGGGGCCGGTCACGCAGCCAGACTACCGCGCGGAGCTCGAGGCGCGTGCGGCGCAGCTCGGTGTATCAGAAAGGGTTTCGTTTGCGGGCGCATTGAAGCCAGCGAGCGCGGAGCTTCTGAGGGAGTATGCCAACGCAGATGTTTTCGTCCTGCCGAGCAGACACGAGCCGTTCGGGATTGTCGTCCTTGAGGCTTGGGCGGCGGGGCTTCCCGTCGTGGCAAGCGACGTGGGGGGGCTTGGAAAGCTTTGCGCCGCGCATCCTGGGGCGGCGCAGACGTTTCCTCCGGGCGATATAGATGCGCTAGACGACGCCTTGCGGCGCGTCGGAGGCGATGCGGCGCTTCGCGAGCGTTTGTCCGCTGCGGGACGCGCTGCTGCGGCTGAATATGACTGGCGGACTCTTGCCGCCCGCCTGGTTGATTTTTACGCCGAAATATGATTAAATATACGGCAAATAAATGCAGGACGAAGAACTTACAGAAGAAGAGCGCGCCAGGTTGCGCGGTCTTATAGCATTTCAGAAGCTAGTGCTGGGCATCGCCCTGCGCTGGTGGTGGCTTTTTGCTGCTGTTTTTCTTGCGCTTCTTACGCTTTTTTCGGCTTTTCTGTGGATGCGCGGGGCTCGGAGCGTCAATCGGTACGAGGCAAAGACCCGCCTTATGTACTCGCCGAAGAAGGTGTCGCGCATCGACAATCTGGGCGACAAGCAGATGATGACGATTCTCGAACGTGGCTCTCTCAAGCGCCGCGTGCTAGATTATGTGGACATGGACATGATGGAGCGAATGTGCCTGACTGTCGACATGAAGATCGAGCAGGGCAGACGTCAGAGCAATTTGTTTACGCTGACAGCAGCGTCCAAGACGAAAAAGGGCGCTTACGCAAAGGTGAATGCCTACGCCGACATTTTGATCGACGAATATGTCTCGTATCGCTCGAAGGACCTGGAGACGTGGAGGGATTCGCTTGAGGTCAGGCGTAAAAATCTGATGGGGCAGATTTCCGACATAGACGCCGAGGAGGCTGCGTTCAAGACGACTACGGGCGCGCTATCTCCGAAGGAGTCTCTCCTTGCCTTGAACGCGCTCATCTCCGACCAGAGAAAGAACGACTCCGCGCTCGGTGTTGAGGCCGCAAACGAGGAGCTGAAGAAGCATAAGCTTGAAGACATTGTCGGCGATGTCGGGGCGACGGTCCTGGCCAACGCGGCGACGATACGCAAAAAGGCCGCTGCTATTGCGTCGATTGACGCCGAGCTTGTGCAGCTGCGCGAGAAGTACACCGACCTGAATCCCAAGGTGGCGGGGAAGCTGCAGGAGCGGAATGAAAAAGTTTTGGAATTTGAGGATTTCCTGAAGTCCAAGGGAGTGGAAGGCGTCGAGCTCGACAAGATAGACCAGATTGAGAAGGCGGCAGGTGAGTTTGCGGACTGTGTAACTCGTCTTGAGGTGGTGGAGCAGAAGCGTGCGGCTCTCGCCAAGGAAATTGCCGACAACGAAAAGCGCGCGTCTGAGCTTGCGAAGATCGTGATGGACTACGAGCGCATTGAGGTTCGTCGAGCGGACCTGACCGCGGCGGTGAGGGATGTTGACGACCAGCTCAGCGGCATTTCATATGCGATTGGCGCGTTAAGAAACGATCTGAGGCAGATAGAGCGTTCCAACGGCGCGGACGACAACGGTCCGTTCGGATCCAAAAAGGCCATATTCGCCTTTGGCGGCGCATTTGTCGTCGCGGGCGGAATGCTGTTCGTGATTATTGTGCTGGAGCTTCTCTTCGGCAAGGTCCGGGACGGACGCGAGATTGCGATCTACGACGGGATATCCTATCTTGGCTCGATACCGAAGTCCGGTTCGATGCCGGAGGACGAAGCACGCGAGGCTATGGGGGTTGTGTCGCTGAAGACGCTGCTCGCCGTCAAGGATGCGAAGACGATATTTGCGTGCAGGCTTCCTGGGGCGGAGCCAAACATGACGTTCGCCGAGACGATGGACTTCACTGCGACGATGTCCGGCGCGAGTAGTTTCCTCCTCGACATAGTCGCTCAGCCCAACTTCACACCGCCGGAAGGCGCGGAGGAGATGATCGGCGTGGTCCGAAACGGGCAGCGCGGGTGGTTTCCGGCGGTGAACCGATTCGCGCTGGCGCCAACCGAGCTGCAGATGCTCAAGGCTGACATCGCGTCGCTCGTCGAGTCGTTCGACAACATCTTCATTCGCATCGAAGGGGTGGTGCGCGTCGGAGGGACGTTCTTCGACCAGCTGCTGGAGCTTTCGGACGCGGTGCTGCTCATGGTCGGCGCCGGCACGACGCCGCGCAGTTCCTTCGCGTTCGCCAGGCGGCACCTGAAGCCGTCGGGGAAGCTCGTTATGGCCATAGCCGCCGGATCTGACGCGAAGAGAGTCCGAAAGGACATGGAGGTTCTGACATGAGGATTTCCGCAGTCTTATGCCTTGCCGCTGCCGCGCTATCGGGATGCTATACCGACAGGATGACGTCCAACTACAACGACGTTTTCGAGGTCACCAATACGGACGACGACAGCGCCATCCTGGATGAGTCTGGTCGCACCGCGGAGGACGAGGCGCGCATACGAAAACGCCTTATGGAGCTTGAGATGGAGGAGGAGCCAGCCTACCACATGAACGCCGGCGACCAGATAGAGATACGCGTCTATGACCATCCCGACCTCGGCATGACTACGCGCATAGGCCCGGACGGAATGGTTGGCATTGCCTTTATGGGGCAGGTGAAGCTCAGCGGGCAGACTATCGCGCAGGGAGCCGAGTGTATTCGCGAGGGACTTGCCCCGTACGTGAAGAATCCTGTCGTGAGCATAACCGTGCTCGACGTTCAGAGCGAGACGGCGACAATCGCCGGCGCATGCGCGAAGCCAGGCGTGTACAACATCTCCAACGCGACGAGGCTTGCCGACTTTTACGCGATGGCCGGGTCTAGCGCAAACCGTCTCTTCAACGGCGTGCATGTAGATGTCGCAGACCTTGAGCATTCAATTTTTGTAAGAAGGGGCGAGTTGCTTCCAGTTGACTTCATCAAGGCGATCAGCAAGGGCGACATGCTGCACAACATCCGTGTCCGCAAGGGCGATTACGTGTTTATCGCCCAGCGCATGGAGGCTTCTGTCATTATCTGCGGCGAGGTCAAGAATCCGCATAAGCGCCTGTTTGAGGCTGGCATGGGGCTCATAGAAACGCTTACGTCCGCGGGGTGGATGAAGGACGAGCATTGGAGTCATGTGATTATCATAAGGGATGGGCTTGTCCATCCTAAGCTCTACAAGGTCGATGTAGACGGCATTCTCGCCGGGAAGTGCCGTAATATCCTGCTTAAAGCCGGCGACATCGTCTATGTGCCGAAGGACAACATATCGGAGTATAACGTGTTTGTGAAGAAGCTGATGCCTACAGTCCAGCTCTTCAACCTAATGACATCGCGGTTCTCAACCATAAACATCTCGGAATGACTGAGGCATGAAATACGCCGTCTTTGCCTTGGCTGCGATTGGCACGATCCCTCTCGCGATCGTGCTGAGCGTCAATCGCAGATGGGTGCAGTACACTTTTTTGGGTATGGTCGTCGCGATGTGTTTCTATCAGCAGACGGCGATAAATTTTTTCTCCAATGAGTCCTACCATGGTTCCGCGCGCGGAATGGAGGTGAGTCTCATCTATCTTCTCGCTTTTGCGATTCTTGTGGCTCTCACAATCGGTGGCAAGGCTAGAGGGTGTTTCTCTGATGGTGGTGTTAAGCTGTATGTAGTATATTTTCTGCTTTGCATGCCGAGTCTCGCTGTGGCCGATGACCTGCTCATTTCCTGGCTTGAGATATGGAAGATGCTGATGTTGTTTCTTTTCTATTCAGCTGTCAGGTGTTATCTCAGGGCGACTGACGATGTCAAGGCTGTGGTAAAGGCATTGGCCATTTTTACGATAATAAACGCGCTTTTCACGGCGAAAGCCCATTATTCCGGAGTGTACCAGCCCGGGGGGGTGTTTCCACACCGGAATGGAATGGCGATGGGCATGTTGCTCCTTGGACCTGTTTTCTTTGCCGGGTATATTTCTTCTGGACTTCTTTCCCGTCGTGGTCGCCTGTGTGCCGTGGCTTTTGTAGGTGCTGTAATTGCGACATTCTGGAGCTATTCCCGCGGGGCTATGGCTATGGTGCCAGTTGCATATGGAATGACTGCTCTGGCCATGATGTTTGAGCGAAAGGGCACCGTCAGGAAGTTTGGCCGCATGTTGCCGCTAGCTGTGGCCGCTGTGATAGGGTTCCTTGCAATGCTTCCACGCATAATAGAGCGGTTCACCGAGGCTCCTGAAGCTTCAGGCGAAACGCGTGTTGAGTTGGCGCAGTGCGCGTACGAAATGATAAAAGACAAGCCGTGGACTGGTGTAGGCATAAACAACTGGAGCTTGAACTTGGAACCGACACATCCTTATCAGGATATGGCGAGCCAAGTTGTCGGGCGTGAACTCAATTACACTGGTATTGTTGAAACGGTCTACCTTCTTGTGTGCGCGGAATGCGGAATTCCCGCACTGCTTGCTATGCTTGCATGGTTTGCATGGCACTGGCTGCTCTCCGTACGCCTTTTGAAAAGATTGAGAGGAACGGAATGGTATTTTGTCGCTGCGGGGCTTCTTGGCGGGCTCACTGCGAATTACGCCCAGAGTGTTCTCGAGTGGGTGCTTCGCCAGCAGCTGAATTTGATATGCCTAATGTTCGTGTTCGCGGTTCTTTCGTACCTCCATGCAGACTGGCATCCGCCGAAGGTCACTACGAAGGAGGAGAAGCCAGATGGTCAACCCGAACGGATTGACTGAATGCTGTCGGATTTGGTACAATGTATGCGTCATTGATAAGATTTCAACGAGCGGTCATGACGGCAATAACATGAAACTCGACTTCAAGAAGAACGTGAAGCGCAACATGATGGCCAATGCCGTGTCGAGTGGCATTCGGTTGCTATTCCCGTTTCTTAACAGAACCCTGTTTCTCTGGCTACTCGGTCCGGCCTACCTTGGACTCAACGGGCTCTTCGGTTCGCTTCTTGGTGTCCTCATGCTGGCGGAGCTCGGTTTTGGAATGGCCGTCATATGTTCGATGTACAAGCCCGTCGCGGACGATGACCGAGAGCTGCTGTGTGCATATATGAAGTTCTTTCGCGGCGTTTACCGTTGGGTCGGTTCGGCAATCTTTATCGGCGGCCTGACGCTGATGCCGTTCCTGGACAAGCTGGTGCACGGCTCGGTTCCGCCCGACGTAAATCTGCATGTCCTGTATTTCATACATCTCGTCAACACGGCCTCAAGCTACGGTCTGTTCGCGTACCGTGGATCCATCCTCGGCGCTCACCACCGCAATGACGTCGTCAAGAACATTAGCTCCGCCGTATCGGTTGTCCAGTATGTAGTGGTGTTCCTAATCCTTCTCGTCACGCGCAACTACTATAACTACCTGTTCGCGACCGTCTTCTTCACGCTTCTCCAGAACGTCCTTCTTGTCGTGGCGTCGCGCCGCCTATTCCCAGGCATGGAGCCTCGCGGCGAACTGCCCCCCGAACTGCGGCGCAAAGTCATCTCGGACGTGAAGTCCGTTTTCATGCACAAGGTTGGAGGCGTCATCACGTACTCCACGGATAATCTCGTCATCTCGGCGTTTCTAGGGCTTGTCGCCGTCGCTTCGTACGGAAACTACTATTACGTCATGGCTTCTGTCGCCGGAATTGTCGAGGTCGTGTATGCGTCACTGACCGGCGGATTCGGGAATAAGATTCACACAGAGTCTAAGGAGGAGAATTTCCGTCTCTTCATGCGCATGAACCGGCTGTCGATGGTGGTGGTGGTGTTTTGTTCCGCTATGATGACGGCGATGTACCAGCCTTTCATGGTGGAATGGGTGAAGGGCGATCCCGCGCTGATGCGTCATGCGCTTACGCCTGTCCTCATGGTGGTGTTCTTCTACGTCGTGCAGTCGCGTCAGGTGCTGCTCGCGTTCAAGTCGGCAGCCACCCTCTGGCGTCAGGACAGGTGGAAGCCTATCGTGGCCGGTGCCGTGAACCTCGCGACAAACATTCTTTTCGTTCTGTTCCTGCCGGACGCCTACAAGCTCGACGGCGTCATCTTCTCGACGATAATCGGACTGGTGCTGATACAGGTTCCCTGGGAGTCGCATGTCATGTTCACGTCATTCTTCGGCAGGAAGGAATCGCGGGCCTACTGGAGGTCATACGCCGGTTTTACGTTGTGCACTTTAGTCGTTTGCGCTGCAGCATGGCTTGCAGCTCGCGCCGTGCCGCTGGACGGAATCGCCGGACTCGCCGCTAAGGGCGCGGCGGCGGTTTGCACGACATCGCTTTGTCTGGCCGCACTTTTCAGGGGCGATGTAGTGGACGCCTTTAGTCGACTGCGAGGAAAGACACGGAAAGGCAGGTGAACCGAGATCATGAAATCAAAGTTTCCAAAACTGACGGTGATCGTGCCGTGCTACAACGAGGAGACGACGCTTCCCGTGTCGTATCCTCTTTTCGCCGAGGAACTAAGCCAGCTGACGGGCTCAGGACTCGTCGCTCCTGAAAGCGGCGTCCTCTTCGTGGACGACGGCAGTTCGGACGCCACGTGGCGGACGATATGCGACATAGCATCACGCGACAAGCGCTTTTCGGGTATACGCCAGAGTAGGAACCGCGGGCATCAGTGTGCGTTATGGGCTGGCCTTCTGGAGGCGCGCTCGCTCGGATGCGACGCGACAATAACGATCGACTGCGACGGACAGGATGACGTCCACGCCATGACGGAGATGGTGAAGGAGTACGCGAAGGGCGCTGAAGTCGTATACGGAGTGCGCGGCGACCGCAAGTCCGATACGTTCTTCAAGCGGTTCACGGCGGAGACATTCTACCGCCTCCAGGCGGCCATGGGCGTCGAAGCCGTGTTCAACCACGCCGACTACAGGCTCCTCTCGGCGCGGGTGCTGGACGCGCTCTTCGAATATCAGGAGACGAACCTCTACCTGCGCGGGATGATTCCGCTCGTCGGATTCAAGTCGGCAAAGGTGTTCTACTCCCGCAAGGAGCGTCTCGCCGGAGAAAGTCATTATCCGTTCCTGAAGATGCTGGGGTTCGCTGCCGATGGAATAACTTCGCTTTCGATAAAGCCTATCCGGCTTATCACGCTCTTCGGCGCGCTCGTGTCGCTGCTGTCGTTCTTCATGGGCGTCTGGAGCCTTGTTTCATGGGTTCGCGGCTCGGTTGTCCGTGGATGGACAAGCGAGGTCCTTTGCGTATGCTTCCTCGGCGGCATCCAGCTTCTTTCGCTCGGTGTCATAGGCGAGTACATCGGTAAGATATACCTTGAGGTCAAGCGGCGTCCGCGCGCCATAATCAGCGACCGTACATGGCAACAGAAGGAGTAGGACAGACAATGAACATCGTCGATTGGACAGCCAAGCGTTTCGACGCCCTGCGTGAAAGATTCGGAGCGGAACGCTTCTATCCGTTCCTGCTTCTGCTGCTTGTCCTTGTCGGACTTTTGCCGCTTGTGATGCCTGGGCTTCCCAGCGGACACGACCTCTACTACCACCTGTCGCGCCTCCACGCGATGGATGTGAACTTCAGCCTTGGCGAGTTTCCGTCCATGATCAACCATGAGGCGCTTGCCGGCTACGGGTATGCGTCGGGGCTGTTCTATCCGGACTTCTTCCTGTACCCCGCATTGCTTTTGATGAAGTGCGGACTTGGAATCGTCGCGGCGTACAAGTTCCTGGTCGTGCTCTGCACGCTGGCCGTGGCGTCCAGCGCCTACTTCTGCGCACGCAGGCTTTCGGCATCGTGCTTCGGTGCCTTCGCGACTTCGCTTCTCTACACCTGGAGCAGCTATTTCGCGACAGACCTGTTCGTGCGCCAGGCGTTCGGGGAGTGGAGTATGTTCGTGTTTGCGCCTTGGATCATCCTTGGTCTCTACGAGATCGTCATGGGCGATCCTCGCCGCTTTCCGTACTTTTCATTTGGGTTCGCGGGTCTTGTCCTCTCGCACAGCCTTTCGCTTCTGATGATGGCCGTTGTCTGCGCCGTGTTCGTCGCTTTCAACGCCGTCCGACTTCTCCGAGAGCCCCGTCGCATTCTCTTTCTCGCGCTGTCGCCGATTCCGACCCTTCTCGTTGGCGTTGCGTGCATCCTTCCTATGTACGAGCAGTTCGCACACCTTCATTTCCACATTGAGATCGAGAAGAACGCGGACATCCTCACCCGCTGCATGCCGTTCCTGAAGCTTGTGCTTGAGATTCCGACCAGCAAGGCCGATGTGTGGATCCCCTCCGGAATCGGCACGATGATCGCAATCGCCGCGCTTCAGCGCTTCCGACCGACGTCTCGTAGGACAGCACCCGAAACCTTTCGCGACATGCTTCTAATCGCAGGTCTCGTCTGCCTTCTCATGTGCACGGACATGCCGTCGTGGAAGGGCGCGTTCAAGCCGCTTGCGGTCATCCAGTTCCCATGGCGCTTCTTCGGACCGGCCACGGCGTTCCTTGCGTTCGGAGGAGGGCTGACCCTCTCCGCGCTCGTTGGGGAAGACCGTTCGCGCGAGCGGTCGTGGGTGTGGATAGTCTTGTGCGGTGCGGCTTTTGCTTGGTTCGTCAATGTCGGCTACTTCTACGCGGCGCGAATCTCGGAGCATGACTTCATCCGCGATTTCCGCGGCGGACGCCCGCAGGAGGCAAGCGGAATACACTATCTCATCCGTGACGGACTTACCGACGTCGAGATTCGCAGTCGCGGTGACGTTGCGACGTCATCGCTTCCTGTGGAAGTCAAGTTGACTCGTCCGCAGAAGGACATCCTTCAGGTGGATTTTTCAGGGAACACAGGCGACAACGACGTGGAGCTACCGCTCATTCCATATTACGGCTACGCAGCGCATCTGCAGCAAGCTGATGGTGTCCGTGAAAGGTTGAATGTGGGCCTTGGACCGAACAAGCTGCTGTCCGTTCACATCCCGAGCAAATACGCGAACGGACTCGTCCGCGTACGCTACGAGGCCACTCCTGTGCAGCGGCTGTCGCAGGCTGTCTCGCTTGCGTCAGGCATCGCATTCCTCTTGCTCTTCGTCATCCTGAAACGCCGAAACCGCAAAACCGAAGGAGTGTCGTAAAATGCCGTTTTTCAACTACTTGCCAGCATACGAACTCAACCGGTCGCCGCGCATCATTGCGGCGTTCGACACGGACTTCCTGCGCAACCTCAACGCCTTCAGAAGGGCGCTGCCGCAGGGTAGGCCATTCACGATGCTTCTGCAGACCGGATGGTCGGTTCTCGTCACTAAGTTCGCGGAGGAGCTGAAGACGGGCATGGCGGAGGCGCATCGCCTTTTCCCGGAGGCGCGGATCATTTTCCTCGTCAACGAAAAGGAGGCGATTCCGATCTTGAAGGACTCGGCCGAGTGCGTCTGGTGCCATCAGAACGCCTTCCTCGATCCACGCCGATATCCGCTGGCGACAGGGACGCGCCAGTTCGACGCCATATACGTTGCGCGCATCACGCCGTTCAAACGGCACGAGCTGGCGGCGAAGGTTCCGAACCTCCATCTTGTAGGCGCGCATTCCATACCCGAAACCGACTACTTTAACGAGATCATGCGCATGGTTCCGCACACTCGGTGGGACGAAAAGGTGAATTCATGGCTGGTGGGACGCCACATGGCAAAGGCGTCGTGCGGACTTGCCCTGTCGTCCATCGAAGGCGCGATGTTCGTCTGCGGGGAATATTCGCTCTGCGGACTCCCTGTGGTCAACACGAAGAACATCGGCGGACGCGACCTCATGCTGCCGGAGTTCTCGGAGTTCCGCGCGGAGGACACCCCCGAGTCCGTCGCCGA
>JAEEGG010029066.1_pt1 | contig 10348 bp, 4 predicted proteins | sample 9134161 | NCBI WGS metagenome assembly JAEEGG01 (sample SAMN16246543, study PRJNA631951) | gut metagenome | biome: gut microbiome; feature: rumen; material: CR-attached | host: Bos | place: Iran: Karaj | collected 2018-10 | reverse complement strand
AAAATTATGCTAGATATTGACATATAAGCATAAGTGTGATACAATATACAATGACCAGTTCCGGTCAAACAAAAAAAAGACCGGACACCGGTCAAATATTCTAGGAAAGGGGGGCTCTAACCTATGAAGAAAATAGAGCACATTAACAGAAAAAGAGTGACATTGTTGTCCGTATTGGCAATGGTCATTATTGCAACGGTTGTGCTGATTGCATGTTGTTGCAATAACGGGGGGAATCCGACAGAGACCCCTACGCCTGCGATTACGACGACTATCCCGACCTCGACGACAGAACCTACTAAGGTTTCTACGCCGACGGCAGAACCCACATTGACACAGGAAGTAACTCCTACTGAGGAAGTTATTCCGACTGAGGAAGTGACTCCTACTACGGAGCCCACTCCTACCCTGACGAATACGCCTATTCCGACGGTAACCCCGACGAATACGCCTATTCCGACGGAAAAGCCTAATACACCTACGCCTACGATGAAAGTGGACACGCCTACTCCTACGGCAAAGCCTAATACGCCTACGCCTACGGAGGAGCCCACTCCTACCCCGACGGAAGAACCTACTAAGGCGCCCACGCCGACAGTTGAGCCCGTAAACATCGATACCTATGTGTCTCAGCTTCAGCAGACTCATATTGTACCGTTCCTGAACGGCTACAGTATCGAGTCAAGGAAGGTTATTGGCACTGGTAGATTTTCCGGAGGAAACGAATCTTTCTTGGTGGAGTATGTATGTACAAATGGTAGCAATAAAAGAGCCTATATTGGTTTCTATACAAATGTTACCATCTACGATACTAAGGTGGTTGCAGATGAGATTATATTCCATTATATTCAGCTGCAAACATTTGTGGACTTAGGTGATGGGTTCACGTACTGGGACATAACTTCCGACTATGAAGAGGTTATGGGACTAGCCAGCCATTTAAAATGACGAAAAACAGAAAGTCACTCTTATTAAGCCACCCTCAAGGGTGGCTTTCTGTTTTCTTGATTTTTAAAACAATAATGCTTATAATTAAAACATGTATAAAAAAGGTAGGCTATATGATGTTGTTGGTGGAGTAATATTCCTCTTATTAGTCTGCATAACCCGCGGTTTATATACTAATAATGCTATGGCAGGGTACGATGTTGGTACTGGTGTAAACACGAGCGGTGGTGAATGTAGGAGCTTCACGGATCCTAGCGTTAATTGGTATTGGGACACCTGTTACGGCCTTTCTTGGCAATATTACGAATGGCCAAAAGATTCTTCTGGCAATCCAATTGATGCTGATGTGGAGTTTTATTGCACCAATAATACTTGTGGCACCAAAACTAAAAATAGAGTAAGCAAGAATTGTGGTAAACCAGAGTATGGTGGTGGATTTTGGTATCTCGGCTACGAAGTTGCTAGCCCGAGCGGCGTGTATGGTGGTGGCTCTGGTCAGGCGCGTAACTTTGGTATACAGGTAGGTAAACCAAGGGCTGGTATGTTAGCCGAGTGGGTTAGTACGCCATTTATTCCTTCGCCTGGTGGCGTAGGCCTTTATCCAATTGGGACCAAGGCAAGTACGAATTCTGACTTTGCTTCGTATACATCGTATCAGTATCTCTCAAGGGCCGTAATAACGCACGAGGACTTAACTAACAAAGGATATAAGCCAAGAAAATGTTCAGAAATACCCGGCGGGAATAAGCCAAATAGTTTAACGCAGTGTGCAGCCTGGTATGATATATGGCCACAGATTAAAGTGGGTAATTCTTATATGGCGGTAGAAGCGAAGTATTATGGCGTTACGGATGAAGTGCACGCAATATTTGATGCTAACGAAGGGCTATCCAGTGCAGCAGATTTTAAAGACGTAAACTGGTTCTGTTCCGCAGAAAGAGGTGCTTTTTCTGGTCTTTCTGGCGTACAGATAGATTCGGGAGCCGTAGAATATAATGGTGGCACCAATAGCGAAACAAGTCCAGCTAGTGTCACCCATTCTGCTTCGCCAAAAACCATAACCAGCGATACGACAATAACATTCCATCATCAGATTAATGGTAAAGGCAGTACAAGTGCTAGTTTTGCAGTTAACCAAAATAGTCTAAAGTCTGGCGCCTGGCAAGATAGAACTGTCCCATACCAAAACAAACTTGATACAGCAGTGACATGGTCACGTTCGCGCGTCGTCTCCCCGTCAGAGCTAAATGCTAATGGTACGACGATTTGCGATACTATGACTTTCGCCGGTAACGTCAAGAGCACGGCCTGCGTTACGCTGAAGCCGCAGACGGAATTAGCGCCGGGGGATGTTAAGAGTAAAAGCTCGGTGACGGCGCCGGCAGGTGGTACGAATAGTGCTACGACAGACACGGCAACCACGGACAGCCCGAATCCGGGCACAAAAACGGTGGAAGTCAACGTTACTGTTCCGAGTGGATCTGGAGCAAAAACAGTTGATGTGACTTTCAATCACTACATTATGGCGCAGTCGTCGACTAACACTGGAAACGCAAGCACCAACTACAAAATTACGCAGTCTACCAGTGGCAGTGGGGCAACGGTTCAGGCATACGGGAAGAACAATACGGTATATTCGAAATCTATTTCAGTGACTCCGTCGGCGCCAAGCCCAATCGTTACAGCCGATAACCCTACCATCACGGTGTCTGGCATTACAGCGACCACAAATATTACGGTCTGCCAAACGCTAACCTTGTCATATGGTGGCGACAGAAAGACTACGGTTTGTGCGCATATCAAAGGCAATGAATATACCGTTAAGGGTAAGCGCTCGGTCGGAAAGGATTCGAGCCATGCGGAAGAGGCCACAACTGGTTTCGTAAACAGCGACAAGTCAGTCAAAATTGACCGCACGATTTATGCTCCATATGGTGACGATAGCCCGAAGATCTCGGTTTATTTCAAACACGAACTTGAAGTTGCCAACACTGCTAGTGTGTCGAGCAGCGCGCTCAATGTCGGCTACACGGTAAAACGTGGCTCCACATCACTCAAAAATGACAAAGTTACGAGTACGGGTACCCACACCGTTTATGGTTCGTCATATGATGCGCCGATTGGTAAAACCTGCCAAACTCTCAGCTTCACGTATAATACCTACTCTGGCACCCCGCAGGCCTGTGTTAATGTTACCGCTTCTCGGCCAACCTTCACTGGAACAAGTACGGTTTCAGGTGGCGGCGACACGAAGACGGCAAGCTCGAATGGCGATACTAAGTGGCTCAATACCATCAAGCTCAGGATTGCTTCCGGCAAATCCAGCTCTGCAACTATTACCTTTAGCCATGACATGAAAGCAACCTTCGTTAATAGTGGAGACGCCATCGCTACCGGCAAATCCACCGGTACTGTGCCATTTGGAATTACGAAGAGCTATACTACGGATGGGTCCGGAAACTTTTCGGGAACCTTCCCAAGCAACAGCTCTAGCTCAATGGTCTATACGAAAACTGTTTCAGCAGACTCCAAATCGGTTTCTGTAACCCCAGGTAATACCGAGGAAGTTTGTCAAACGCTTACGTTCCTAAGCGCCTGGAGCACAAAGGTTTGTGCTAAGGTAGTGGGTGAGCTCTCGTTGCCGACCGTACAAAGCCGCTCCGGCGTCGCCTACAAAACCCTCAAAAAGACCAGCGATTGGGCGACCAAAGCTTCGCCAAGTAAAACCGCGGATGACCTTGCGGTTTCGATCCCAATCTTCCCAAGTGAAGACGCTAATGGCGGCCTCAATATCCCGGTCACCTTTACGCATAATGTTCAGGCTACTCTTTCGGAACTTAGCGAGCAATACACTGGTTCCGTTCCATACACGCTTACGACTACCGGCGCCACTGATAATACTGGAGGTAGTAATAGCTTCAACATCACCGTTAAGACCGCGGAGCCAACCAAACAAGCAGACCCAATCACAAGCAATAAATATGTCAATGCTCGTATCGGCTCCGTGTCGACATCCTGCCAAACGCTCGAGTTTACCTATGACGGCGTAAAGCGCACCACTAAGGCCTGCGTCAAATTCAAAGGCGTAACTGCCGAACCAAAGGGCACCAGTACAGCACGCGTCACCGGCGTTTCTGGCTCAGCAGATTCTGGCGGCGTCGACGGTGCCGTAAGTGAAATCGTAGTTAACACCACTGGCCGCACCATCAGAGGCAGCGACATTATCTTCAATCACCGTATCGACCTTAAAGGTGAGATGAGCGTAACGATCCCATTCACGATCGAAAACGATTTCAATAGCAAATACAACTGGTCTAGCTCGCTAGAATACACTGGCAACTCGCCAACTTCCTTCGCGCAGACCTGGCTATATATCAGAAACGGTAGTTACTATCGCCCAACCAGCATCACCGATGCTGACGCAGCGCAAATGATTAATACCGGTTCAGTATGTGAAACTTTGAAATTCACCTTTGATGGCACCGTCCGCACTTCGACTGCCTGCATTAGGTTTACCAAAACCCCATCACTGCCAATCTGTCCAGAAATTACCGGCAACGCCTCAATTAACGGTGGCACCACATCTAGCCAAACCTTCGTAATGAGCGAACGTCTGGCAGACAGAAAGCAAACCACGCTCTACGCTAAGCCAACCGACAAAATTAGATTCGTTCACTGTTATTATCCAGGCGCCCAAGCCACCCGCTACACGAGTGGCGACGAAAGCCAATACAATAATGTGGCCAACAGGGGGAAGACCGTCATCATTCCGGCGCGCAATGCCTATGTTGAAACGGCCAATGAATTTACTATTGTCGATTCGAGTGACATCGGTAGCTATCTTGACTTCCAAAATACATCTAATGCCTTCGAACTTACGAACGAAAATCAAATCATGAAGAAAAACGGCAATTCGTTTAGCGGTACGATCGGTAACGCAAATATGTCGAGCGTCATGACGTCGGTCGCCAACATCACTACTAACGCCGTTGGTAATACAATTTCACAAGCCCTTTGGACCTACCCTGGCTACAACGCGGTAGCTGGCCACTCGCAAGGAAACTGTGGCTCTGGCTGTATCGTTTACTACCAAAACACTGTCGATAACATGTGGTACAGCATCACCGCCAAAACCACTAACCCGCCACTTCGCGAAAGTTCAATCGCCCAAGTGGTCGTACCATACAACTACAAGACCACCGCAAGTATCAACACCGGTAATGGCTATGTCTACGCAGGCGAAAGTATGTCCGGTAAGAATATTAGTGTTAATGTCCAACAACGTTACAATAGCCTAGTCGAAGATACCTACGCCACCAAGACTGCGCCATCCACTGTGCGTCTATTCATGTTCTATAGTATGGACGGTAGCCGCAACGAAGGTGTCGACAACGAACAAAACGGTAGCAGCGTCAATCCATGTAGCTACTACGGTAGCACGCTTGGCTATTCAGAATGTGTCGAGCTTCCAACCGAAGAAGGTTACAGCGCCAGCAACATCGTATTCAACGAAAATAGTAAACTAGCCGGCGATACCAAGACGATCAGCGCCTTTAGATCTAGCTATAACGTACCAGACATTCCGGCCGGCTCGAAAGTTTGTATGGGTGTTTCAGTCTATCCATCCGGCTCGACCGACTCGGAAGCCTCCAATAATAATACCTTTGTTTCAAAAGCTTATTGTCGCATCGTGGCCAAAAAGCCATCCTTCCAAATTTGGGGCGGCAGCCTGTATTCTGCCGGCGATGTCGTCGCCAACCAAGCCACCAAATACACCATCAATGGCGTATATAGCTACAATCCAGTTCGCGCTAACGGCGCACCAAGTATCACCTTTGGTTCATGGGTAGAACAATCCATCATGGCCAACGGCGTGATCTCGGGCGTTGCCTCCGGCGCCGCCACGGGCTATGGCGCAACCAACCTCACGGTTAACGCCGCAAATCCAGGCGGTAGTGCCAGCAAGAATTATTGTGATCTCAGTAGACTAAGCTTTGCAAACGTTAACTGTGCTACTGGTGTTGTGGGTCAATTCGGCCTCTCCGGCGAAAGCCACACCAAGACTACGATCAAACAAAAGTATGCCGATAAGGCCGCCGCAAAGGATGCCGATAAAAACAGTAGCGGTTGGGCTACGCTTGATCTCTCAAATGCCGGCAGCTACACCCAGGAAGAAAATACCCGCTACACTTACGCTTCTGGCAACCTAGCAATCAGAGCCTCTGGCGAGCTTGGCGCCGGCATCACGCACGTGATTTATGCCAAAGGTAATGTCACGATTCAAAGTTCACTACGCTACGCCAGCAGCAGCTATCAAAACATCGACCAAATCCCACAATATATCATCGTAGCAGATGGCAACATCTATATCGAACCAAGCGCCGTCAGAATCGATGCAATCCTCGTAGCCGGCAAAAACATCAATACCTGTGCCAAGCTCGTAGGCGGCAGTATTGTGGAAGCCACTAAAGCTAGCGGCAGCACCGAAATCACCGGACTTTACTGCGGACAACAGCTCAAGATTAATGGCGTCGTGATTGCCGACGGTCTCAAACTCTATCGTATTTATGGTGCTTCAACTGGACTTACTTCAATTGATTCTGCCGAAATCATCGACTACACACCAAGCATTTATCTATGGGGCAACAACAGCGCCACTACCAGCACGCCAGAAGTTCACACCACCTATCAACGTGAGCTGGCGCCACGTCAATAAGCCACTTAAAATTCTCGCGCGTATCTTGTAAAAGTGTTATAATATTTTTATGCAAACTCTCGAACAATTAAAAGCCGAGCTCAAAGCGCTTGGCGCTGAATATGCGAAAATCAAAGACGTCCCGCCAGCGGAACGGGCCGAATTTGGTCGCAAAATCAATCTCAAAAAACAGGAGATCTTGGAAAAAATCAAAGCTGCCGAAGAAGCAGCTTTGGAGCAAGATGTTACCCCAATTGACATCACCGCACCAGCTGCGCCAAACCAGCCGCTGCCTGTGTTTTTGCCATCCGAAAATGGTTCAAAACACCCGCTCATGACTGAACTTGACCGCGTAGTTGAAATCTACCAAATGATGGGCTTTGATGTGGTTGAGCCACGTCAGCTCGATGATGAATTCCATATGTTCGATAGTTTGAATTTCTCTAAGGGCCATCCGGCTCGCGATGGTTATGATACTTTCCGCACCGAAGAGGGCTACATTCCGCCAGCCCACACTTCCACCATGCAGCACCGCGTGCTCAAAGCCTACAAAAAGAATCTTGAGCAGGGCAAAAACATCGCCGTCGTGGTGCCAGGCCGCGTGTTCCGCAACGAAGACGTCGACGCTACTCACGAACACACTTTCTACCAGTGTGAAGGCGTGTATGTTTCGAAAGATTGTACGCTCGGCAACATGCTCGGCATCCTTCGTGAATTCTTCGAAAAATATTACGAACAAAAGCTCGATATTTCTACTCAACCAGGCTACTTCCCATTCACCGAACCATCCCTCGAATTCAAAATCGAAAAGCCAAAAACCCTTGGCGGCAAAAAAGGCGAATTTATTGAGATGCTTGGCTGCGGCATGATTCATCCAAACGTGCTCAAAATGGCCGGTATCGACCCAACCGTCTACCATGGCTTCGCCTGGGGCGGCGGTATCGACCGCTTAGTGATGCTTCGCTACGGTCTGAAGGACGTCCGGTACTTTGAATCTGGTAAACTTAATTTCTTGAAGGAGTTTTAATATGAAAATCTCGTTAAATTGGCTCAAGAAATATGTCAAAATCGACGTTGATAACGCCGCGCTCGAAAAACTGATCGACTCGCGCCTTGTTGAAATCGAAGAAATTATCGACGAATCCAAAAAATACGACAACATTTTTGTAGTGAAAGTTGTCGAATGCGAAGCTATTCCAGAAACCCATCTTCATCTTTGCCAAATCGACACCGGCGCCAAAGAACTCACGCAAGTTGTGTGTGGCGCGCCAAATGTACATGCCGGCATGCTTGCGGCTTGGGTTGCTCCAGGCGCTATTGTGCCTGCCAGCGTTCACGAAGACGCTCCATTTGTGATTGGCAAACGCAAAATGCTAAACAAATATGATTCTTGCGGTATGCTTGCTGGTGCTGATGAACTCGACTTCACTACTGACCATTCTACGATTGTCGAAATCGATCCAGAAATCGACAAGCCAGGCGACAAGCTCGCTGATATTTTCGAATTGAATGATGTGATTCTCGATATCGAAAACAAATCTTTGACTCATCGTCCAGACTGCTTCGGCGTGCTTGGCTTTGCTCGTGAAGTCGCAGGCGTTCTAGGTGAAAAATTCGCTTCTGAGCCAGCCGTTGAAGATGCCGACTTCAAGAAACTCGGCGTGAATATTGCTGACTCTGCTATCTGCCCACGCTACTCAGCTGTGGTACTTAAAAAACATGGCGAGCTTAAGAAAAAATATTTGACTCTTCAAGACACTATGCTAGCCAAAGCCGGCATGCGCCCAGTTGATCCAATCGTGGATGCTACCAACTATTTGATGCTTCTTACCGGCCAACCACTTCACGCGTTCGACTACGATAAGTTCCTCGCCGTGGGCGGCACGACCGAGCCAAAAGTTGGCGTACGCCTCGCTAAGAAAGGCGAAAAACTCACTTTACTCGACGACACCGAAATTACTTTGGTTGATACCGATATCGTAATCACTAGCAACGATGTGCCAGTGGCTCTCGCCGGCGCAATGGGTGGCAAGTCCACTATGATCGACGAAAACACCAAAAACGTCATTATTGAATCCGCCACCTTTAGCTTGTTTAATTTGCGCAAGACTCAAATGGCGCACGGCATTTTCTCCGAGGCTATCACCCGCTTTACCAAAGGCCAACCAGCCTACCAAACTTTGGCTGTGGCTTTGAAATGCGCCGAAATGTTAAAAGACGGCTTTGAAATCTCCGAAGTCATTGATTCTGGCTATAGAAAAGAGGAAAATGTTGTAAAAATTACAACAGACGAAATCAATAATTTGCTTGGCACCAACTACATTTTGGCCGGAATTGTGAGCACGCTTAAAAACGTCGAGTTCAAAGTTGAAGTCAGTGGCAACAATCTTACCGTCACCGCTCCAGCTTGGCGTACCGACATTCATATTAAGGAAGACATCATTGAAGAAATCGGCCGCTTAAACGGCTACGATAACATCGCGCCAGTTTTGCCACTTCATGCTACGGCCGAGAAAAACAAACTCGTGTCCTTGAAGTCTCAAATTCGCAACTTCTTCAGTCTTGCCGGCGCAAACGAGCTTCTCACCTACACCTTTGTGCACGGCGATCTTTTGCAAAAAGTCGGTGAGGATATTCATAATTCTTACCGCCTCGTAAACTCAATTTCACCGGACCTACAATATCTCCGCCAGCAAATTGTGCCGTCATTGCTCGTAAAATCTTACGAAAACTTGAAGGCCAAACATTCTAGCTTTGCACTATTTGAAATGAATCAAGTATTCCTTCGCTCTGATGGTGTCGACGAAGATAATGTACCATACGCCAACAACAATCTCGCGATGGTCGTGGTGGACAATACCGAAAATACTAAATACTATCTCGCCAAAAAATATCTCGAAGAACTTGCGAAGAAACTTGGCATCAAGCTCGCTTTCAAAGCCTACAGACCGGCCAAAGAAGGTTACGAAGCCTACTATGAACCAAAGCGCAGCGCCGGTGTTTACATAGAAGAGACGTTGATTGGCGTGATTGGTGAAATCAAACTCGGCGCTCTTTCTAAGCTTAAACTTCCACGCGGTGTAGCTGCCTTCGAAATCAGCCTCGACCAACTCGTGAAATTCGCAACGGTTAAAAAAGTTGCTAGCGAAATCAGCGAATTCCCAACCGTCTCGCGCGATATCACTATCACCACCAGCGATAGCTACGAAACCGTGTTCAAAAAACTCGAAGATAAACTAGCAAAACGCGATCTCGTGTACAGTATTGAACCAACCTCAATCTACCAGGCTGACGAAAAGGTTAACCCGAGCCTCAGCTTCCACCTTGAATTTGCCGACCGCACCAAAACTCTCGAGGCTGCCGAAATTCAAGCCATTATGGACGAGCTCGAAAAAATTGCCTAATATTTGCACGGTGATTTAGCTTATGCTATTATATATAGTATGATATTGCTCGATAATGTGACCAAAACCTACCCTGGCGATGCGCATCCAGCGCTCGACAGCGTATCTCTCCATATCGAGCCAAATGAATTTGTATTTTTAGTAGGTAAATCCGGTGCTGGCAAATCCACTTTGATGAAAATGATCACCAAGGAAGAGAATCCTGATTCCGGCAAAATCATCATCGGTGGTATCGACCTTGACTATGTCAAAAAACGCAACATCCCAAATTATCGTCGCCGCCTTGGTGTAGTTTTTCAAG
>JAEEGG010029061.1_pt1 | contig 10349 bp, 8 predicted proteins | sample 9134161 | NCBI WGS metagenome assembly JAEEGG01 (sample SAMN16246543, study PRJNA631951) | gut metagenome | biome: gut microbiome; feature: rumen; material: CR-attached | host: Bos | place: Iran: Karaj | collected 2018-10 | reverse complement strand
GAAGGCTTCGGAGAGCTTCAGGTCGCCGTACTGGTCGCGCAATTTGTCGGTGCTGATAAGGATGAGCGTGTCGACACATTTTTTGAGTTCGTCAATGCCAGCGAGGGCTTGCATCTTGCGGCGACGGCCTTCGCGTTCCATGGGCAAGGTGACGATGCCGACGGTGAGGATGCCTTTCTCCTTGGCTAGTTTGGCAATGACGGGAGCCGCGCCGGTGCCGGTGCCGCCGCCCATGCCCGCCGTGACGAAGAGCATCTTGGTGTTGTCGTCGAGCAGGGCTTGGATTTCGTCCTTGCTCATTTCGGCGGCTTCACGGCCTTTGTTGGGGTCGTTGCCGGCTCCAAGGTCGCGTTGGCCGAGGTGAACTTTGGTTTTGACGCAGCTTTTCATCAAGGCTTGGTAATCGGTGTTGCAGAGGATGAAATCGACACCAGTGATGCCTTCCTCCATCATGTGGCTGACGGCATTACCGCCGCCTCCGCCTACGCCGATGACCTTGATGTAGTTGGGCATCTCCGCATCGACGGGTTTGAACAGTTCGTCCTGTCCCTGAGGGGTGAAATTGTATTGATCTTCCATGATTTTATTGGTTTTTATTTGATATCATCGGGATTGAAAATTTTAGACAACGAGGTAACGATCTCTGTCAGGTCAAGGCCTTTGCGCTCTTTTTTTCTTCTTCTACCATCTTTGTCCTCTTCTTTGCCTTCGGGATCCTCTATTTCGACAGTTGGGGTGGTTTCAATAGGCTGTGAGCTTAGTTCTTTCTCGCGTTCGGCCTGCTGTGATTCGTATAATTGGTCGTCGTGTTCCATGCGAGCGATGGTCTCGATGACGAGGCCTATGCCAGTGGCATACATGGGGCTTGACATTTCTTTCATGGAGCTTTCGGCAAGATGCTCGTTGGGATAGCCAATGCGCACTTCAAGGCCTGTCTTGAACTCGGCCAACTGTTGGATGTGCTTCATCAGGGCTCCACCGCCGGTAAGCACAATGCCGGCAATCAGGTTGTTGCTGGCTTTCGCTTTTTGGATTTCGTAGTTCACCATCTCGAAAATCTCTTCAAGACGCGATTGGATGATGCCGGCCAGGTTCTTGAACGAGATTTCCTTGGGTGGACGGCCCTTGATGCCAGGGATGGAGACCACCTCATCGTCGCGGTTCTGTTCGGCTAAGGCAGAACCGAATTTCACTTTTACTTCCTCTGCATAGTGCCTGATGATGGAGCAGCCTGTGCAGATGTCGTTGGTGATGATGTTACCGCCGATGGAAATCACAGCTGTATGTTGTATCTTCTTTTCTTTGAAAATGGCGATGTCGGTGGTGCCGCCGCCGATGTCGACGAGGACCACACCCGCATCTTTTTCCTCTTCGTCGAGCACGGCTTGTGCCGAAGCGATAGGCTCAAGAATCATGTAGTCCATTTCAAGGCCAGCATTTTCGATGCACCTGATGATGTTTTTCGCCGCTGAGGTCTGTCCGATGATGACATGGAAGTTGGCTTCGATTTTGCTTCCCAACATGCCCACAGGGTTATTGGCCAGTTCACCGTCCACGTAAGTGTCTTGGCGGATGATGTCGATGATTTCCTCACCTGGCATCATGTTGATTTTGAACGTGTCGTTGCGCAGCCTTTCTAGCTCGGCTTCCGTGATTTCGGTCAGGTGATTGTCGCGCATCATCACGCCTCGGTGCTGCAGACTCTTGATGTGCTGTCCGGCGATGCCGACGCTGACGCGGTTGATTTCCACGCCCGATTGCTCAGAGGCCTGCGCCACGGCTTGCTTGATGGCGTCGACAGTCTCAAAGATGTTGGTGACCACCCCACGCTTTACACCTGTGGAGACGGTCTTGCCGTATCCTAAGATTTCGATTTTCCCGTTGCTGGCTTTCCTGCCTACGATGCAGGCCACCTTGGTGGTGCCGATGTCTAATCCGACGATAATTTTTCCTTCACTCATGGCTTTATCTTTTTGTGCAAACTATTTGATTTTTATATTTCAGATTGATTGTTTTGAAGCTCTTGATTTCAAGGCTGTTGGCTTTCTGTTCGATGAAAATTTCCAAGCGTTTCAGCTTGTCGTCAATGCTACAGGTGTCACCAATGACGATTCGTGAGCCAATGCCTTTGGCTACAATCTCAAACTCGTTTCTTCCATTACAATAAATCTGCCCGACGTTGTTTTTCATGAAGCTGTTGCGCTCGATGGCTTCCAGCACATATTTGGCATTCAAGATGTTGCGTTCGACCTCAATGCTGTCGCAGAGCTTGTGGTTGAACTGTATGGAGTCCAGATTGAAATTACCGCTGGCAATGAGAACGTGTGGCGTGTGACTGCGACTTACAGGGAGTAGCACTCCCTCGGCAGTAACGTAGGCTGATTGTCCGTTGGTTCCGAAAACACGCATCACGGGCTCATATTCCTTGAGTTTGACGTTCAGATTGGCATCGAGGTCAACGAAAGAGGACGAACTCTCAATCCACGGGTTGGATTTCAGTTGCTTGCTGATGGAAGCCATGTTGACCGTGCCGATTTTGGCTGTGGCACATAACGTATTGATGTCGGCAAGGACGACTTCTTTCTTGACAAAACCGCTGTCGGCGTTCCTGTCAATGTCCACGTTGACGGAGCGAATGGGTGTGTCAAGATAATTCTCTCGCGCGAAGATGAACAGGGCGACTAATGCGGCTCCTGTGACGACCCATGCCAATATGCTGAAAATTTTCTTTACCATGTCGCAATCAGTTTTTCCAAGGGTTCAACAAAACGGTCGATGTCGCCAGCACCCATTGTGACTAATAGTTCGGGCTTCTCGCTGTCAATCAAGCTGATAAGCTCAGACTTAGGACAGAGCTTCTTGTCGTTCAATTGCACTTTGTCCAACAAAGCTTTTGAGGTGATGCCTTCGATGGGCTTCTCGCGGGCCGGATAGATGTCGAGCAGGATCAGCTCGTCGGCCATACCCAGAATTTGTGCGAAGTCGTCCATGAAATCGCGGGTTCGGCTGAACAAGTGAGGCTGGAAGACCAAGGTGAGTTTCTGTTTCGGGAAAGCGTCTCTGACGGCTTGCAAGCAGGCCCTGATTTCTTCAGGATGATGGGCATAATCGTCGATATAACAATATTTTTCGTTGTTTATGCGGATGTCAAAACGACGCTTTACCCCTTTGAAGGTGGATAACGCTTTTGCGATTTCTTCAGCTGAGATTCCAGCCTGACGTGCAGTTGCAAAGGCAGCCGTGGCATTCAGCACATTGTGGCGGCCTGCCATCGGCAGACGGATTTCGGTCTTTGTGCCCTCGCTATAAACCACGAAGTCGGTAAAACCGTTTTCTGTCCTGACGATTTCGGCGCGGTAGCTGTTGTCTTTGTCAAAGCCGAAACGAAGGATGCCTTTGCCTTCAATTTCAAGATGTTCTTTTACAATAAGTTGTTTTTCGGTTAGTTGCGCAAATTCGTTGAAACTCTTCACCAAGTGCTGTCGGTCGCCGTAGATGTCCAAATGGTCGGCGTCGATGGAGTTGATGACGCTGATGGCGGGGCGCAGTTGCAAGAAGGAGCGGTCGAACTCGTCGGCTTCCACGACCAAGAGGCTGCCTGTGCCTTTGCCGAGTAGCAGGTTGCTTCCGAAGTTGTTGGCGATGCCGCCGATGAAAGCGGTGGTGTCCTTACCGTTAGCGTTCAGGATGTGTGCGGCCATGGCGGTGGTGGTGGTCTTGCCGTGTGTGCCCGCAATGGCGATAGTGAAGTGATCTTTTGAGATTTGCCCCAAGGCTTCAGCACGTTTTAGGATGGGGAGGCCTCGTTTCTGCAATGCCTCGAATTCTTTGAGGTTTTTCGGCACAGCGGGGGTGTAAACCACAAAGCTAATGAGGGCAGGCAATAAAGTTGGATTGTCTTCATAATGGATTGCCATGCCCTCATTTTCTAGCTGTTGTGTGAGCGGGGAAGGGGTAAGGTCATAGCCAGTGACGGCGTAGCCGAGGCTGCGGTAGTACCGTGCCAGGGCGCTCATGCCGATGCCGCCGATGCCCAAAAAATAAATGGTATGTCCTTTCCTGTCGCTCATAACTATTAACTAATCAACTAAACTAAAACTATTAACTATGATTTGAACGATGTCTTCAGCGGCGTTCGGACGGGCGAACTTGCCGATGTTGACTTTCATTTTCTCTTGTTTGATGGGGTCGTTAACAAGCTTCAACAAGGTAGGAACAAGCTCCGTTTCTGTCTCGACGTTCCTTACCATGAGAGCAGCTTCGGCATCCACGAGGCGTTGTGCGTTTTTGGTTTGGTGGTCTTCAGCGGCGGTGGGGAGCGGCACGAAGATGACGGGCTTTTGCACCAAGGCGAGTTCCGAAATCGACATGGCGCCGGCACGTGAGATGACCACGTCGGCAAGGGTGTAGGCCAAGTCCATGCGGTCGATGAAGACGGTGGGCTTCACTTTGTCCCCAAGGCCCAAAGCTTTTACTTCCTCTTGGGCTTGTGTGATATATGTTTTTCCAGTTTGCCAAATGAGTTGTAGGTCGTTGTCCTTGAACAGGTTGAGTTGCGCGCTGATGCCTTTGTTGATGCCCAACGCGCCTTGACTTCCGCCGACCAAAAGTACCACAGGGTTCTTAGCGTCAACGTGGAAGTAGGCTGCGGCTTCTTCACGTGTTCCACTTGCGGCGATGTTGGCTCTCAGAGGATTGCCCGTCAAGTGAATCCTTTCGGCGGGGAACCATTGCTCCATATGGTCGTAGGCTACGCAGATGGCTTTGGCTTTTTGACCTACGTTGCGGTTGGTTTTGCCTGGATAGGAGTTCTGCTCTTGGATGATGGTTGGAATGCCAAGCCAGTTGGCGGCTTTCAGGGTGGGACCGCTGGCGAAACCGCCAACGCCGATGACCACATCGGGTTGGAACTTTTTCAAGATGCGCCGTGCTTTGGTCAGACTGCTGATGAGCTTGAAAGGCAGGCTAAGTGCTCTCAGATCCTTGGTGAACCCGCTGATCCACAGGCCTTCTATGGGATAGCCTGCTTTGGGCACGCGCTCCATCTCCATGCGGCCTTGGGCTCCGATGAAGAGGATGTCAGCCTCGGGAAATTTGCGCTTCAAGGCATCGGCGATGGCGATGGCAGGGAAAATGTGGCCTCCAGTGCCGCCGCCGCTAATCACGATTTTCGGGTTCGTTTTCATAGGTATCTTCAATTACTTCTTCGGTTGTTGTTTCTTGTTCAATTTGTTCTTGCTCAGTCTCTTCCTCGATATTTCGGGTGACGCTCAGAATCATGCCAAGGATAAATCCAGTGGCCATCATGGAGGAACCACCCATACTGATGAAGGGTAGCGGCTGTCCCGTGACGGGCAACAGCCCGATGGAGACACCCATGTTGATCATGGCCTGAAGGATGATGAGGAATCCCAGTCCGAACGCCATGAGTGCCCCGAAGGTAAGTGGTCGTTTGTGGACGATTCGGATAACCCTCGTGAACAGGATGACATAGAGTAGCAGTACGATGATAGCGCCAATGAGGCCGTATTCTTCGATGATGATGGCATAGATGAAGTCGGAGTAAGGGTGGGGCAGGAAGTTGCGTTGCTCGCTCTTGCCAGGGCCTTTGCCGAACACAGAGCCAGTGGCCACAGCGATTTTGGCGTAGGTTTGCTGGTAGTGGTGGTCATCGAAGGGGTCGAAGCCTTCTTCTTTGCTTTCGCCCATGGCGTCGAGGCGGTTGGCCCACGTCTTGATACGCGTTTGTTTTGGGACGAAGACCACTTCTCGGTCGCTTTTCCGACTTTCCTTTTCTGCTCGTTTGTTTCCGATTTCGGTTTTGGCCGCGTCAAAGGCGATATAGAAGCCCAATCCCACCACACCGATGCCAACGATGGCGAGGATGTGCAGGAACTTAACTCTTCCGATGAACAGCAACACCATGCAAACGACTAACAAGATGGCTGCCGTTGACAGGTTTTCAGGGAAAATGAGCGCAGCGGTAAGCAAAATAGGCAGCCCTAGATAGAGGATGACATCTTTGAAGCGGGTCAATCGGTCGCCCATCATCACCAATTGTCGCGCCAAGTAGGTGATGAGGATGATTTTGGCGATTTCACTCGGTTGGAATGAGATGCCGAAGATGTTAATGGTACGGCTTGCGGCGTTGATATGCTTTCCGAAAACCAACGTATAGAGAAGCAATGCAAGGCAAGGTATCAGCAGGAACCATGCGAATTTGGCAAAACGCCGGTAATCAATCTTGTAGGCGGCAAACATCATGGCATAGCCGATGAGCAGCGTGCCGGAATGCTTCAGAAGCAAACGGCCTGTGTTGCCACCGTAGTTCTTGACTACCAAGGCACTTGACGCACTGTAAACCACAATCAAGGAAATGGTTCCCAACAAGAGCGCCACTACCCATACAACTTTGTCACCACGCAATATTTTATTGATTACGTTCATTTTCTAGTCTCCTCACGGATTCAATGTAGCGGTTGCCTCTTTCCTCGTTGTTCTCGCTTTCAGCATGGCAAGCGGGCGAAAACAGCACGATATCGTCTTCTTGTGCGATTTGTGAAGCCATTTCCACGGCTTTTTCAATACTTTCGGCTTGACGGATTTCGTTGATGTCGCCTTTGAATGCCTTTCTCAGGTTAGTGTTGTTGGGTCCTATGCAGATAAGGGCCCTGACGTTTTCTCTTACCGAAGGCTTCAGGTCACTGAAGTCGGTGCCTTTGTCGTTGCCTCCAGCAATCCACACCACGGGCTTGACGATGTTCTCAAAGGTGAACCATGTGGCATTGACATTCTCAGCCTTCGAGTCGTCGTAATACATCACGCCATCAATGGTGGCGATATAGTCCTGCCGATGCCTCATGGTGTCGAGGTCGCTGAGGCATTGCTTGATGTTCTCCTTCCTGATTTGGAGGATCATGGATGAAATACCTTCAACCATGCTCTGTGGCCTCTGTCGTGTATTGATTAGTTTTTCCAAGTAAGTCATATCGTTTTGGGTTTTTCTATTACAAAAAGGATGCGGTTGTCAACTGTATTGAGTTCTTAAATTTTGAATCTTGAATTTTAAATTTTGAATTTTGAATCTTGAATTCTATTTATCTGATTTTGAATGTTAAAAGGGTAAATGCTGCAAGGAGGATAGTCGCAATCCAGAAACGGAGGGTGATTTTCACTTCGTGATGGACGGTGTTGTAGCCCTCGCCACGACCCTTGAAGGTAACGGTCGAGTTGGGCCAGGCCTTCTTGAAGCAGTCGTAGCTGGTACGGAAATGGTCGTGCAAAGGGCCTTTCTTCCAAACACGGTGCTTCTTGCCGCGCTTGAGGAAGAGTTTCACATCCAGGTCGGAAAGGATTTCGAAGAGGAAGACGCCGCAGAGCAAAGGCAGCAGCAACTCCTTGTGCATGATGATGGCCGACACCGCGATGATGCCGCCGATGGTGAGGCTGCCCGTGTCGCCCATAAAGATTTGGGCGGGGTAGGAGTTGAACCACAGGAAGCCGATGAGCGCGCCTACAAAGGCGGCCAAAAAGACCACCAGTTCCTCGCTTCCAGGGATGAACATCAGGTCGAAGTGGCTGGCAGTCACTGCATTACTTGATATATATGCCAAAATGACCAATGTTATCCCTATGATGGCGGAATTGCCCGAGGCCATGCCGTCCATGCCGTCGTTGAGGTTGCTTCCATTGGAGACTGCCGCCACGATAAACACGGTGAGCAGCACGAAGAAAATCCATGCGAGGTTGTACATCCACTTCGAACCGGCCCAACGGAACAAGTCAGCGTAGTTGAGATTATGGTTTTTTAAGAAGGGGATGGTCGTCCGCGTCGATTTCACGTCAGGGCTTTTCACAACCACTTCCTTGTTGTTCTCGATTTTTAGATGCACCGTTTCGTTGATTTGCACGGCAGGACTAAAACGCAAGGTCAATCCGACAATCAAGCCCAGCAGGATTTGCCCACCCAGTTTTACCTTGGGTTTCAGGCCGTCTTTACGGTGCTTGAAGGTCTTGATGTAGTCGTCGGAGAAACCTAAAATGCCGAGAATCAGGGTGGTGACAATCATCAGAATGGTGTAGATGCTATGGAGTTTGGCCACCAAAAGCACGGGAATCAGGATGGCGGTGATGATAATGACGCCGCCCATAGTGGGCACGCCTTTTTTCTGCGTGTTGTACGGGTCTGTCTTCTCATCGCGCTGGGTTTCAACGACTTTCTTGCGTTTCAACAAGTTGATGAACCAGCTGCCGAACCATACAGACACAATGAGAGCCAGAATAACCGCCATCGCCGCGCGGAAGGTGACGTAATTGAACACGCCCGCGCCCGGGAAGTTGCATTGTTGCAGATAATTGAACAGATAGTATAACATCAGAGGGCCTCCTTAAATGCTTTCGACAACTCTTCCTTGTCGTCGAAATGGTTCTTTATTCCGTTGATTTCCTGATAGTTCTCGTGTCCCTTTCCGGCAATCAAGATGATATCGCCTTTCTTGGCAAGGGCCACTCCAGTGCGGATGGCTTCGTGGCGGTTGGTGATGGAAAGGACTTTGCGGCTGTCCTCAGCGGTGATGCCGGCTTTCATCTGTCGGATGATTTCGTCGGGGTCTTCGTTGCGCGGATTGTCGCTAGTAAGGATGACACGATCGCTGAGCTTTACGGCCACGGCAGCCATTTCGGGGCGTTTTGTGGTGTCGCGGTTGCCACCGCAGCCCACGATGGTGAACAGCGTTTCTTTGTGGCAGCGTACCTCATTGATGGTCTCCAACACATTCTGCAAGGCATCGGGTGTGTGGGCATAGTCAATGATGCCGACAATGCCGTTATCGGAATACACCATGTCGAAGCGACCGTTGGCGCCATGCAACTTGCTGATTTCCACCAATAACTCGTCTTTGTCGAAGCCCAAGGACAGCGCTGCACCATAAATCGCCAACAAGTTGCTGGCGTTGAATCTGCCGACCAGTTGGGTGTACACTTCTGTGCCGTTCACTTTGAGCAACATGCCGTCGAAGTGGCTCTCCATGATGATACCTTTGAAGTCGGCATCGTGCTTCAAGGCATAGCTGAGCTTCTTGGCTCGCGTGTTTTGAAGCATGACAGCACCGTTTTTGTCGTCTAAATTGGTGAGGGCGAAGGCCGTTTCAGGAAGGTTATCGAAGAATTTTTTCTTGGCGTTCCTATAGTTGGCCATTGTCTTGTGGTAGTCCAGGTGGTCGTGGGTGAGGTTGGTGAAGATGCCGCCCGCGAAATGTAGTCCGGCGATGCGGTCTTGGTCGATACTATGGGAGCTGACTTCCATGAAAGCGTATTCGCAGCCACTTTCCACCATCTTGTGCAGCAATGAATTAAGCTCAATTGGATCGGGAGTGGTATGGGTAGAAGGGATGACCTCATGACTGACGATGTTCTCGATGGTTGAAAGCAGTCCGCAGGCATAGCCAGCGTCGGTAAAGAGCCTATATAATAAGGTGGCTATGGTGGTTTTGCCGTTGGTGCCGGTCACACCCACCAGTTTCAATTTCTCAGAGGGGCGGTCAAACCACTCCGAAGCAATCACTGCGAGTGCCACATGCGAGTCCGCAACCTGTACAAAGGTAACCGAGTCGGGCATGTCGACAGGCAGGTCTTCACACACAATGGCGGCTGCGCCACGCTTCACCACGTCGGGAATGAAGCGGTGTGCATCTACTGCCACGCCTTTCACGGCGATGAACAGTGCACCTTGCGATGCCTCACGCGAGTCGCAGGTGATGCTGGTAATTTCTACTTGAGGGTTACCCACGATGCTCTTCGTGGTTATGGCCGATAGGAGTTGTTGTAATGTCTTGCTCATGTTGATGCAGTTTTAAATGTTCATGATATTATCTTAAGGTTAGCAGAATCTGGTCACCACGACGGTAGGCACTGCCTGCCGGTAGGCTTTGGCTCATCACGCAACCGTTGCCGTTCAGACGCACGTTGATGCCACGGCGTTCAAGTGTGGCAACAGCATCGCGCACATTGAGGCCCAATACGTTGGGTACGCCTTTGCTGTTGTTCTTTGCCTTGGCATACACCTTCAGCCCGCTCAGATTCAGCCCGTTTCGCAAATTGCTGTTGCGATTGGGGTTGAGCGAAGCGAAGAGTTGCGGTTGCTTGTCGGCGCCGTCATTGCCTTCCTTGAAGTTCACGTCATCGCCAAGCAAGCCGCGGGCATACATGCGCAGGGCTATGTTTTTGAGCACGGTGCCGCTACTCGCGCCTGCCGAGGCAATCTGGCCGCCACGAATGAGCACCATGCACGAGGATTTGGGCTTGTCGTCAGGGAAGAAACCGCAGAAGGCATAGCGCTTCTGGCTGCCGTA
>JAEEGG010029060.1_pt1 | contig 10349 bp, 12 predicted proteins | sample 9134161 | NCBI WGS metagenome assembly JAEEGG01 (sample SAMN16246543, study PRJNA631951) | gut metagenome | biome: gut microbiome; feature: rumen; material: CR-attached | host: Bos | place: Iran: Karaj | collected 2018-10 | reverse complement strand
TAAACAATGAGCTTGCAGCCAAGGGATACGGAGTATGTTTTATGGCGGAATATTATCTGCCGGATTTAAGACTCCTAAAAGAATTGCCCTGCGATTACGAACTCAAAGTTCTTACACAAAAGGATTTTGAGAATCTGTATTTGCCCGAATGGTCCAACGCGATTTGCAAAGACAGAAAAGAATTGGATGTGCTGGGTGTCGGGGCATATGATAACGGAAAATTGGTAGGACTTTCCGGATGTTCGTCTGATGCGGATAAGATGTGGCAGATAGGTATTGATGTACTTCCGGAATACAGAAGAAAAGGAATTGCATCGGCGCTGACATCAAGGCTTGCACTGGAGATTCTTAAATGCGACAAGGTACCTTTTTATTGTACCGCATGGTCAAATATCCGTTCCGTGCGCAACGCTTTTAAGAGCGCTTTTATCCCGACATGGGTAGAGATGACGATTAAACCGATTGCCGTTATTGATGAAATAAATGCGGAATCAAAATAGAGGTAAATTAAAATGAATTACGAGATAGTTTTGGCAAAAGAAGAAGACAGAGAAGGGTTACTTTCACTGTATAAGTCCCAGGTTGGCAGAGAAGGCTGCCCCTGGACCGATGAATATCCGTCAAACGAAACAATAGATTTTGATCTTTCAAGAGATGCGTTATATGTATTAAAAACCGATGGAAAAATAGTCGGAGCAATTTCAATCGAAGAAGACGAAGAGGTAAACAAAATTCCTTATTGGAACAGTGAACTTGAACCTGAAGCGGAGTTTGCAAGAATTGCTGTAAGTCCCGATATGCAGGGGCAGGGAATCGGCAAAATCCTGGTAAAGTTTTTGATTGGCGAATTAAAGAAAAAAGGCTTTAAGGGAATTCATATTATAGTCAACAGATACAATCCGAAGGCACTCAGATTATACGATTCATTTGAATTTAAAAACGTCGGAGAGTGCAGTATGTACAACCAGGATTTCTTCTGTTACGAGCTGGATATAAGATAGTTTTTGGAGTAAATGAAAGGGGTAAAAATGGGGAAAAACTATTTTCAGGCTATACCGATTAAACCTTCATACGAAAAGAAACTCTTGCGATTCACATCGTCTTTAGGCAAGGCAATCGGCAAAGGTGAGACAATTCCTTTCGCGGATAATGATTTAACATATACGCTTAATCTTCAGCATGAGCGAATCGAAAGCAAGAATATCGAATTCGATTACGAGGTATATGAAAGAGCGAAAAATTCATCTGTCAACAATACCTTTTTTGATGCCGAGAACTGGAAAGACAAACATTACGCAAGTAAAGTCGGATTCGGTGTGCTCGGTGTTAAAAGAAGAGTCAGACAGAATGAAAAAATTCTTTACAAAGACACTTTAAGATACGTCTTTTACGGAACGGTGACCGACATTGTCTCAGGTTCACATCCCGATAATGAAATACACATCTGTCCAAACTGCGGTGCAGACCAGACGATAGCCGATCTTCAAAACGGCTGTCCTTACTGCGGCACACAGTATAAAATGGACGATTTATTCCCCAAGATTACAAGCTTTTATTTCTTCGACCAGCTTCAAATGACCAAAAAGCAGGTATTTATCGGCTGGCCTATATGTTCTGTTATTTGTACAATCGGCTTGGCTATATTTGCCTCTCTTTTTAAGAATGATCCTATATTTGCGAATACCATAAAAGAGATTTCCCGGTACGGTCCGATCTTCTTTTGTATTTTAGGAGCAATGTACGGATTCTTTTTATTCCTTTTTATGCATTTGCTTTTTAAGATTGCCAGGGCAATCGTTGATTTGCAAAGAATGGGAACCGCAGCATCCAGAGAACGTTTTGAAGCAAGGATGAAAAAAATCACTCCCGAGTTTTCTTTTGAATATTTTAAGAACAAGGCGATTTCCCTGATTAAGAAGGCGGTTTATTCCAAGGACGAAAGCGAACTTTTAAGCTATCAGGGTGAAAAACTTCCCGAAGAATTTAAGGATATTATCGACTTAAACTATGCGGGAATACTTGGCCTTAAAGGTTTTAGAGAAGAGGATGGATTTGTAACGGTTGAGATCAAATCGTATTTTGATGTTCTCTCCGTAAAAGATAACAAAGTATCTTATACACATCCTGTTTACAGCGCAACTTTTAAAAGAAGAACCGACATACCGGTTGACTTAAACTTTTCAATGACGCGAATTCAGTGCCCCACATGCGGTACGAGTTTTAATGCAATGAAAAACAAATTCTGTCCAAGCTGTAACAACGAATACGAATTACTGTCAGACGACTGGGTACTGATTGAATTAAAAAAAGTATAGAGTGAGAAAATGAAAATATTAGTTATAGGCGGAACCAGATTTTTCGGAATACATATGGTAAAAGAACTGCTTGCAAAAGGGCATGAAGTTACCCTAGCCACCAGAGGACTGGCTTTAGATGATTTTGGAGATACCGTTAAAAGAATCAAGGTTGAAAGAACGGATGAACAAAGCATAAAAGATGCATTATCCGGCATACATTACGATGTCATCATCGATAAAATTGCTTACTGTTCAAACGACATAAAGTATCTGTTGGATAATGTGGATTGCGACAAGTACATTTATATGTCAAGCACAGCCGTATACAATCCGAAGCACATTAATACCGTGGAAGAAGATTTCGACACAATGGCCGGCGAGCTTATATGGTGTGACAGAACGGCTTTCCCGTATGATGAGATAAAACGTCAGGCAGAATATGCACTTTGGCAGCAGTATTCTGACAGAAACTATATTGCGGTAAGATATCCGTTTGTGATCGGAAAAGATGACTACACGAAGAGGCTTTTATTTTATGTGGAACATGTTATCAAAGGCATTCCGATGAATATTGATAACATGGATTGTCAAATGGGATTTATCTTTTCCGACGAGGCTGGAAAGTTTATTGCATATCTTGCGGATAAAGATTTTCGCGGAGCAATTAACGGATGCTCAAACGGTACAATTTCTGTTCGCGAAATTATTGAATATGTTGAAAGCAAAACCGGAGCAAAAGCCGTAATAAACGAAGACGGAGATGCAGCTCCTTATAACGGAGAGCCCGAATACAGCATAAATACAGACAAAGCATCGGCCCTAGGTTTTGAATTTTCAAATCTGAAAGACCGTATATTGAAACTGTTGGATTATTACATAGATTCCGTAAAATCAGAAAGAGAATAAAAACATGGTACAGGATATTTCACCAAGTAAATTGAAAAACGAATACATCGACTGTTGTCCCAAGGACGGTGACAGAGTTTTTATGTTTAATAAAGACGGTAAAGTGTTACTCGGAGAGAAAGACGGAAAAATAGTTTTCACCGATGTAGCAGACATAAAAGAGGGCAAATGCATTTATCTTTTTGCCATAGATGATGACAGATTTTTCTTAAGTTTTTGCGATGGTGATTACAACAAAGAAGGCTTCGAATACTACACAGTAAGAGAAGTTCGCGACAAGTTTTCTGAGATTTCACAAAAGGAAATATATGCTGTTTTTACAGCGTTTCATCTTTGGAGATGGTATGCCGACAATAAGTATTGCGGCAGATGTAAAGGTGAATTAAAACCCGGTGAAAAGGAACGTTCACTAGTATGTCCCGACTGCAATAATATTATTTATCCTAGAATCAATCCCGCAGTTATAGTGGGAGTTACTAAGGGCGATTGTATTTTACTTACAAGGTATCGCAGAGGTTATGGTCATAACGCACTAGTAGCAGGCTTTACGGAAATCGGTGAAACATTAGAAGAGACCGTTAAACGTGAAGTGAAGGAAGAGACCGGAGTAGAAGTTACCAATATCAGATATTACAAATCACAGCCGTGGGGAATGGCTCAGGATATGCTAGTCGGATATTTCTGTGATGCGGTAGGTGATGGGAAAATCAACATGGATGAGAACGAGTTAAAATTCGCAGAGTGGGTTAAAAGAGAAGACATTGAACTTCAGCCAAACAACTTAAGTCTTACAAATGAAATGATGAGAATGTTTAAAGAAGGTATATGCTGATCCGTAGGAGTGGCATGACACAAGGCTATATTGGAAATACATAAAAGATGGAAATGAAGAATTTGGCGGATGCCATGAGTTTAATTAAGTTACTGATGGGATAATAACTGTATTGGGAGATATAAAATGGAAAAGGGGTTTGCCAAAATAAGAATATTATCGGCTTTGTGCTGTATATTGCTTGTTTGCGGATGTTTTAAGATACAACCCAATATAAAATATGATAGCACGGTAAAAAGCAAACCTGATATATATGTCAGAGATTGTTATAAAGATTTTAAAAAAGGCGCCGGTCATATCACCGGGCGATATGGAATTCCCTTATTTGCTGTCGAAAACGGTGAAATAATTTACACTTTAGAAAATGATTCGGTGTATAAATATGAATCCGGTAAAAAAGAATTAGTATTTAAGACTGAACAGGAAAAAGACACTCGTATCGGCTCATTGGTATATGCTTCAGATGACTATATTATTTATCTTATGATGGATACAAAGCCTGAGGGTGAAGCTTCTATTCATTTAAGTGACACTATATGGAAATATTCCTTTGAATCAAAAACCAAGCAACAAATAATTGATAAACATTTTAGTTCATTTATATCAATAGTAGTTGATAATAATATCATTATTCGTGATGAGTCAAACTTTTATTTTGTAGACATCGAAAGTGGCGAAGATAAGGTTATAGAAGATTATAGTGATAAAACCGAAGAAGAATTAAATGATCTTCTTCCAACCGGATTTTATTCAAAAAAATATGATTCATTTGAATTATTTTATGAGGGAAACGGTTCCAATGAAAGGGTCGGTTTTATCCATTTTTATGATGAATATAATAAAGAGATGATTGATATAAATGAAATAATTGATGTCAACCTTTGGTGTAAGACTAATTGTTATGATAATAAGATTTACACTTTTCGTCTTTCTTCCGAGATAATTAAGAATAGCGGAGATAATTGGCTAGCTCTTCGATACGGTTCATCTGAAGGATGTGAGACAAAACATTGGAATATGGATGAAATAACATATATAGAAGGACCGGATTATACTAATTCAGAAGAAAAGACTCTGTATGAAGATTCGACCAATAGAATTCTTGGCTATAATCCCGACACAAATGAAGTATATTTATATGTCTTTGATAACCGAACAATAACAGCCAAAGATTTAGATGATCAAAGTGAAAAGGTTATAGAAACTCTCAAAGAAGCAGATACTATCCAATTTGAATGGTACGATACAAGGTTATATTGGAAATATGTTGTTAATGATGTAGAAGAATTTGGCGGATGCCATGAGTTTAATTAATACATTTAGAAATTATGGGATTGTTTGATAAACTACAAAAGAATAAACAAAACGGGTCGACCAACATTAATCAGGAAAACAAATATGATAACTGGAAAGACTATAACATATCTGTAAAAGAGTCGATTGACGGGGAAAAACTGTTTGCCTTTATAAGTGTCTTATTGGAGTATTTAACGCCTAATAAAATCGGAGCGAATCAATATAAGTCCGGCCACAGATACAGATATTTTCCCAAGAGATTACAGGAAGCCTTTGAAGAAGAAATGAGCGAATCAAATAAAAGGATTCGCTTTGTTCTTGAAGGAGATGATTTTAATTTTCTTATCAGAAAAGAAAGATTGGACAGAAATATTCGAATACTGCTTTCGCTTAGGAAGGATCTTTCAAACGAGTTATTTGAGAAAATTGAAACATTTATTGTAAAAGAAGCCATGTTCGCTTCGGAAAGCGATTATAACGACGAATTAAAACAAAATTCGAAGACTATTTACACGTTGAAGAACGGTAAAGTAACTGAAAATCCCAAGCGAGGTGAAATAATAGGATACAGCTTTGAGCCGATAACGAGTGATTTTAAGAAGTATCCAGGGTACAGGTTTAAAACATATGGATATGGAATAGGCGCATTCTATCGAATGTGGTTCGGCCAAGGCGCCTATGAAATACTTGATAAGAATGCATTAAGAAGTTTTTCCTGCCATGAAAATGTTGTACTTGATAATGATGTTACCAGAATCACTTTGTACAAAAATATCTCGGATTACAACAAAAAAGCAAATCGTAACAAACAGATGGAATTTCGTAAAGCGTTAAGCATCGACGAAATCGCAGATAAATTGAAGCGAGAAGAAGACGAAGAAATAAGGAGTAATGCTGATCCGGAAATAAACATTAAAGAAGGCAATTTCGAACATGGCGGAGTCCGTCTCATACAAACATATTTAAAAGACGGAGAACTTGCACATCGTTCCGAAGCCGACAGCGTTGAAGAAAGAGAATTGGACGAAAACGGCAAGGAAGTTTTCAGCATCATAAAAGAGTTGTAAGGAGATAAAAAAATGCTCGAAAAAATGGATGATTTTTTTACTGCGCGCGTAGACGGATATGACGAGCATATGAAAAGCAATATAGAGGGAGCGTCGAAATTTTATAATTATACTGCTTCCCTTTTGCCGACAGAAAAAAATACAAATATATTGGATTTAGGATGCGGAACGGGCCTTGAGTTGGAAGAACTGTTTCAAATGAATCCTTATGCCAAGGTTACGGGAATTGATTTGACGGAAGCAATGTTGGAGACTCTTAAGGCGAAGTTTCCGGACAAAGATATTACTACCATTTGCGGATCATATTTTGACGTTCCATTTGGTGAAGAAATATACGATGCTGCTGTATCTGTTGAATCGCTTCATCATTTTACGAAAGAGCAAAAAATACCCCTTTATAAAAAACTGAATAAGGCACTCAAGTCCGGAGGATATTTTATTCTGACAGATTATTTTGCTGAGTCCGAAGAAGAGGAAGTTTTCTACGGACAGGAATTACTCAGAATCAGAAAAGAACAGGAATTACCCGACGGTGTCTTTTATCATTACGATACTCCGCTTACTGTTGAGCACGAAAAAGAAGCCTTATTAGAAGCAGGATTTACTCGCGTTGAAGTGCTTAATAATTGGGAGTCAACATCTACTTTGAGGGCAATAAAATGATGGATAAAGCGTTAGTCTATATACATGGCAAAGGCGGCACAGCCTCTGCTTCGGAATATTTCAAACCACTTTTTCCGAAGTATGATACATATGGATTTGATTATAAATCTGAAAATCCCTGGGATGCGGAAACGGAGTATAAAGAATACTTTGAAAAACTATCTAAAGAGTACGCATCGATTACCGTTATCGCGTCCAGTCTGGGAGCATATTTCCTAATGATTTCAGGTGTTAACGATATGATACAAAAAGCATTTTTTGTATCTCCGATAGTCAATATGGAACGTCTCATAAAAGACATGATGGCGCGTGCAAATGTATCTGATGAGGAACTTGAAAATAAAAAGATTATTCAGCTTTCGGAATATGAAATTCTTTCATGGGAATATCTTTCGTGGGTAAGGAAACATCCGATTGATTGGAAAGTTCCGACATATATTCTTTATGGTGAAAAAGATAATTTTCAATCTATGGAAACGATTACGGAGTTTGCTGAATCGGCGAATGCAAATCTTACCGTTATGCCCGGCGGAGAACACTGGTTCCACACGGATGAACAATTAGAATTCAGATTAAATTGGATTAACAAGTATAAATAATACCTTAGAAAGGATGCTATATGGCAGAACAGTTTTTGACATTAATGGCAGATTTGGATGATAATTCGCAGGAACATATGTCCGGCTGGTATAAAGAACTTCAGGATGGCAGGAAAACAGAAGTCTGAAGGATTTGAAGATTGATACTAAATCTTTACTTTTTTAGGGTCAAAACCTCCAAATCTTTACTTTTTTATGTGAAAATGGTAAAATAAGTAAAGAATTTGGAGGTTTTTTATATGTTTTCATATGAAGGTCTTGAAAAAGCATTAAAAGAAAAAGGAATAGGAAAAACCGAGCTATCAACAGAACTGGGGCTTTCAACTCGGACAGTTGCTAAGATTGCAAAGGGGGAGAAACTTTCTAAAAGAAGTATTCAGAGAATCTCTGACTACATAGGAGTTCCTTCTGAGCAGTTAATGAGAGAAATCAGCAACAACAAAATCCTTCAGATTCTTCGCGATGAAAAGGATATGAATTTGCCGGGCGGCCTTTATCACGAACTTCAGGTTAGAATGACTTATAATTCAAACCACATAGAAGGCAGCAAACTGTCCGAAGATCAGACAAGATATATATTTGAGACAAATACTGTTGATGTAGGAGCCGGAATACCTGTTGATGATATTCTGGAAACAATTCATCATTTTCGTGCGGTTGATTATGTGATAGAAAACGCAGAGGAAATATTAACAGAAGATATCATAAAAGAACTCCATTATATTTTAAAGCATGATACGAAAGACTCGACTTTATCCTGGTTTGCGGTTGGAGAGTATAAGAAAAGGGCGAATGTAGTCGGCGGAAAAGGAACAACCAAACCTGCTGATGTTCATAAGGCCATGGAAGCTCTGCTTCGCGAATATAATGAAAAAGAAAAGGTAAACATAGAGGATATAATTGCATTACATGCTGAATTTGAGCTGATACATCCATTTCAGGATGGCAACGGAAGAGTTGGGCGTCTGGTAGTGTTAAAGGAATGCTTACGTCATAATTTGATTCCGTTTATCATAGAAGATTCAAAGAAGAATTATTACTATCGAGGTCTAAGCGAGTGGAGAAATGAGAAAGGCTGGTTAATTGATACCTGTCTTGATTCGCAGGATTCTTTTAAGAGGATTTTAGATGCGCTTGAGATACAATACGATGGAGAATAAAAAATTTAAAATCATGTATTGACTCTCCCCTTAGGGCACCCGTTAAAGTGGAATCATCAAATAAAAGGAGGTTCCCCAAATGGAAAAGAAAATGACGTCCGGCGAGATAGCAAAAAAGGCCGGCGTATCACAAAAAGCAGTTCGCCTCTACGATGAAAAAGGATTATTAAAACCTTCAGATTACTCTGAGGGAAATTATCGTTTGTATGATAGAGAAGCACTTCAGGTTCTTGAAAAAATCGTTGCTTTAAAGCAGATAGGTTTTTCTCTCGAGGAGATAAGAGACAATCTCATAAAAGGAGAAGCAGGAAACGTTGAAGAGGCTTTGAGAATGCAGCTTAAAGCGATGGAGGAGAAGCGTTATCAGATTGATAAGGTAATAGATTCCATCAACAGAACCCTTGATCGCAAGGGCGGAAACCTTGACTGGGACGATGTTGCAGGAATAGTTCAGAATGTCAGTATTGACCAGAAAGCAGATGAGTGGCACTGGGATGCACTTAAACATACTTCTGAGGATTGGCATGTAACTTTGTTTAATGCCGTAAATGTAAAAGAGAATGAAAAGGTTTTGGATCTCGGATGCGGATATGCAAAAATCTGGAGAAACAACTGGAAGAAAATTCCAAAGGGAACCAAGGTTTTCGGATATGATGTACACGGAAGCTGGGCCGATGATTTTGCGAAATTTATTCCCGAGAACAAGAGCGAACTTGCAGACGGCGTGGAATTTAAAATCGAGTTTGAAGACCTGACCGGAGAGGCTGCTTGGAAGAAGATTAAAAAAGAAAAAGAGTATTCGCTTATCCTTGCTCACTACCTGTATTTTGAAGTAAAGAACATTGAAGATATCGTTGCACGTGCAAGCAAAGTCCTTTCAAAAGACGGAGTATTTTCATACAACGGTTATGCCGTAAACTGGTGGTATGTGTTCTTTAAGAATGATTTCAAAGCAATGGGGCTTGATACTTCTTTTATGGACGAAGGCATAAAGAAACAAAAGAAAGCACAGGCTGACAGCGAAGCAATGCTTAAAAAATATTTTTCGAAAGTTGAAGCTGTTGAACTGACCAACTCCTGGCATTACAGCGATTCGGAAGAACTCATCAAAAAGATGCTCGAGAACTTCGAAGAGAACAAAAAATACATTCTCGACAACAAGAAAAAAATCAAAGATTATTACGACGCAAAAATCAAAAAAGACGGCGAAGTTGTCTGCGAGAGAATATCGGTTTTTTGGAACTGTTATAAATAACTGTTGACAAACCATTGTTTGAGGGAGTAATCTAAACACAATATTTTTAAGGAGTTTTCCCATGTGTAGATTTGTAATCGATTATACATATACTACTACCGAATCGGCTATGCACATTCATTCAGTGTATGGTCTTGGTGTTGTATGTGATAATTCGAACTACAGGGAAGAATAAAAACGGATAAAAATTTAAGTATTTTATGACCGCCTGTTTTTCGAAGCAGGCGGTTTTTATTATATAATTAACTAAGGAGGTATGATTATGGATTTGCAT
>JAEEGG010029058.1_pt1 | contig 10349 bp, 6 predicted proteins | sample 9134161 | NCBI WGS metagenome assembly JAEEGG01 (sample SAMN16246543, study PRJNA631951) | gut metagenome | biome: gut microbiome; feature: rumen; material: CR-attached | host: Bos | place: Iran: Karaj | collected 2018-10 | reverse complement strand
ATTATAGTGGTACGAAGGGGGCTACCTGCACTGGCGAGAACATCTACGTCTACACCTTCAACGAACAGATAGGGGCCTTCGTGCAGTATGGCAACACTGACAAGATGATCAATCCCGATGCCCCTGATAAGGTAACGGTATCGCCACAGCTGGTCTACATCGCCATCAGTGCCTACGACATCGTCGACGACCAGGGTCAGATTCCTGTGGCCATCGGCCTGTCTGCCGACACATTCGACCGTGCCGTGGCTGGTATCGACGGTGCGCGCGTCGGCAGTCGCACTATCCAGAACCAGAAAGTCTACACCCTCAGTGGTGTCGCCTTGCCTGTCGTCGGTCAAAAGGGCCTGTATATCATTGGTGGCCGCAAGGTGGTTGTCAATAACAAATAGCTAATCATTTATTAATAACTCTTTTAAACTAAAATGCTTATGAAAAAATTATTATCTTTTGTCGCTCTGCTGCTGACAGTAGCAGTGGGAGTGAAAGCCCAAACTACGCTCTATTCTTGGGAGTCGCCTGATGGAGCTGTTGTGCAGACGGGTGGTACTATTACTTACGTCAATGGCGATGGTGACCGTATTAATTATAAAAACGGTAATTACTATACCATTTGCTTGAATGGCAAGAAAGACTATATTAATGACGCCACCCCTTCTGCCAATGCTGGTCATATGGAAATTTCTCTTGATGAGGCTCTCCAAGAAGGTGACGAGATTAACATCACTGCTTATATCAATAAGAATTCCAGTTCTAAAGCAAGTGCATATATCCTTATCGGTTCAACAGGAATTGATGGAACGGAATATGGCGATAATGCAAATATTGGTCTGTCTACCCCCGGAGTGATTACCACCACTACAACAAAAGTGCCTTCTGCAGCCGCAGGAAATAAGATGGTAAAGTTGTCCCGCTCAGTAGCGAGTACCAACCTCTTTATAACCAAGCTGACTATCACCCGTCCCGATGCAAGTGCGCCCACGTTGAGCGTTGACAACAAGACACTCACATTGCCACTTGCTCCTGCAGTCTTGTCTAATTCGGCTAAGTTTAAATTGACTGGGGAAAATCTGACCGACGGAACTTATAGCCTGACAACTTCCAACTTGGCGGGTCTTAGTGTTTCGCCTGAAAGCTTCACTGTCACAGACGGAAAGGTTGAACAGGAATTCACCGTCACTTTTACCTCTGAAAATGATGTTACCCTGACCTCTGCCACGATTACTGCAGCTGCTGACGGCGTTTCTGCCAGCGTTACCGTGAATTGCTCTGCTATTACTACTCCTTATACTCCGATTTCGGTCAGTGAGGCTACCACTTGGGATTTTACGAAACTAGCTAACACTCTTGATCTTAGTAACATGACTCCAAAGCATAATACAGAGACAATACTATTTGCAAATCTTAATGGATTGATATCTTTCAACGAGAATTTCCCTATTGAACTGGCTCAAACGATTTCTTTTGAGGGACAATTCCCCTGTCGTAGTGGATATGCTCAGAATGGTGCACTCACGTTCAATATTACTGTCCCAGGAACAGTAGAGGTGGAGTTCTCAAATACGGGCGGCAGTAATAAGGACCGTTATGTGCTGGTGACCGATGCTGATGGTGACAAAAAAGGTAAGGTGGAGGCTGATGGTACCACCCATCGTACAGAAAGCTTCGATGTCGCTGCCGGCGACATAACTATTAAGGGTATTGCTGGCACTGAAGGTGGATCAAATGCCCTTCGCTTCTTCACGATTAAGTTCACTCCGAAAGCTGTAGAACCTGCCACTGAGCCTAACGTCATCACCGTTACCGATGCCATCACTGACGGTGAGTTCTTCTACACCACATTCAGCAGCAACGAAGCTCTGGACTTCACAGGCATAGAGGGCATTACCGCTTATGTTGGCAAAAAGAAGAGTGATTTTGGCGAAGTGAACATCTTGGCACTGACCCCAGTAGAGAAAGTTCCAGCTAATACTGGTCTTTTTGTTAAGGCTGAGGCAACAGGCAAGTACACTATTCCTTTCGCAGAGGGCAGTGTTGATGATGTAGCAAATGATCTTCTTGTAGCGTCAAAGGATTTGGATTTATTTAATGCGGTAACTACCAGTTCTTATGGAGATTTTGTGGCTGGTCCTGTTGTTTTAGGGAAAAAGACTGTCGGGTTTTATGATTGGTCTACTTCAGAGTATGATGAAAAAGAAATAGTGGCTTTTTTCCCGGCAACAAAGCCTGAATCCACTGGTACAGATATCTTATCAGCAGGAACGGTATATCTGCCTTTAGATGCAGCTACAGATTCTCAAGATGATTGTTTCTTGTCTTCATTCTATGTAGAGTTGGAGTATCCTGCTGTAGCAGGTGGCTCAGTAGAAAACATTGCTGCCCTGAAAGCTATTGAGGAATCATCAATTGTTGAGCTTACTCTTACGAATGCTGTTGTTACGCAGTCGAAGTATGACGAGGACAACTTAATTGACGCAATTGTGATAGAAGACGCTTCGGGTGCTCTACGCTTAACCAAACAGCAACTCTCAACGGTACTTCAGGTTGGCCAGACTCTGAACGGTAAGATTACTGTGACAGTTAATGTAATTGATCTTTCTTCGTTAGGATTGGGCGTGGACTATAGTTACACCATCTCAGACGCGTCGATTACGTCTATTGCTTACGCTGCTTATGGTATACCTGGCGATGTCACCATTACTGATGGAACTGCCGAGCCTAAGGCAATAACGGATGAAACAATATATGAATGGATGTATGATTATGACTGGCGTTATGTCAGCCTTGCCAATGTTTCATTTACTACTCAAAATGAGGTAGGTGGCAATGGTGTCATTACAATAGAGGATTTAGGATTGGACATAACTGTTCTAGATGCTGACCTTATGATTACTGAATGGCCTGCTGATGGAAGTATTGTAACAGTTGAAGGATTTTTGTGTGACTATATCGGCAGTTCTGTTGATTATATCTTCCAACCCACTAAAATTACCGTTGCTACTCCCACTACCGTTGCCGTTACCGTCGGCCCCGACGGCTATGCCACCTTCTCCTGCGACAAGGCGCTTGACTTTACCGATTCGGGCATCAAGGCATACAGAGCTGTTTTGGATGGTAAGAACATAACTTTCTCTGAGGTTCAGCAGGTGCCTGCCAATACTGGTGTGCTGCTCTATGCTGAGGGTGGCGCAACCGAGGACATCAACATCGCCAATGGCGGTACACTGGGAGCTATGCAGAATAGCCTTGAGGCTTCTACCGCTGATATGGGTGGAACCTCTCTCGCCGGCTGCTACATCCTCTCGAAGGTGAACGGCCAGATTGGTTTCTACAAGGCCAGCTCTAATGCTACACTCGCTGCAGGAAAGGCCTACTTCCCTGCTGCTGCTGTTGACGGTGCCCGCATCATCCTGCCCGGTCAGGAGGCTACCAGCATCCGCTCGATTGAGACAGCCGAGAAGGATGCCGAGATCTACAACCTGCAGGGTCAGCGTGTCAAGAAGGCTGCCAAGGGTCTGAACATCATCAACGGACGCAAGGTGATTATCAGATAATGTGACTACGTATTTCACAGTTTTAACCAATAATAGAACGAAAGATTATGGAAAAGAAAATCTATATGACACCCGAAGTGGAGGTGCTCAGCACTGAAACCGAAAACCTGCTTGCCGGCTCACCGCTGATCGACCTTGAAGGGGGCACAGGCACGCTAAGCGACGATGAGACTGACGGCCCTGGAATGAGCCGTGAGGATGACGAGTGGTAAGCCCATGAGACTGCTCAGACTGATTCCCACACTGCTGATTGCCCTCACGGCGGCTCTGCCCGCCGTGGGGCAACAGTCGTGGTGGGGATTATGGAACACCGCCTTTGGCTTGGCCGAACGGACGCTGCTCTATGAAGGACAGAACGAACTGAGCATCCGTCTCACGCCGATGAACAGTCCGTTCGCCGTAGGCGCAGCCGCCCACGGTCTCCGCTTCTGGATCAGCGACAAGACGGCTGTGCGGGGAGCCCGCGTGTGGATTTCGGCCAGTTATCCCAAGGAGGGTACCGCCCCAACCATTATGCAGATGGACATTCCTGTCGGCCAGTTACGCGATATGGCCCACGACCAGCTGCCAACGGTAGTGACGTTCGACGAGGCCTGCGGGCTGATGGCCACGGCCAACCCCTACGCATCGGTGTATATCGGTGTAACACTTCAGTTGGCACCGACACCGCTCACCTATCTCCTCTCCAGCCCAGGCAAGGGAGCTGCATTGAGCCTCTTCTACAATGGCACCGACGTGTCGGCGAACTATGGCTCGCTGCCCCTACAGGTGCTCATCAGCGGTCCACAGCTCTTAGAGCGAGGTGCCGAGGCGTTGCCCATGGCCGAACAGACCGCCGTAGCAGGTGGTCAGGCAACGCTCAACCTGAGCGTCAGGAACAGCGGCGCAGAGCCGCTGCGTTCCGTGGGCTATCAGGTCAGCATCGACGGGGTGGCGCAGGCTGAACGCAGCTACGATCTGCCCAAGGCGGTCGACGAGCTGGGGCTGGTCAGCAGCATCCCCGTGGAATACGCCGTACCTGCCAATGCCACCGAGCACGCGCTGAGCGTGGCCATCACCAAGGTGAACGGTCAGGAACCGACGGCACTTCCAGAGGTCCAGACCGCCAACCTCGTAGCACTGACGCATAAGCCGCTGAAGCGCACGGTAATGGAGGAGTTCACCGGCACCTGGTGCCACAACTGCATACGCGGCATTGCCGGCATCCACCTGCTCGAACAGCAGTTCGGCGACCACTTCATCGCTATCGCTATGCACTCCGACGACCCGGAGTACGACCGCGACGCGATGGTCGTCTGGCACTATCGGAACAGTGCCTTTTATAAGCACGCACTACAGCAGGTGGGTGGCGGAATTCCCTCGTGTGCCATCGACCGCTACATCTACGCCGATCCCTATCACGGCTATCAGACAACCGGCTCTTTTCTCACCGACCAACTGGTCAGCGAGGCACTCAGCCGAACCGCCACCGCCGATATCAGTCTGACGGCAACGTGGGCTGACGCGCAGCTGACGGCTATCGACTACGACGTAGAGACAACATTTGCCTACAGCGCTGACGACAGCCACTACAGCCTCGTACTCCTGCTGACTGCCGACGGACTGAAAGGTGAGGGACGGCGCTGGCGACAGAACAACGGCTATAACGACTACAGCGGAACGGAACCAGCCCTTCTTGAATATGCAGGGCGAGGCGACTACCTGACGGACGTCGCTTTTGACCACGTTGCCATCGACGTGACAGGCGTTGACAATGGCATAGCGGGTAGCATCGCCAAGCCGTCAGCCGACCGTCCACAGCACTTCAACTATCGCCTGTCAACCGTAGGCAACGCCCTGATTCAGGCCCCCGACCGCCTCAATGCCATTGCCATGCTCATCGACACCCGTGACGGTTCGGTGGTGAATGCTGCCAAGGCCAACGTCCTGCCCTATGGAACGGTGGACATTTCTGACTTGAAACAGAAGCCAACAGCCGACAACCGTTATTACGACCTGACGGGTCGCCGACTGGCTGCTCCTCCACAAAAGGGCATCTACATTATAAACGGAAAGAAGGCGGGAAGATAACTCCCGCCTTCTTTCCATATTTTATTGGGCTTTAGATTCCAGCCAGTTCGATGACCTTATCGACGGCTGCCGACAGCCCGTCGGCGTTCTTACCGCCGGCCTGGGCGAAGTGGGGCTGACCGCCGCCGCCGCCCTGAATGAGCTTGGCTGCCTCGCGCACCATCTGACCGGCGTTCAGACCGTGGTCGCTGACCATGTCGTCGCTCATCATGATGCTGAGCTGCGGCTTGTCCTGATACTTCGTGCCAAGCACACAGAGCAGCGAGCCCTCGACAGAGGCACGGATCTTGAAGGCAAGGTCCTTGGCGGCAGCAGGCTCCATAGGCAGAACGGCCGTGACGACCTTCACGCCGTTCACGTTGCGGGCCTTCTCAACCAGCTGCTTGGCAGCACGCTCCACGGCCTGAGCCTGGAACGCCTCAATCTCCTTCTTCATGTGGTCGTGCTCCTCGATGTATTTCTGGATGACGCCCTGCAGGTCCTTGGCGTTGTTGAAGAACGACTTGACGATTTTCAGCGTGTCCTCGATGTTGTAGAGCAGCTCCTCGCACTCGCGGCCCGTCTTGGCCTCGATGCGGCGGATGCCGGCGGCAACACTGGCCTCGCTGACAATCTTGAAGAAGCCGATGCGGCCGGTCGAGGTGGTATGGATACCACCACACAGCTCGCACGACGGACCGAAGCGCATGACGCGGACGGCATCGCCGTACTTCTCGCCGAACAGGGCTATGGCGCCCATCTTCTTAGCCTCTTCCATGGGCACGTCGCGGTGCTCGTCGCGCGGCAGGTCCTGACGAATCATGTCGTTGACCATGCGCTCCACCTCGCGCAGCTGCTCGTCGCTGACCTTCTCAAAGTGTGAGAAGTCGAAGCGCAGTGTGTCGGGGCTGACGAATGAGCCCTTCTGTTCGACGTGGTCGCCGAGCACCTGCTTCAGAGCATAGTCCAGCAGGTGGGTAGCGGTGTGGTTGGCAGCCGAGGCGTCGCGTTTGTCGGTATCGACGCAGGCCATGAACTCAGCCGACGGGTCTTTCGGCAGCTGCTTCACGATGTGGACGGTCTGGCCGTTCTCGCGCTTGGAGTCGATGATGCTGATGGTCTCGTTCTCAGAGACGAGCACACCCTGGTCGCCGACCTGGCCGCCCATCTCGCCGTAGAACGGCGTGTAGTCGAGCACCAGCTCGTAGAACTCGTTCTTCTTCTGCGTCACCTTGCGGTAGCGCAGGATGTGGCAGGTATATTCGGTATAGTCGTAGCCGACGAACTGCTGCTCACCAGGGGCCAGTTCCGTCCAGTCGCTGTTCTCGACTGCGGCAGCATTACGGGCGCGCTCCTTCTGCTTCTGCATCTCGACGTTGAACTGCTCCTCGTTCACGGTGAAGCCGTTCTCGCGGCAGATGAGCTCCGTCAGGTCGAGCGGGAAGCCGTAGGTGTCGAACAGACGGAAAGCCTGAACGCCGTCCAACTCGGTCTTACCCTCAGTTTTAAGCTTATCCATTGCATCGCTGAGCAAGCCAATGCCCTTGTCGAGGGTGCGCAGGAAGGCGTCTTCCTCCTCCTTCATGACCTTGGCAATGAGTGTCTGCTGGGCCTTCAGCTCGGGGAAGGCGTCGCCCATCTCCTCGACGAGCGTCGGCAGCAGTTTATAGAGGAAGCTCTCTTTCTGATCGAGGAACGTGTAGGCATAGCGCACGGCACGGCGCAGGATGCGGCGGATGACGTAGCCGGCCTTGGCATTCGACGGCAGCTGACCGTCGGCAATCGAGAAGGCGACGGCACGCAAGTGGTCGGCGCAGACGCGCATGGCGACATCGGTTTCCTCTTTCACGCCATACTTCAGACCGCTAATCTGCTCCTCAGCCTTGATGATGGGCTGGAAGATGTCGGTATCGTAGTTGGAGTGCTTGCCCTGCAGCATGCGCACCAGGCGCTCGAAGCCCATACCGGTGTCGATGACGTTCATCGACAGTTTCTCTAATGAGCCGTCGGCCTTGCGGTTATACTGCATGAACACGAGGTTCCATATCTCGATGACCTGCGGGTCGTCCTGATTCACCAGTTCACGACCGGGCTTGCCATTCTTCTTTTCCTCCTCAGGGCGCGAGTCAACATGGATTTCCGAGCAGGGACCGCAGGGGCCCGTGTCGCCCATCTCCCAGAAGTTGTCGTGCTTGTTGCCGTTGATGATGTGGTCGGCGGGCACGTGCTTCAGCCAGTAACCGGCAGCCTCGTCGTCGCGCTCCAGGCCCTCCTTCGGGTCGCCCTCGAAGACGGTGACATACAGGTCGTCGGGGTTCAGCTTCAGCACGTCGACCAGATACTCCCAGGCCATGTCGATGGCGCCCTCCTTGAAGTAGTCGCCAAACGACCAGTTGCCGAGCATCTCGAACATAGTGTGGTGGTACGTGTCGTGGCCCACCTCCTCCAGGTCGTTGTGCTTACCGCTCACGCGGAGGCACTTCTGGGTATCGGCACGGCGGCGCGGCTCCGGGTCGCGCGTACCTAATATTATATCCTTCCACTGGTTCATACCTGCGTTCGTAAACATCAGCGTGGGGTCATCCTTGACAACCATCGGGGCCGACGGTACGATTGCGTGCTGTTTCGACTCGAAGAACTGCTTGAACGAGTCGCGAATCTCTTTTGCTGTCATCATGTTAAAATGTACTTTTTACGAATTTGGGTGCAAAGGTACAAAAAAACTCTTAGTTTTTAGTTCTTAACTCTTAACTTTTTTGTATCTTTGCAGCAAAATTCTAATGATATGGCACTGAACGAATACAAACCACAGAAACTGTACTACAGTATTAAGGAAGTGGCCGAGCAATTCGGCCTCAACGAGAGCACCCTACGCTACTGGGAGACGGAGTTCCCCATGCTGAAACCGAAGACCACGGGGCCGGCCAAGGTGCGCCAGTATCAGGAAAAGGACATCGAGCAGATCAAGCTTATCCACAACCTGGTGAAGGTGCGCGGCTTCAAACTGGCTGCCGCCAAGAAGATTATCAACAACAACCGGCAGGGTGCCGACAAGACTGCCGACGTGCTCAGCCGTCTCATCGGTGTGCGCAATGAGCTGCAGGCATTGCGTCGGCAAATGGACTTCCTGCAATGAAACGGAGCCTCCCCCACCCCTTCCGAAGGAGGGACGTTCTGCTGACACTCATTGGGTTGACGCTATTTAGCTTTTGCGCTACGGCGCAGAAGCGTGCGAAGTTTGAGTTCAAGCGCAACCTGCCTGTCTATGCCGACTCGCTGCTGAAAGACCTCACCTACCCTATGGCCTGGGGCAACAGCCCCATCACCGACTTTGCTGAATGGCGCCGGGCCGCCCGTCAGAAAGTCTTCGACTGCATGCTCACCCCGCCGCCCGCCCCTCATAACGTTCAAGGTTCAACGTTCAACGTTCAATTGATTTATGAGGAGCAGCGCGACGGCTACCGAGCCCGCAAGATAGAAATCCGCCTCTCGCGCTACTACACCGTTCCGGCCTATGTGCTCATCCCCGACGGCAAGGGACCGTTCCCCGCCGTCAACGCCCTGCACGACCACGGCGCCCACCTCTTTATAGGTAAGGAGAAGATGATTCGCCCGCTGGCCTGCGAGGACTCCACTGTCATCAAGGATGCCGACGAATGGGCCGCCTCGCTCTATGAAGGTCAGTTCGTGGGCGACTACTTAGCCCGCAACGGATACGTGGTTTTCTCTGCCGACGCCCCAATGTGGGGTGAGCGCGGTCAGGAGGAAGGGCCTCGCCGCGACCGCTACGACATGATTGCCGGCAACATGATGATGTACGGCATCGACCTCTCAGCCTATATGACCTACGACGACATCAGCGGCACGGAGTTCCTGGCCCAGATGCCCGAGGTCGACCCCAGCCGAATCGGCTGCATGGGCTGCTCGATGGGCGCCTACCGCGCCTGGATGCTCTCGGCACTCAGCGACCGCATCAAAGCCGGAGCCTCTATCTGTTGGATGGTCACCACCGACGAACAAATGTCATTCAAGTACAGCCGCACCGAGAATGGCGGCTTTGCCAACTGCTTCCCCGGCCTTCGCCGCTGGCTCGACTATCCACATGTGGCCTCGATAGCCTGTCCCAAGGCCATGCTCTTCATCAACGGTTCGCAGGACAAGCTCTTCCCCGTTGCCGGCGTTGAGAAAGCCTTCAACATCATGCACGACGTATGGCGCTCACAGGGAGCCGACGACCGTTTGGAGACGGAAATCTGGGATATGCCCCACAGTTGTCCTGTGAAAGCCCAGGAGCGCGTTCTCCTTTTTTTCCAAAAGCATTTGTAGGAAGTGTAAAATAAGCATAATTATTCACACGCCTTGTCCGATTATTGTTTTTTTGTTGTAACTTTGCAGCATGAATATGACAGCCAAGACCATTGCCTTAGCAGCACTGATGCTCGTTTGTGGGCAGAGTGCCGCCATTGCCGCTATTCAGGCAGACACGTTGAAGACGGACACCATCAGCCACAAGACAGACTCCGTCAAAGTAGAGAAACAAGCTGAGAAGAAGCACGAGTGCTGCGAAGACACCACCGTCAAGGACCACAGCGACCCTTACCACAAGATTGTGAAGGAGGGCGGCTCGGTGCGCGAGGGCCTCTTTACCGTGCGCCATATCAAGGACGACTGGTATCTGGAGGTGCCCGACGAGCTGCTGGGCAAGATGCTGCTGGCGTTGACCCGCTTCACCAGCGTGCCGCCGGG
>JAEEGG010029056.1_pt1 | contig 10350 bp, 8 predicted proteins | sample 9134161 | NCBI WGS metagenome assembly JAEEGG01 (sample SAMN16246543, study PRJNA631951) | gut metagenome | biome: gut microbiome; feature: rumen; material: CR-attached | host: Bos | place: Iran: Karaj | collected 2018-10 | reverse complement strand
CTTCGACCAGCCTGACGTGGCGAGCATCTTCGCGCGCGACGCCTCGCGCCTGCCGACGATCCAGATGTGCGGACGCGGTCTCCGGCGATGTCCGGGGAAGACGGCCTGCAACATCGTGCAGAGCGCGAACACGAGCTACCTCTTCGAGCGCGTGGCGAAGCCGCGTAACGCATTCCGGTGGCAGCAGGAGCGCTGGCTGGCGCTGACGGACGGCACGGAGGCGATCGAGCAGACGCTGAAGGAGACGCTTCGCCGGATGGGTGCCCGGGAGAAGGCGGACCGCGCGGCGCGGAAAGGCGACTTTCGTCACGCGGCGCGGGTCGTTCCGGAGAAGTTCTCGCGCCGGATCGAGCGCCTCGAGCGGGCCAAACGGGCGGAGAAGTCGTACTACGCGGCCTTCGGCGGCGTCTATGACGCGCTGGCGCGCTTCCGCGCGGCGGCGCATGCGGCGTGCTGGTGCGACGCGCCCGCCCCGTGCGCCATCCACCTCAACAAGGGCCTCGGCACGAGCCGGGAGCGGGTGACGGCGATTCCGAACTTCCTGCGCGACGGCGACGAGCCGGTTCCCGCGCTGGCGGTGAACCTCCGGGTCTGCGTCGACCAGATCTGGCGGAAGGCGCTCTCGCACAGAAGGCTCGCCATCGACCTCCTGAAGGGAATGGTGCGCCTGAAGCTCAGGGTCGGCGGCGAGCCGAGCGCGGGCGAGATCGCCATGATGATGGATAGTTTCGGCTACAACGAATCCGCGAACACGTATCGGCGCGGGACGCCGGTGGCGGCAGTCCTGCAGGCGGCGGACCAGTTCTTGGAGGATGCGCTCCCCCGTCTCCGGCCGGCACTCATGAATTCTTTCGCGGCAACTGTCAGAGGCGACGCGAAATACTACCTTAACACTATAGGCAAATAGTGGAGGTGACAAATGAAGATGAACTATGACATAGATGAGACGGTCGAGATCATCGGAGAGCCCGGGACCACCGGGACCACCGGGACCTCCGAGACCTCCGGGATCATCGAGATGGCGGGGATAGCCGAGATGGACGAGACTGCCGAGCCAGGCGACGACGATATGACGGAACTTGAGAAGGAGCGCGAGCAGGAAAAAAGCATCATGGCGGACTCCTCCGTCCAGTTCTACCTGCGACAGATGGCGCAGGTGCCGATGCTCAAGGCGGCGGATGAGATCGCGCTCTTCAAGACGATCGAGGCGTCGGAGGTGATGAGCCGGAGGATCTTCAACGGCTTCCGCTTCGCACCGGCGATGTACGCGCGCCTTCTCGACAAGATCGAGGGGCAGGAGGATCGATTCGACAGCATCGTCTCCGACGCTTTCTCGGGCGACCGGGCGGCGTACGTGGCGATGATCCCCACGTTCCGCCGGAACCTCAAGCGCGCCCGAAGCGGCGCGGCGGTCTCGCGGTGCGCGGCCGAGATGTGCGTCAACCAGAAGTGCTTTGAGGCACTATGCGCAGAGGCCGACGAACAGTTCGGCACGATGGGCGAGTTCGCGGAAAAGTTCGCCGCGCTGCGGCGGACATTGTCGGAGGGTCGGGGAGCGCGCGCGCGGGTGGTGGAGGCCAACCTGCGGCTTGTGGTGTCCATCGTCAAGCGTTTCATGCACTACGGGCTGGAGTTCCTGGACCTGATCCAGGAGGGGAACGCCGGCCTGGTGCGGGCGGTGGAGCGTTTCGACTACAGGAGGGGCTACAGGTTCTCTACATATGCCACATGGTGGATTCGCCAGGCGGCGACCCGGGCGATCGCCGACCAGTCGCGGACGATCCGATTGCCGGTTCACCTGGGCGAACGCATCATGGCCATGACCCGCGCACAGCGGCTGCTTATGCAGACGCTGGGCCGCGAGCCGACCGAGGAAGAGCTGGCGCGGGAGCTGGGGGTTCCCGTACAGCAGGTGCGCAAGCTCAAGATGGCGGCGCTGCGGCCGGTATCACTGCAGGCGAAGGTTGGCGACGATGATGATGCATGCATCGAGGACTTCGTGCCCGACACCGCGAGCGACGACCCGGCCATGGTGACGGAGCGTAACCTGGTACGCGAGCGGCTGTATGCCGTCTTGGACAAGCTTGCCCCGCGCGAACGGGAGGTCTTGGACTACCGCTACGGACTGACAGACGGCAATTGCCGGACCCTGGAGGAGGTCGGCAGGATATTCAATGTCACGCGCGAACGCGTGCGGCAGATCGAGTCCAAGGCGCTGCGCACGTTGCGCCGCCCGGGCTGCCTGCGCCTGCTGCCCGACATCAAACCGAGAAGCGCATGAACAGCCAACCGTTGGACCTACGGATTTCCGTAAAGTCCAACGGCTTTCCCGCCATCGAGAAAATTTACTTTGTAAGTTCTCTCCGTGTTGCAGGTTGAGATATAAGTGATGAATACTACCAAAACCACGAACATGATTGTCTGGGATCCGGTCGACAGGCTCGTTTCGACGCTTGCCTCATGTCGGCAGCGGTACCGCTGCCGTGTCGACGGACAGGACGAGTATCTAGGCGAGCTATTGCCGTCTGGTACTCAGGCCGAGGTTCTTGCGTGGATCGAGGCGCGCTACAAGGTACTGGGCGAGCTGTATTTCGTGAGCCATGATCTTTTCAACAGCCCGTTTATCAAGCTTCTCATTAGTCCCGAGATGTGGGAGATCGTCCCGACGACCAAGCGGTATCTCGTGGAGGTGGAGGGCATCGAGAAGATGTTCGTCCTGGAACCCATTCACGAGGACCTGCTTGGCTGGCACCCCGAGAGCTCGCTCGCTTGGAACGGGAATTGATCGCTCCCGGCCTAAACCCCATTGACAATCTGGTGTAGAAACATTATGATGTGACCACACGGAAAAATGCAAGTGGGTTGTAAGAATAGAAATTCTTTGATGTTTTAGATATTTGATGTTTAAGATACCTAGAAAGGAACTGAAAGCATGATTGGAATTGACGATTGGGATGTTGAAAAGGCCAAAGACCAGATAGTTTACGGCGGGCGTTTCGGGAAGAAACGTGTCATGGAAAATGTTTACAGGAACAACATCGAAGTGTTCCGGTACTGGGGTTACCGGCTGCCTGACGGCCGGATCGTCGGTCTTGGCGACAGGAACGCTCTGCTCGCCGGTACGAAAGTCTATGCGAAATCTTTCGACGTGGACGACGTGCCGCAGTGCGGTTGCGAAACGAAGACGGGGTGCGTTAACGCCGACTGCGTTGACGTTGCAGAGCAGATGATCAAGGGCGGCTTGCATCCAGCCATCCTGAACCTTGCCTCGCGTAGGCGTCCGGGCGGCGGCTACGACAGGGGCATGAGCGCGCAGGAGGAGACGCTCTGCCGCCTTTCGACGCTGAGCCAGTCGCTCTACCAGTATTACGATCCAAAGTATAAGTGCGTGCAGGAAGCGGAAGTGCCGCATCGGTTCAACGCCTATCCGCTGGACATCGACTTCGGCGGAATCTATTCGCCGGACGTCATGTTCTTCCGTCGGAACCTGCGCGATGGCTATGCCTTTCGTGAAGATCCGTTTGCCTGCGGCGTGATCACGGTCGCCGCGCTCAGCTTCCGCGAGCCGAACAACTACTGCAACGAGGAGCGTCAGTACATGGCGCCTGATGGCGGCTTCACGCCGCAGGGCGATGCCATCCAGCTCAACAAGATCCGTACCATCTATCGGCTCGCCCTCAAAAACGGACACGACAGCGTCGTTCTTGGCGCGTTCGGCTGCGGCGTGAACAAGCTGCCGTGCGATGCGGTAGCGGACCAGTTTCGCCGCGTTCTCGAGGAGCCGGAGTTCAAGGGGAAGTTCAAGGAAATTGTCTTCGCGATCCTTGAAGGGCGCGGCTCGGCCCGGCATCCGGTCGAAGAGCAAGGCAAGTTCGCCCCGTTCTACGCGGTGTTTGGACGGTGGCGGCAATCAACGAGCGCATATAGCGAAACGGATGTGCCCGCATGAGGGTTTCGGTCGTATCGTTAATGTGACGTAAGAATGTTGGTTATGCTTAGTTCTTGTATTTCAGAAAGGAACTCAATGACATGATAAGAGTAGTTGGCAAGAGAGGCAAAGGCAGTGTAGAATCGCAGTTGGACGAGGCTGCGAAGGGTGTGGATTTTGTCCGCATCGACTGTACGTCGGGAAACCCCGACGAGGTGATGAGGAATGGGTTGTCCCCATTCTTCCTTGGCCCTGTTGACACCTACGACGGGCTGAAGGCAGAACGCTTCGAGCGCGCCTGGCAGTGCTCGAAAGTGTTCGCCGGGTTCGCCGATTCCTCCGGGAATCCGCTCCCCGAGTGGTTTGCCTGGCGCGACCGCATGTGGGCCGACCCCTCGAACGCCGACCACATGGCGATTCGATTCCCCGCCGGACGGGAGAACGCCAACCCGAAGAAGACGCTATATTCCTATTGGAAGGTCGACGGCGAATTCAAGCGCCTCGGATACATCGACGCGAGAAAGCACATCTATCTTCCCGTCTACGCGAAGGCCGTTGTGAAGACGGAGGCCTATCGCCGCCTCTGCGCGATGCGGGACGAGGGGAAGAATCTGCTGCTCGTCGATTTCGACGGCTACAACCGCCACTTGCCGCGCTACAACTTCACCTATAACGATGTCCTGCATTGCCCGGTTCTGAAGATGGGGCACGGCTTCGTTCTCGCGATGCTGCTCGAAGGCGTTGTCAAGGTCGACGGGAACGGTAATGTCGTCTATGCGGACGGCCTGATGGACGATCCGCATAAGGTTTACAGTCCCGATCTGCGGAAACTCACCGATGAGCAGAAGCTTGACCGGGCCGCTTCGTGTGCCGGAGTCACGGTCGAAGAACTCCAGACGCTTTCGGATGCCGACCGCAAACTGCTGAAACGCGCCTATTCTCGCGAGGCCTGCAAGGCGCGCGGCATAGCCCGCGCCGCGTGGGAGCGTCTGCCTTTGGCCGAAAAGCTTCGGGTGGCACGGCTGGAGGAGCAGACGCATGAGCCAGTGACCGTCATGAAAGAGTCTGCCGTATCAGAGAAGGTTGCGCCGGAAGTGGCTGATTCGGACGCGGCACGTCCTTCCGCCTTGCCACGTCCTTCGGACTTGACCGGGTATTTCAATGCCGGTTCGCTGGCTGACGCCACAGGAACAATTCCAGGCTGGGTAGCAACCGACAGGACGGACATTGTGCGACTGTGGGTTCCGAAGACCGTGGTGTCGATCGGAAGCTTTGCTTTCAAAGGATGCGCGAATCTGGAGGAGGTCGTTTTCGAGGCGTCAGATGAGGGAGCCGACCAGGCGATCGGGCCGATGGCTTTTGCGGGATGCCCGAAGCTCGGAAAGGTGCTGTTGTCCGGCTCTGTTCGCAGCATCGGGAGCGGAGCGTTCCGCGACGATGGTGCATTGACGACGCTTCAGGTCGATCCGTCTTGGAAGGGGATACAGGTCGGTCCGCATGCTTTTGACAATTGTCCTGCTCCAGACGAGCTTCAAAAACAGATTGCAAGTGCGAAGGTCCTTGTCAAGCCCAGACCCGTCACGGCCAAGCCGAGAGTGCAGCTGACAGTGCAAGAGGAGATCACCACAAGTGAGGAGTTCGATGCGTTCTGGTCGGAGTTTGTGGGTTGGTGGGGATTGGATGAGGATTCGGACGAGGAAGCGTTGAGGCTCAAGCAGGGGAAAGCGGACTATACGCTGAAATGTTGTTGGAATGAAGGGACTTTGCTTGTCGCGATGGTCGCTCCGTGGGCCGAAGAATGGGATTATGTGCAGTTGTACAGGGGAATGTTCGGCTGGGGAGATGTCGGCCAGGGCTTCTACAGTCAAGCATTGAGGAAGAAGGTCGTGAAGCTTCTTCTTGACGAGATCATTCGCAGAAAAAACTGGTTGCAGGAGAATCCAGGCGCGGATGTCCAAAGAGATCGCGAGCTTCAGGAAGAACGAGCGAAAATCCAGGACGCGATTCAAAAGATAGAGAATGACATCGCGTCACTGGAAGAGAAGAAAGGCGAACTGTCCAAGGAAGATTACGATAAAGAGCGGAGCCGTCTTGAAAAGTCTCTCAATGGTGCGAAGAGCCAATATGATGCGGCCTCGCATCTGTGGTTCGCAAAGTACCGTTGGACGCGGAATAGGATGGCGGAACCTGGCGAGGGAGACCTGCGACTTTACGTCAAAGGTGTTAACCGTATTTGGAGCACGAAGATTCATTGTCAGTGGGCATTGGCAGACATGCGCAGGAATTCGGCGAAATCCGGCGGGCGGGAAACGCCGTAAGGTTCCCTGTCCCACCACCATTACTGTATAGTAGTGGTTGTACTGAAAATGAGGAAACAGAAAATGACAAAGAACAGACCAAGAAAGAAACGGAAGATGGTCCCCATCTATGCGATGGAGGATCTTCTCGCGCACAAGAAAAACCCAAAGAAGATTGGGTGGATGAGCGATCCCGATGCCCCTGGCCCGGTGATCCTCGATCGTGAAGCCTGGAACCGACTCATCGAAGGAGGGAAACATGATCGTGTATAGCATCCCCAGTCTGATGTCCAGAGCGGCCTCGGATTGCACGGGCCGGCCCATCCGGGACGTGTGGATCAACAAAGCGATGCCTTCCACATGGGATACCGGGGCGTTTGTTTCGGTCACCCTGCACGGCTGGGAAGAGGAGCCTCGCCTTTTCCCGATGACTTCGGAGCCGGGCGGGACAGACGCGGACCTCCTTTTCGAAGTGGCATGCGGGAGGTCCGGCGAGCCCGACAGCCGCAAAGTGGCCGTCAGACTCCATCTCCACGATTCGTACGGCGGCCTTTGGACGACCGTGAGCGTGATCTGTCCGCCTGAAATCTCCAAGGGGATGGACTTCAACCGCATGGGGATTGGTCAGTCCGAGCGTCCTAACCCGAAGAACGAAGGACGTCCGGACGAACATCTGATCTACTCGGAAGACCGCGCCGATTGCTACGGTATGACCCTGGTTGAAGACATTCCCCATTGCCGGGAAGTTGTGAGCCACCTCTGCCGCGAACTGACGGCGCAACTGTCATCTCTTGGATATCAGTTGCGTCCCTTCCCCTGACTCTGAAAAACTCTAATTCTTGCTAATGGCACCAGTTCTAGAGGGTGAGGTGATAATACAATGCAATTCAAATTGATCAAGAAGGTACCGGTAGTTGAGATAGACGGAAAGACCTGTTTTATGGACACGGGCTTTCCCCGTGCGATTGAACCAGTCCTTCCAGGCGTTCGGGAATTCTTCGGAATCCCCGGCCTTCACGTCGCCGGTGTCGGATCGCTGAAGCGGTACACGAAGTTCGACTATCAGAACAACGAGATCATCACTTCCGACGATCCGATACCGCTTGAGGGCGGTGTGACCGTTCCACTTGAGGTGCGTAACTCGCGGTGGCTCGTCAAGATGACGGTGGGCGGTGTCGAGGACCTGCGTTATATCGACACCGGCGCGGCGTACTCGTATGTGCACAATCTCTCGACCGAATACCCGTCTGGGGGAACTGTTGAGGAATGCGATTTCTCGGGTCGACCATGGACTGTACCAGTGCGCCGTGTCCCATGCGAGTTCGCCGGCCACTCATTCGAGATCCTTTGCGGCGACGCAAATGACAATCCGGCCTTTGTCCCCGATCAAGGTGTGATCGGCTACGACTTCTTTGCCAACTTCACCCTCGTCGTCGACCGCCTCGGCGGGAAGATGACATTTGTTAAAAACTAAGCACAAGGAGAGTCAAGATGACCAAGCAAGAAAGAGAAGCAGTTTTGATTGATGTATGCCGTTTTATACAAGACGGGCTACGGAATGAAATTCCGGAATGGAATATGTCAAACATCCACAACGGAACCATTGAAGTGCGCCGTTACCAGAGATATAGCGAAAATGTACGCTTGTCACAACGACGTGGTCGAGAATACATTGACTTACATGTCTATATTAAACAGACTCAGGGGGTGGGCCAGACGTTAAGAAACATCCTAAGTGCAAAAGAAAATGATTATAGAACAGCAGCTCCGAACGGAACAGAAATGGAGTGGAATAATGACCCACAGGGTGAAAATAGCCAATGTCTCGTCCATTATTATGTCCCAGTAAACTGGGAGAATTGGAGTGCTCTTCCTGATCAACAGAAAAATGAAGTCTTGGGTGCTTTTAGAGCACTTCATAATGTCGCGAATGATGCTATTGGCCAGATGGGGGATTTTGTGAGGCGTGTTGGATCAATGTGGCAGATCTATCCTGCTGATAATGTGCGTCGAGATGGAGTTTTAGGACAGAATGATGACGACATCGCAGAAATGGAGCATAGTACAGCGAAGAATGTGATACTCTATGGGCCTCCTGGAACTGGTAAGACCTACAGTACGGTATTTCGTGCCGTGGAGATTATTGATGGTGTCGATGCAATAGAAGACATGGAGTATGGCGATGCCAAAGCGAGGTATGATGAGTTGAGGGCTGCAGGCCGAATTCAGATGATAACATTTCATCAGGCATATGGCTACGAGGAGTTTATTGGTGGCATTCGACCGGAGTCTGGCGAAAATGGAACTATTTCTTACCCTGTAAAGCCAGGTGTGTTTGTTTCCTTCTGTAAAGAAGCTTTAAGGGATGCTGATAACAAGTATGTATTTGTCATTGATGAAATTAATCGTGGCAATGTTGCAAAGATTTTTGGGGAACTGATCACTTTGATTGAAGAGAGTAAAAGGATCGGGGCTTCAGAGGAAACCAGGGTTGCCATACCAGGTTTTGAGAAAGATCCGGCAGGGCACAATGGCGAGTTTGAATACGAACGTAATTTTGGCGTTCCTGGCAATGTGTATATTCTTGGAACAATGAATACGGCAGATCGATCACTTGCAAAACTAGATGCGGCTTTGCGTAGACGATTTGACTTCGACGAAATAATGCCCGATTGGAATCTCTTGCCGGAGAATGTTGTAGGCGTTAATCTGCGTGAAATGTTGAAAGTTATTAATCGGCGCATTCAATTTCTAGTTGACAGAGAGCATCAGATTGGTCATGCGTGGCTGATGGGTGTAACGGATATGCCGTCACTTCGCTCTGCTTTTAGGCGAAAAATAATTCCCCTGTTACAAGAGTATTTTTACGATGATTATTCAAAAATTCGTAAGGTCTTGAATGACGATGCAAAAAGGGATCCGAACCTTGTTTTTATTCAGAAACTTACTCCAGACAATGGTTTGTTTGTTGAAGAAGAAGAGGTTGAACGTTATGAATTAAATGATCGGGCATTTTTATTGGCAGCTGCGTATCGGTCTATCTACTGTCTGCCAGTACAACAAGGACAGCCGCCAGTTATACAACAACCGGCTGGACAAAATGGAATGGGCGCCAACTGATGGGAAATGACTGATGATATGAACAGGGTACTCTCCATTAAGGAGCATCAAGGATTTTATGCTAGCCGGGATGGGATCGCAACCTGTCCTGGTGGGCAATTTTTCCCGTTGTGCGAAAAAGATTTCCATTCGCTAGATGAATTAATCCGGTCAAATGTCGGCAAAGAAGAGGACCCTCTCGCCATAATGTCCGTTTCCTACAAGAAAAGATTGGGCGAGGTGATTCAAGCTAAGAATTTTGTGGGTGTAATAAGTTTGCCTAGTGGACTCCAGATAGAGATCCTACCCAAGATAGACATTTCAAATGATCGTGACGATAAACAGCTGCGCAAGGTATTCTTGAAGATGTTGTCCGCGGTGTTGGATTTGGACTACAAAACGTTTCAGGTCGCTGATTTAGATAAAGCATCTAGGTTACCGTTGTTTGAGATTTTTATTAGCGACTTTTGTCGGAAGGCTAGAAATGTTCTGCGCTTGGGCATTAAGCATGACTATGCAATTCAAGAGGATAATTTGTCTGCCTTCAAGGGAAAGCTCAGGGTACATGAACAGATTCGCCGAAATGTAGTGCATAAAGAACGTTTTTATGTTGCACATGATGATTTCGGATTGAATGCGGTTGAGAATCGAGTTATAAAAACGGCGTTGAAATGGTTAAGGAATAAAGCAAGGAGTTCGCGGAATAAGATTGACATAGCACAACTGCTTGATTCTATGGATGATATTCCAATGTGTAATGATATCAAAGCGGACATACAATCAGTCCTAACTAAGCGGATTGAGGCGTATTATCGGTCTGCGTTGAAGTGGAGTATATTGTTTCTGCGAGGATATTCAATATCTGCCTTTTCGGGAATTGAGGGTTCAGAAGCGACCGCATTATTGTTTCCAATGGAGAAATTGTTTGAAAGATATGTGGCTAAAGAATTACGTCTTGCCGCGAGAGTTGCTGGCGATAATGTTAAAGTAAGAACGCAAGAAAGAAGTAAATATTTATTTGAGTCA
>JAEEGG010029055.1_pt1 | contig 10350 bp, 8 predicted proteins | sample 9134161 | NCBI WGS metagenome assembly JAEEGG01 (sample SAMN16246543, study PRJNA631951) | gut metagenome | biome: gut microbiome; feature: rumen; material: CR-attached | host: Bos | place: Iran: Karaj | collected 2018-10 | reverse complement strand
TTTTCTTGTTTTGTGTAGATTTTACTCCTATCTTTGCATCGTGAAACTTTTTAAAAGCAAAGATTATGGAAATTAAAAGAATTATCAATCTCATCATCCTTGATGCCTCAGGCTCAATGGAAAGTATTTACAATCAGGCTCTCAGCGGTGTGAATGAAACCATTCAGACCATACGAATGGGACAGAAGGATCATCCGGAGTTTGAACAGTCGCTGACGCTAGCATCTTTCAACTCTGGCAAGAATTATCTGAACGTGAAGTATTCTGCCACTCCTATTGACGAGGTGAAAGAAATCACTAAAGAGGATTATATTGCATGTGGTTGCACAGCCCTCTATGATGCAATGGGAGAAATGATCTCTGAACTTAAGAGAAAGATGACTCCTGAGGACAGGGTCTTGGTGACTGTTATTACTGATGGCTATGAGAACGCATCCATTCATTGGAGTGGCCCACAGATTAAATCCCTTGTGGAGGAACATCGCCATGCAGGTTGGACATTCACCTATATTGGGGCTAATCAAGACGTAGAAGCTGTTGCAGGTAGTATGGGCATCCGCAATACACTTGCTTTCGAGGAAACGGAAGAGGAAACTGCAAAGATGTTCAAGAAAGATCGCAGCGCAAGAAAATTCTTCCTTGACCGAATAGCTGACTTAAGGATGATGGGCTTCAAATGTCTTGAAGAGGAAGATGGCTATTTTGAGGAAGACAAAAAGTAGTAGATTATGGCACACAATATTGAAATCAAAGAAGGCCAGGCAAGCTTTGCTGAAAATGGTCGCAAATGCAGGGCTTGGCATCGGTTGGGTACCGTATATGACAGGCCTCTAACAGTAAAAGAGGCACTTCATGGTTGTCATGCGGATTATAAGGTGGCGCTTCAACCCTTAGCAGTAATAACACCAGACATCCAGCGCGAAATGGATTATGGTAGCGTTATGGCTCTCCAACTTAATAACGCTATTGTGCCAAAGTATATGGCAACCGTACGACTTGATACTCATCAGTTTCTTGGTATTGTAACTGAGAATTATGGTGTTGTCCAAAACGAAGATGCCTTTAAGTTCATTGATACACTAGTTACTGGCAAGATGGCAGATGCTGAACATACGCCAGTGATAGAAACTGCTGGTGTATTAGGCGAAGGAGAACGGGTGTTTATTACAGCAAAGTTCCCTAAACAGATAATCCTCGACAACAAGGGAAATGATCGTGTCGAAATGTATATAGTGTTTACTACATCACACGATGGAACAGGAGCTGTTAATTGTCTTGTGACTCCAATTCGTGTAGTATGCAATAACACACTTAACTTTGCGATGAGAAATAATACTGGAAAGTTGTCTCTACGCCATTCACGGAATGTGATGGATCGCCTTGATTTAAGAGAGTGTGAAAATGCAGAGTTTGTGTACAAAACGCTTAACATGTATGATGTTTACAAGAATTCTCTGGAGACAGAATTCAAACATCTGCAGAATATAATGCTTGCAGAGCAAGATTTGATGAGGATTCTTGCAGAAGTGGCTTACGAGGATGATGATCTCAAAATCTACAAAGAATCCCATAAGGTCTATAATTCGGAGATTAGTAAAGGTGCCATCAACAGGATAAACAAGATGCGAGATGTGCTTGAATTTGGTGTGGGGCAGGATGTCGAGGACAAAGGTTCTGCCATGTGGCTGATAAATGGAATCACTTCGTACTTCCAGAATTATGCCAATTACAAATCTGAAGAAACCAAATTCGATAACATTCAAAGCGGTTCAGCATCGAAGAAACTACAAAAGGCTTATAATTTGACACTAACATGTGAATAGAATATGATGGAAACTATATGGTCCAAGGATGGAACTATAGAGCAGGAGAATCAGGAAACAAGAAATTTGATTGCTGCTGAAGAGGCAACCTGTCAGGAGTTCCCCATTTCTTGCCGGGAAAGGAAAGGTGTCTGGGGTATATGGTTTGGGCTGGGTGAAGTACTTATCTTGATTAATCCCATCGATCTAGTCAATAGCATCTATAAGGATGACATGTATTACCTCCTTGACATATACGTTGAAGAAGGAAAGAAGAAACCAGAGGGCTATTATAAAGTTGCCATCAACAAATGGAATAGTTGCTTCTCTTGGAGATTTTATCACACCCATTCTCAAAAAATGGTGCAGATGCAGTTTATTTATGAAGACTATCTTACCAAAATTAAAAAATGCGTTAGGGAACTGTATAGAGCCTATTTATGTGTCAAACCTATAGCATATAAGACATTTGATGTCGAACTTGAAAGTGTAATGATGTGCCAAAGGCAAGTTATAGTCCCAGGAGTAACACCATCTCACTATCGCCTTATGACCGAAGATGTGGTTCTGGAGGATTTTGTGTTTATCCCTGACGATAAACATTTTGAAGGATATACTATAGGTATAAGTGACAGGACTTTCCATACATGGTTTACCCATTGGGACAGTGACATGGAACAGGTTCGTCACCAATTGGAATCATACGTCTATAGCCGGGAAGCAGAGATAATTCTAAACTTTGACACGGACGAAACCATTATCAAAGTCCGTCACGTTAGAGTGCTTGATGAGATGTCAAAAGCTGGCAATGGTTATATGTGTAAATATAAGGATTACGACTTGATAGAGATAATCCCCAATAGTTTTATCAAAATGCCTATAATTAAAGGATATTGTAAAGAAAAGCAGGTTATAGGTCAACTCTATGAGGGACTGCTTGATATAGCAAGAAGACATCCTGCTGATGGAGAAGAAAATAGTTATGATGATACACCTTCACGAGAGATTGCTTACAATCGCTACAAATCGCCTATCCTTGAGTTATTCCTCAAAGGTATTAAAAGGGAGAAGAATACATATATGGTTCGTCAAACCATTGTGAAACATATAGTCCGGATATGTCCCGACTATGATGAATATCTGTGGGATGAAGACGACGCAGCTATGGAGCTAGATGAACTGTATGATAAAGAGGGGAGGTCGATTCAGATGCCAGAGTTGGATGCATGGGCTCACGAAATAGCTCGTGTTGTTGTTGATTCAGAAACAGGTCGTCCATATGAGAAAGATTGGTCTGATTTCCATAAAAGAGGTATAAATCTGGCTCACCAGTTGCATAAACGTCTTTCGCCAGACTTCGACCTTTGGTATGAAGTGCCCTATGAAGATAAAAGTGGAATTATTCCTCGAAGGAAATTAATTTATTGATTATGGAAGAATTATTTAGGAATGAATATGAATGATAATAGGATTCCAATCAGTTCAAAGCCTGAACAATTAAGAGAATTTGTATTGAATGTTGGTAAGGCAATGGTTGAGGTTGATAACCTTGACCATGATTATACCCATACCTGTTCCGTTGGTGACATAATAATGGTAGAACCTAGCAGACCTCCAATCTCAGCGACAAGAAGATATATTGTATGGTATCAAAACAAACTGATTTATTGCAAGATAATGAGAACAAGAAATGATGCCAAATGGAACATCTTAGGAATAGGTGAAGTCAACGTATGTGATGTCAAATTTTGGTGTAACACGAAGAAGAAAAATAGTCTATGCTGAACAAATGTTGGAAATAAGAAAAGTATCAAATAAAAGCTTGTTATGAACACAGGAAAAATTAGGGAGTATAAGATAGAAGTGGGGGTGGACCGCCCTTACATTGATGAATTAGATGATTTGTTTGAGATAAGTCTACCTATCAGTGACGATGAAGTGCAGGCTATCGTAGATGGGGCAGTAAGAATCTTCTGGGTTAAGAATCCGATAGACCCCTGGGAGTATATAGAAGCATGGGCGCCAGAAGCATATAAGAAAGGAAATGCTATTGCTGAAGCATATTGCATACCCAAATGGGGAGAGGATATGAAAGTAGAAAATGGAGCTTACTACGAATTCTTCCTACCTGACGAAATTGAAGATGCTATATGGAATAATGAAGCGTTTCAGCATGAAAGGGAAATCAGACAGGAACTCCAAGATGAATCCAATAAGCAGTTTCATGAAGACGCCAGGATATTAATCAATTCCAATGAAAGTGGACGGTTTAAAGGGAAACTGATAGGTGATCCGCATTGGGATAACCGGATTTTCTCTGGAATCTGGAGAGAAGGAAGTACAGATGATGATTACGCCGCAGAATATAGTATCCATACGCTTGTTGTGATTAACCATCAAGTCCTTGAAGTGTATTATTTCAAGAGATACTATCGTGATTATGTTCAGCTCGAAATGGGAACTGACAACTCTTGTGAGAAAATAATCACTAAAGCCAAAGGCGGTATAGAAGATGTTGAGCTTTATATGAGGTATCTGGATTCTTTAGTATCAAATTTATAAAATTAAATTGAATTAGGAGAATATGAAAAAGTCCGTTTTAACTGAACTGCAACGCGTCTTATCTGACTTGTTAATAATGCAAGGTGTGCAAGGAAACGCATTAATAGGCACAATGCTACTTCTCAAAGATTCAATTCCCGATCAAGAGGAGATGATTCTTTATATGTGGTACAACAATCCTACGCCAGAGGAAATAAACGAAAAACTGATAGAAATTGTTATGCGTCGCCCGCTAAGTCAGCGCTGTGGCGTCTTTACAGACCAGAATAAAACAAAATTATGACTTTAGAAACAGCAAAAAGATTGGTTTTGGAACAGGACATGTATGCCAATAAGGAGGCCCAAGTCTGTAGTATTTTAGTTAGCGTCATAAATACATTTTTTAGGGCCACCTATGTATTATTATTCAAATGTTATGCTGTACTTTTTCCCATCCGGTTTAGTAAAGACAATTTTATTTCCGATCTCCTTTAAATAACCGAGAATATGCTTGTTGTATTCTATATCATGTACAAGACAAAAACCCTTATCATCTACCGGTTTCTTAACCCAAAGATTTCCATTAAAATGACTAAAACCTCGTGGGTAGTCGCCCAATTTAATAAAATCCCCCGTGACCTCCAAATAATACCCATATGGAGAAAGAACTACGCGACAATTATGAGATAAGAATCGCTTACTTGACTTCGAGAAGGAAACACTTTTGATGAAATGCCAATCATTCTCAGCCTCATTTTCTTCATCTTCATCAATAATGTTATCTTCATCAAGATTATTCTCGTCATCAGAATCAGTTTCTTCAAGAGAATTGAGTCGTTGGACGTCAGCAATAACCATTCTAATTTCAGCAAACTTCGTGTCTTTGGGGCAAAGTGCTTTTAGTCTCTTTAAGGGGGCATCAATGCCGACTTCATTAATGCCATCAATAATACTGTTGTATAACTCCACGTCGATAAAATCATCAATATCAACCTTCCCCTCTTCAATGAGTTGGGCAATATGACTATAGACTATCTCTATTCGTTGTCCGCTCTGATCAGCTATCTGTTGCAGTGTAAGTCCATCGTTATACATCCATAGTGTACGCTCTGCGCCGTGAAGTGATGTCAGATGCTTAGATTCTGTATCCTCATCGTCTTGCTCTTCGTCAAGAATAATTCTCTTGACAGTCTTCATGTATTCGGTAACGATAGGGTCTGTTTTGATAATCTTGCTTGTAATAGGCGAGACAAGAACAATCCCGTGGAATTTCCTGCAACGGCTCAGTGCTACATACACCTGACCGTATGTAAAAGCCTTACCAGCATCGATAATCACTTTATCAAAAGTCAGTCCTTGACTCTTGTGTATAGTTACAGCCCATGCTAACTTCAATGGGTATTGTCTAAAGGAGCCGCACAGAATTGCTTCTATTTCTTTTGTCTTCTTATTAATATGATATCGATAGAAATCCCATGTCTGGCGTTCTACACCTATTTCCGCACCTTCATCCGTCTTAACAGTTATGCCTCTATCACCAAGAGAGACAACCGTTCCTAATGTACCATTAACATACTGTCTGTTTTCATTATCGTTCCTGATAAACATGACTCGGGCACCACGCTTCAACTGAAGAACATAGTTCGTAGGCCATTCTTCTTTAGGAAAGTAATCTTCGATATATGCTTTGTATTCGTAGATTGATCCCGATAGTTCTTCTAGCCTTAACTCATTATACTTCTTTGACCGCCAATTATGCGTAGTCAACCTGATATATCCTTCATCATCGTTAGGAACATAGTTTTTCTTGTATCTTCCTTCCAGCTCTTTCAGTTCCGTTGGTGACACATGTCCTAACCTAACATTATTCAACAGAGTAACAAAGTTACGATCATCCTGTCTATGGATAATTTTCAGTTCAAACATGGGACAATCCATCTTTTCCAAAATCTTGCTGCTAAAAAAATAAGGAGAGTCGTATTTCTCTTTCAGTTTCTCCCAATCCTCATCAGTAGTAACAGGCATCAGTTGATAGAGATCGCCAAACATAACAAGCTGGACACCTCCAAAAGGAAGGGAACTCTTCCTATAGTGCCTCAATACATCATCAATTTCATCTAGCATGTCGCATCGCACCATACTCACTTCATCGATGATAATAATATCCACCTTATTTACCACTCTTATTTCTTCTTCCTTGAGCGCATACAACTTTCTGTTTTTCATGCCTGGGATGTATGGGCCAAGAGGAAGATGCAGAAAAGAATGTATGGTGACACCCTCTGCATTTTTCGCTGCCACACCTGTAGGAGCCAGAACTACGACATTCTTTTTCTTACGCCTGCATTGGGAAGTAAGTTCACGTAGTACAGTTGTTTTACCCGTACCAGCTTTACCAGTAATGAAAAGTGATTCACCTTCCAACACAAAGTTCAATGCCTTCTTTCCGTATTTGTCCAACTCCATTTTTAAACGTCGTTTTCAAGTTATATATTGCATTCACTTTACTGGTTGATTTTTATATCAAGAGCATCTTCTGACATACGAACTTCGTAGAGAGCATTTTCTTCACAATACACATTAACAGGCATGTGACAAGTTACATGGGTATTTTCATAAATATAGTTTTCATTACCATGGAACATTACTTTTTCAACGTCCCTACATTTCATGACAGTTCTCTCAGTGAATGGGATAACTGAGCCAATTCTATTCTTCATTGTGAAGCCTTGCTGCTGACCGTTGGGAAGCACAAAGAAAATATAGTCGCGTGCTCTGCTGATGGCTACATTGATAATGTTCTCATTATTAACATGTGCTCCACTTGCGCAATTTGCAGGAGGATTTAAAACGATAAACATGATATCGCATTCGTCTCCCTGAAAACTGTGTACCGTACCACTTGTCACCTTACAATAAGAAGTATCTAATGGGCGGTTTTCAAGCATATTCTTAATTGCATCAGACTGAGCTCTGTAGGCACAAACAACCCCAATGGAATACTCCATATCGGGATGGTTTTTTTCAATTTGTTTAATAGTGTATTCTATCATATTATATGTAAAAATAGCAGAATACAAATTGAACGCTGATTGCCCAACAGAACAAAGACCTCTTATGTCATCAAACTCTGCTACATCAAAACCTACGAAATTCACATCCGCAATCCTCAGGCCATCTAATTTTAGTGGCTTTTGTGGACTTCGGTCTGGATCAGCATCAACTAATCCACCATACGCGAATTTGCTTACAAAATCGCCAATGGTGGGAACAGAACGGTGCTGAGTCATCAAACCCTTCACCGGATAACGGTCGTAATTAAACAAGGCATCAGCAAATTCGTGCAAATTCACCATATCATAGATATTATATGCAGGCATATCATTTTGTACAACAGGCTGAATTTGCTTGGGATCGCCGGATATAATAATTTTCTTTGCGTTTGCTCCTTTGTACAATATATATGTTATTGTCAAGATGTCAATCATAGAAGCCTCATCAATAAATATATAATCCCATGGATAATCACATATCGGGGTGTCATCAGGTTGCACAAAATCGTAGGCATAACGCGCTGCTGTGGCTACAACAATATTATGCCATCCTTCCATGTCTGTAGTGTCTCTATTAGTGACACAGCCAATATCTTCAATAAGATATAAACTCTCAGTAGCGCCATAACGAGCTAGGCCTCCTTCGCATACGGTATCATTAGCCATCTTGATTGCTACAACGTCTGCTGCTTTGTTAGTTGGAGTAAGGACAAGAATTTTTGCTTTTGGCTCTTTTTCTAAAACATCATGCACTTGCTTGACGAGTTCAGTTGTTTTACCTGTTCCTGGAGGACCATAGATAAATTCAATGTTCTTGGGCAAGTTTGCGTTCATATCGAAATCATCATCCTTAGCCAACCGGAGGAAACGCGTTTCAAGGGAATCTATGATATTAGTATTGTCAATTGCTATTATACGTATTTTCTTTGCATATAGAATGCTACTAAAATTGCTGTTGTTGTCCTCTATTGAAAGATCGATGGAGTCATCGGATGTTTTTACAATAAGGCCGTCAATTTTCGAGGACTTTCCTTCTGATATTGCCGTAACGGAGTATTTCTCTGCGTCGCATATCCATGCCGGAACAGGCAATGTAGGTTCTGTAAGATGAAGTATCTTATCAGAACAAATCTTTTCAAAGTGGGAGAAATCTATTTGCACTCGTCTTTCTGTAATAGAATGCTGACCTGCATGCATAAGTTCCATTAGCACCTTAAACCATTTGAAAGTGTAAGTAGGTGTTTGCTTAAGCAAATCAAGTATTTCTACTTGCTCTTTTGCATTTTCTGCTTGGTTTTGAGCGGTTGTATCCTTTGCTTTTAGATTCTTTTCTGCCCTAGAAGTATCCTCCGCATTGGGTAATAAATCCTCTTGTGAGTTGGAAACTGGGACGAAGAAAGGTGCATTATTCTCTGGTACCTCATTGTTATTACCCAATGTATCCAAATTAAACTCACCATCATTATTTGTTGACGAGTGAGGTTTATTTACTCGTCTATTACTCTTTTCTTCCCATCTCTTTTTTAGCTTCTCATTTATATCCTCTGGCTCCTCTATTGCCTTTTCTGGTAATGACTCAGGTTTTAATGTTTGTTCTTTTTGCCGGTTTTCTTCTGCCTCCTGTTGCAGCTTCTCTTGCTTCTTTTTAGCTTTAGCAGCACGGATAGCGGCTAATGCTTCTTCCTGTGAGAAATCGTCATCAATTTCCTGTGCAACTTTAGCTCCCATTTCAAATGTCTGCTGCTCTTCTTCTGTTGCTCCGTATTTTTCCTGTAAATTCTGTGTCCGTTTCTCTATTCCAAGAAATTCGATAACGCCATTGTATGTGTTGTATTCAGCAGCCAGGTCCTCCACATAAATGTCCGATGCAGATTTTGCATTACCCTCTTTGTCATATAGCCAGCAGAATGTCTTGACTTGGAAAAAGAAAGATGAATCCACATATTTTGTATCAAGATATTGCTTGTATTTTTGGCGAGTATATATGGATGCATGAACTTTATCTTCATAGAAAGGAATAATGTTATTCCACAAAAACACTGAAACATTCTTATTTAACCGCTTCTTTTTATAGGCATCCTCAAATCCAACCAAGCAGAAATCTGAAACATAATTGAATTCATAAAACCTCATAGAACGAATGGTAGGCTGTATATGTTGTGGCACCCTGTACTGATTATAATATTTCTTTAACTCCACGGCGGGTTTATCCTTCGCCCCTAACCTTGACAGAAAATCATTAATGAAGCCCTCTTTAAATTCTATAATATATCTTTTATAAAAGTTTATATTGAAGAATACTCCTTCACTGCCAAGAAAGCCTTTAAGGAATTCTGTCCTTAGATATAATGATGAAGCTTTATAGATACAATCATCCGTTCCGGCCAGATATATTTTATCTTTCAATAAATCGATAAATTCACTTTCTGATGATGTGTCTTTTACTTTTTTGTAATAAGACAAAAGAAATTGAAGATCTGTTTTCAAAAACTTATCATCAATATCCACTTCCTTACCATCCTCGACGTCATATTTCTTAAGTATGATGTTGCGGATGTAATCAAGTTCATCTGGCTGTTTAAGTTCCAATTCATTGAAGAACTTTACGGCCATATCTTCCTTAAGATATTCCTCGCTTATTAAGTTGTACTCTGACTGATTTCTTGAATTGTTTTCGATAGGAAGAAAAACATTTGGGATTGTTGTATTAATGAATGGCGGTACCCATTCTCCGCTTTGTAGTTTTATTATAGGTGCGCTTCGGAAAACGTGTGCTGTTGCTCTCGTTTGTGGTGATATTTTCCAATACTTAGGAGCATCATTACGCAAAAATGTGTAGAATTTTGTAACCCATTCGGTCTTCTGTGCCTTCATAAAGACTTCTGAGATGTCATATCCAAAGCTTCCAATTCTATAGTCTTTTATATTCTCAGAGTATTTACAGTCATCTTCAT
>JAEEGG010029054.1_pt1 | contig 10350 bp, 6 predicted proteins | sample 9134161 | NCBI WGS metagenome assembly JAEEGG01 (sample SAMN16246543, study PRJNA631951) | gut metagenome | biome: gut microbiome; feature: rumen; material: CR-attached | host: Bos | place: Iran: Karaj | collected 2018-10 | reverse complement strand
TGCTGCAGGTCGAAAAGAAGAGCAAGGACCCCTGCAATGCAACCATTTCGGATTCTGCACTCCCCAAGGGTAAGGGTCTGACCGTCGCAAACGCCGGTTGCGATGATGGCGACGAACGCAAGAGCGATTGCGAAGGCATGCTCGGCAACCTGCGCGACAAGGACAAGAAGGCAGTCAAGAAGGCCAAACCCAACGACGAATACTACTACAAGCAGCGTCCGGCCCCCAAGATTTTCAATGGCTACTACCAGATGCACGCCCCCGAAATCTATACGCTTGATTCCTTGAAAAAAGACAAGCGCTTTATCTCGATCAAGTCGGGCGAAAAGAAGGAACCCCTGATCCACATGCCCGAAACGGAAGTGGTCGTGGGTGTCGGCAAGAAGACGAACTCCAACCTGAAGCGCGGCGACCTCGTGGAAATCGTTGATGCTAAGGCAATTAACGTTCCTGCAGCCAAGGGCAGCAGCTTTGACAAGTACGCGTTGCTCCGCCTTTCCGGCATTGCAAAAATCACAGCCATCGGCGACACGCTTTCCCGCGCAAAGATCGTGACGACCTTCCGTGAAATCAAGATTCACCAGGCCAAGGCAAGGCTCAAGGAACCGCTCAAGACCCTGAACGTGTCCGGTTACAGCAAGGTCAAGGAAGCCAAGTTCGACAACCTGGCCATGATCCGCTATTCCATGGACCCAATGCTGATTATCGGAGCATACTCATATGTGCTTATCGATAAAGGCCTTAACGAAGGTTACAACACTGGCGACGCCGTCGCCATCTGGGAAGAAGACAAGACCGACGAATCGCTCCCGCCCCGCCTGATTGGCCGCGGCATCATTGCCAGGGCTGCAGACAACGAATCGAGCGTCCTCATTCGCGAAATCTATTCCAACAGCAGACGAATCGAAGTCGGACACAGGGTATCGGTGACCCACCGTGCACAGATTGTCAAGTAAGATTCTCGCCCTAAGTCCACAAATTCTGTAGGGACTGGCAATGCAGGTTTCACGTAATAATCTGCTGTTTGTCTTTTTATTCGCGGGAGGAATTGTCCTCCCGACGGCAATTCTTTCGTTTCTGAGTTTTAGAAATATCCAGAACGAAATATACTTGTCGCAAAAGAATTTCGACGAGAACCTGAACGCGTTCCAGAATGAAGTCGAAGATGCGATAGAAAAAGAACAGACCAAGATTTACCAAGAAACCAAGGCAGCGTCACTATTCCTTTACGAACAGCCGCAAGGTCTCCTGGACTTTGGGCACGCCGCCGAATTCAAGTCGGTAGAAGGCTTGGACGCCATTTTCTTGTTCAACAACGGGAACCTGATTTACCCCGATATCACATCGAAGAAGTTTTTCAAGTCTTCCAACTTTTCAAACAGCGTTCCCTCAGCCCTCGACAAGAAACTTTATCAAGTGGAAACGAGCGGCCTAAAAGACAGCATTGCCCAGAAGATTTACTTGGAACAGCGATCACGGAGTTTAAGGCCGACAAGCTTTTTCTTCGAATCCAAGGAAGAACAAATCCAAAACATTCTTGGACTGATCCGCTTTTACTACAAGAATAAGAAATACGACGAAGCGCTGCACCTGCTTGAAATCCTTGAAAGCAACCCGCACCAGCAGGGCTATTTGCATGCCGACCTGACCTACGCCGTCTACCTATTGCACTTTGAAATTCTAGTATACCAGAGAAAGCACCAGGAAGCACAAGACTACTGTCTTTCGGTATTGGCGCAATTCCTAGACAAGCAAAACATTGACGACATTTCTTCTTCCAGGTATTTCTTTGAATCGGCATTCACGCAGATTCTGTCATTTGAAAGTCTGTCACAAGAAAAGCGCGAAGCCTTCTGGAACCTGCGCGAGAACTTCAACCGCCAGCTGGGGTACATGGACATTCTGTATTACAACAGGGACTTGTTCCATGAAATCCTGAATGACGACGTTTCGTCGAAAGAAGGAATCCTTTACAAGAATACCGAAGAAATTACCTTGTTCAAAATGTCATACCCGTACCTTTCGGGAGACCAAGTGGTGATTGCCGTCATCAACAAGGACGCCTACAAGGCACGACTCCAGAACAAGCTCAAGACAGTTATACAAAGCTACAAGAATATTCCCTTCTCTATTACCGAAAACAATGACAAGTTGGTGATGGGCGAAATTCCGGAAAACGCCCCCATTATCGCGCAGCACTATATTTCAGACGCCTTCGAATGGGAATTCACCTTGTACGAAAAAGACATGCAGGACATTCACAAAGAAACGAGACACCGCATGTTCTTGATGTACGGGCTAATGCTTTTCGCCCTCATCACGGTTATTTTCGGTTCGTTCTTCATGTTCCGATTCATTACTCAAGAACGCAAGCTTTTGGCGATGAAGGCGAATTTCTTGTCGAGCGTTTCGCACGAATTGAAAACACCCTTGACCTCGATCAAGATGTTTGCCGAAATGATGGCGCGTGGACGCCTGCAGCGCGCCGAAAAGGTACAGGAATATTCCACACTCATTGGCAAAGAAGCCTCGAGACTTGAGAACCTGATTGGCGCCATCTTGAATTACACGCGAATGGAACACGGCACGGGCGCCTTCAAGTGGGAACGTTTGGACTTTTCTATTTGCGCCAAGAAAGTGTTCGATGCCGTCGAAGACATCGGTGTCGAAAAAGGGCTTACCTTCTACACGCACTTTGAGCCTAATGTTTTTGTGATGGGCGACTACACAGCGCTATACAGTTTGGTTCAGAACTTGATCGATAACGCCATCAAGTATACCGAAGCGCCTGGAGATATCAAGGTCGATGTCAAGAGCGACAGCGAATGGGTCATTTTCTCGGTTGCGGACACCGGTATCGGCATCGCCGCTTCTGAACAAAAAAATATATTTAATGATTTTTATAGAGTGGGTGACGAAATGACTCGAAGCACCAAGGGCTCCGGGCTCGGCCTTGCAACCGTCAAGCGCGTTGCCGAAACACACAAGGCGACCATTTCGTTGGTCAGCAAGCCCGGAAAGGGTTCCACGTTCACCGTCAAGTTTAAAAAGGCAGAATAACCATGAACTTCAAAATACTCATCGTAGAAGACGAAGAAATCATCCGCTTGGGCCTCCAGGACAACTTTGAAATGGAAGGCTACACCGTAGAAACGGCCTGCGATGGTGAAGAAGCGATTGCCAAGGCGGATTCCTACCAGCCCCATTTGGTGCTGTTGGATTTGATGATTCCGAAAAAGAGCGGTTTTGAAGTCTGCCGTTATATTCGCAACAAGCACCCGGATACCTATATCATTATGCTCACCGCGAAGACCGAAGAAACGAGCAAGGTGGCCGGGCTTGAAATGGGCGCCGACGACTACGTGACAAAGCCGTTCTCAATTCTGGAACTCCTCGCCCGCGTCAAGGCATTCCGTCGCCGCATCGAACCGCAGAGCGGTAGCACTACGGTCCAAGTGCCTGAAGTTCTTGAATTTGCCAACATCAAAATCAATGTCAAGAAGTTTGAAGCCACCAAGGGCGGCGTGCCTCTCGACTTGACCACCCGCGAGTACCTGATCATGAAATTCTTCTGGGCACACCGCGGCGAAGTCATTTTGCGCGAAACGCTACTGAAGGAAATTTGGGGCTATACCGACGAAAACATGCCCTCGACCAGAACCGTCGACAATCACATTGCAAACCTCCGTCGTAAAATCGAAGACGACTTGGACAACCCGAAGTTTATTATCTCGGTGAGAGGCGCCGGCTACAAGTTTGATGCATAAAGATGGCAGATAAACGGTTGAACATAAGTCATTTCGCAACGATTCGCACGGCATTGACGCTCGTGTGGTTATGCGGGCTTGTATCCTTTGCCGCAGCCGAAAAAATGGAAGCCGCCATTCAAGAAGCGCTTTACCTGTTCGAGCTGAAAGGCGAAACCGCCGATGCAATCAAGATGCTCGAAAAAGCCGCCATGCAAGGCGACGAAGACGACAAGGAAAAGGCTTATTTCTACCTAGGCAAAATCCAGGAACTTGCGGACAACAAGACGTCGGCCAATTTCTACTACGAGCAGAGTTTGGCAAGAACGAGCGAAGTTCCTAAAGCTTACTGGCTTTCGGAACGCGAAAGCGCCACCAGCAGCAAGCCTGAGGCATTGCTGAAAGCTCCGATTCAATTAAAGAGCCCTATCCAGAAAACCTTCGGTAAAGATCCGACGTTCTTGCTATTGAACGATGGTTCCATTTGCAAAATCAAGGACGACCGCCTCGAGAAAATAGCAACGGTTCCTGCAAACAAGCAAATTTTCAATATCGACCGTCAGGGAATCTGGTACCAACCCATTGACCAGGATAGTCTTGTATTCAAGGCATTCTACGCCAGCAGCCCGAGCAAGAGTTTTCCGATTACAAACATAACGCATCTTGTCGTTGACGGCAACAGGGCGATTATCCAAAGCGAAAAACAACTTTCTATCCTGAACAACAAGCGCATTGTCACGCAAGTTTCCGACAAGTACAACGGCTGCGTGCCAGAAGGATTCTTTGCGCCCACCAACGAATTCGTTTTAAATTGCACCGACAACGCGCTTCACTTTATTTCGTCGGAAGACGGTTCGATCAGGAAATCCATTGCCCAATTTGACGTGATTCGAAACGTCTTGATCGACAAGAACATGCTCTTCCTGGTTTCGGGCAATTACCTTTACGGCTACATTCCCAAGGCAAGGACTTCCCCGCTTTGGAAAATTTCGGTCAGCAATATCGAAAGCATGTTCCCCTTTGAGCGAGAGATTGTTCTGCTCGAAGCCTCGGGAAGAATTTCCTTGATCGACAGAAGAACCGGCATGATTCGAAAAACAATTCGAAGCGACGCCTCCTCGATTCACCCGCTTGCCAAGGGAACGCTTGGTTTATTCTCTGGCGAAGGCGCCATTACCGCCGTCGACACCATTCTGAACCCACTGTGGCATTTCAACTTTACAAAACCTATTGAGCAAGCACCCATTTTCACGAACGGGAATCTCTACTTGTACTTTGGCGACCGCAAGCTGGTTTCGCTTTCGCCGCATTATTACGGCAAGAAGATTCTGCTTTCCGAGATTCTTGCCCAGCAGGCGGCAGACCTCGCCGAGCATGAAGAGTGGGAAGACTTGCCAAGTGTTCTGGATTCCCTGTTCAAACTGGAACCCGGCAATGCCGAGGGCTGGTTCTTTAAGGCCCTGTACCTTGAACAGAACAGCAACAACGAGCGCGAAAAGCAGAAAGCATGGTCCGAAGCCGTCAGACTTTCAAGCAGCAATCCGCAAGCGACCCAGTTGATTTTAAACCGTTACAGCAAGGCGATTGGCGCAAAGTTCGTGACGTTGCTTCCGATTTCGCCCAAGACCCGCTACCCGCAATTCTTTAGCGGCAAGCGCAACCTGTACACGATTGACCCCGCCGCCGACAGGCTCTTCAGCATTAACGCCGAAACCGGCGAACTGCGTTCTGCCAAATACATTGGCGCCCTCGATAACAGCCCCGTTATCGACAACGACGAAAACACGTTGGTCATCGCTTCGGGCTACAACATTTCAATTTACGACTTGAACAGGGATGTTTCCCCGGCCAACTTGCAACTTCCGGGAAAGGCTTTCAAAATGAACGTGACCGAGAACGCGATTTACGTTTCGACGTGGAACGGATTCCTGCTCAAAATCTTGAAACCCGACAATAAACTGGCCTGGTCAAGAAAGATTTTCTCCGTACCCTTCTTGCATTCCAAATCGGACAAGACGATTTATGCCTGCAACCTGGAAGGAGAATTTGTCGCGCTCGATGACGAAGCCGGACAAACCGAAGAAAATTCAGCCCGCAAGATTCCCGGACAGATTTCGCACTTGCTCAGCGCGGACTCCATTACCGCAGTCGCAAGCGGCAACAAAATTTACTTGTTCAACCTAAAGAAGAAAGATGCGACTCCGCTCCAGATTCTAATGGAAAACGCCGTCTCTTCTTTGCAGGTGATTACGGATCACGGCGAAAGGAAATTCCTTGTCGGGCTTTCGGACCAGTCCATTTTACTTTACTCTGAAGCAGGCGCCCCGCTGTGGAAATTCAACGGCAAGAATGCCGTATTCCCGAAGCCCTTCGTGAAAGATGGCTACGCCTGGATTGACCAAGGAAACGAAGTTATCGGCATTTCCTTGAAGACGGGTAAAAAGGAGCGGAAATACAGCACTCCGGGCGGCGCCGGCACACCGTTTATACTGAATCATACTTTGTTCAGTGCCTCTCCAAAGCGTTTGCTATACGGATTCACGCTATAATCCCGAAAATGCCCTGAAAAAGGGCATTTTTCTTATCTTGTAAACAAATTTTGGTGGTTTTTTTGTTAAAAACACACTAAATTTATGATATGGATTATGGGAATATAAAGAATTCTTTGGGATGCACGGTTAAACTTCGTGCTCGATATTTTTTCACTCTGGCATCCGCTCTTGGGGCGTTCTTCGTTATCGGCTGTAACGAAGAAACCAAACCTGCTCAGGACAAGGTTCAGTCGGAATACGAACGCAGCGAGACCCTGTATATCGGTGGTTTTGACTGGACGCCGCCTTCTTCTTTCAACCCGTTGGATTACAACCCCAACTTCCCCATCGACGGCAACAGCCGCATTACCTACGAGTCGCTGCTGGCCTACAACCAGTTGACCGGCGAACTCGAGCCCATGCTTGCCAACAGCTATACCAGTGACGAAGACAAGATTACGGTTCACCTGGACACCAAGGCGCGTTGGAGCAACGGGTTCCCCGTTACCGTCGACGACGTTCTTTACACATTCAAGATTGACTCCTTGCTGCCCACGCCGCGTCACGGCAACTGGCAATTCCTGAGCGAAATCACCAACGATGGTGGCAACAACATTTCGTTCCATTTCAGCAAGAACAAGAACCCCTTGATTATCTTGAATGCCATTGCCGAAACCTCGATACTCCCGAAGGCCGTATTCGAGCCGCTCATCCAGGGGGCGAAGTCCGGCAAGACCTACGACATGAACCGCATTGCCGAATTCAAGAACGATTCTATGCCGGTGGTTTCGGGACCGTACAACCTCAAGACTTATTCCCCCGACCAGATTGTCCTGGAACGTAACGACAAGTACTGGGGCAACTATAAGTTCAGCGGAAAGAAGCCCTCTCCCAAGTATATCATCCATTCCCTGTACAACAGCAACAACCAGTTCAACAGCGCCATGACCAAGGGTAACTTGGACATTTCGTCTGTGTTCCTGCCCCGTATTTGGGAAAAGGCCAGAGACAGCATTCGCGCCTGGAGCCGTAACGAGCCGTACCATCTGCCCGGTTCCATCACGACACTTTTCATTGCGCACACCCGTACTCCTTTCGATGACGTCGAACTCCGTCGCGCCATGATGCACGCCATCAACTTCGAAAAGATCAAGGCCCGCGCCATTTCGAACTACACGCCGGTAATCCAGCCCGGATTCATCCTGCCCTTCGGCACCGAATCCAAGTATTTCAACAAGGAAGACGCCGACAAGTACGGATATTCCTACGATATCGAAAAGGCCAAGGAAATCCTTACGAAGGCCGGCTACAGCTGGGACGATAACGGAAGGCTGATTGACAAGAAAAAACAGCCCGTCCGTAGCTTCACCATCGAATGCCCGCAGGGTTGGACCGACTGGGAAGATGCCATCAAGGTCATCGTCGAATCCCTCAATGAAATCGGTCTTGCCGCCGAAGAAAAGTTCGTGGACTACAGCGTGTGGGACAAGAACTTGCGCCTCGGTACATTTGACCTTGCCATGAAGACCCAGACGGCCGAACTTTCGGCAGCCTCTCCGTGGAACCGCTTTGACCAGGTGATGGGCTCCGTCTCTTACAGGCCCATTGGCGAAGAAGCCTTTGCAAACCAGGGACGCTACAAGAACGAAGAAGCGGACAAGCTGCTGGAAAAGATCCCGGCTCTCACCGACGAAAAGGAACTCACCGAAGCCTACCGAGCCTTGAACAGGATCTTCATGGAAACGATTCCGGTGCTTCCGATTATGTACCGCCCCACGCAGTTCTACCAGTTCTCTACCAAGCACTGGACGAATTTCCCGACCGAAGAAAACCCGTACGCCCCGCCGCAGAGCCTTGTGGTTGCCGCCGGAGTGAAGGGCCTTTGGAAAATCTCTCCGCAGCCCAAAGCCAAATAAAAAAAAACTGCATTTACAGCTTTTGAAAACGCCCGTTTACAGGGCGTTTTTTGCTTTTAGCCCATAAAAAAACTATTTTTAGCGTGATACTTCTTAGTGGAGGCCCCTATGGGTAAATCTCGTTTTATTTTGCCGAATGCGTTTACCAGCATGAATTTTCTTCTGGGCGTTTTTGCCATCTGTTGGGTGACCGGCGCATTCAGTTCCTTTACAACTTCTGACCCTATTCGCACCGGTGCCTATTTCATTATCTTGAGCGTTCTCCTGGACAAGCTGGATGGCTTTGCCGCCCGTCTCGTGAATGCCAGTTCCGAGTTCGGCGCCCAGTTCGACAGCCTTGCCGACCTGATTGCCTTTGGCCTTGCTCCGGCCTTTACGATTTTCTTTGCCTATAAGACGCTTTCCCCGGAATGGTTCCAGGCCAACGGTGCACTCCTGATTGTCACCTTCTCGATTTACGTGCTTTGCGCTGCCATGCGCCTCGCCAAGTACAACGCCTGCGATAGCGATACCTACCATCACCACTTTTCGGGACTTCCGTCCACCTTTGCAGGTGCAATCAACGCAATCCTGATTGTGTACCTGAAGGCTAACGGTCTGTTCGAAAATCCCGAAAGCCCGATGTTGATTATCCCCGTTCTGGTGATGCTCGTGACCGGACTTTTGATGGTGAGCCCGCTCTTCTTGCCCAAGCTCCAGCCGCGCAAGAACCAGCTGTTCAACATCGGCCAGGCAATCCTGATCGTGATTACCTATATCTGCGGATTCCTGTTCATTTCGGAAAAGGTTCCGTTCATTCTGGAATACTTGCTGATTCTTTGTTCCAGCTACCTGATTATCGGTTTCACGGTCGGTCTTGTCCAGCGTAAGCGAATCATCGAAAACGCCGAAAAGAACAAGATCGAAGAACGCCGCTAGACGTTTTCAAGCCATTCGGCAAACGAATGGGCGTAGCGGTCAAACAAAGCCTCTAAAGACATTCTCGGAAGTTCCAGGGTGATACACTCTGGACTTTTTTGTTCCTTGCACCAAGTGCCGAGGCTGCCGGGAGTCGGATACCCGATGTCGGCATGCCAAGGGACTCCGAATGCTTCGCACAATGAATCTACCATGGCGGTGCATTCTGGAGCGTCGACACAGGCCATAGGCGCATGCATCGAAAGGATTGTGGCGGGAGCAAGTTGTTGAATCAGCGAAACGAGAGCCGCCGTTTCCGGTTCACTTCCGGGAGCAACACCAGCCGAGAGAAGCGTATCGCGCGGGGCTTCTAGAATGGAGCGGGAACCTACGGGTTCCTTGCTCCAATTGGAGGTCGGGAAATTGCGGTTGAGGTCTACCCCGTTGGCGTTTCCGCGGGTGCCAAGCGTGACTCCATCGGGATTGGCGCAAAGGACGAAGGCGACCGATTCAAAAGGCTTTTCGAAAGCACGGAGCACACGGCTCAGCAAGAACGTGGTTTCGGGTTCTTCACCATGAATTCCGGCGACCACAAGCAAGCGGCATTTGCCGGAGCACGGAATATAACGCAAGGACGCGCCAAGGGTGGAGCGGCCGTAGTCGGCAAGAGGCAAGCGCAAGATTCCGCGGGATTCAGGCGAGAAGTTCATGGTCTACTCTAGAATTGGACTACACGAAATACGGGTAGATATAGTTTTCGGCGAGCGCTTCGAGATTGTCGAGCAGCGCCGATTTGCAGGCAATATCGGTTTTCTCGTAGAGGGCGCGGAGTTCTTTCAGCGAGAAATTTTCAAGGTACCTGCGCGAGGTCGGCAAGTGCGCGATGTGCCACTTTTCGGGCTGGATTTTACCGCGGCCAGGCACGAAGACTCGCTCGAAGCCGAAGGACTCGCCCGCCCCGACAAGTTCGGTCAGCTTTTCATGGAAGGGGCGGAACATGCCGTCACATTCGGCAGGCGTAAGTTCCACCTCGTAGCCGGCAGGGCATGCATTTCCATCGACCACGTCCAAATCGGTCCCTAAATGGTGACGGCTTGCGCCAGGGAGCGCCGACCAGGTTAAAATCGCATGCATCAATTCTTCTTCGTCGCTTGGGCGCTCCATGGGGAGTCCTTCGGCGGAAAGCAATTTCAACTCACCGCTTGCCTTGCGATTCCAAATCGAAAGCTGACGTTCAAACGGGCGGTAAGCCGATTCGAT
>JAEEGG010029050.1_pt1 | contig 10350 bp, 10 predicted proteins | sample 9134161 | NCBI WGS metagenome assembly JAEEGG01 (sample SAMN16246543, study PRJNA631951) | gut metagenome | biome: gut microbiome; feature: rumen; material: CR-attached | host: Bos | place: Iran: Karaj | collected 2018-10 | reverse complement strand
CTGTTCAGCTATGCTCTCTTCGTCCATTCGAGCCAGCAAGAACAGCTGATACGCCCGTCGCTTCACCCGCCCTCGGCTCTTCCCTTGAATCTTTCGCCATACACCCTCCGTTATCTTCATCCTTTTTACTTCATACCTCTTACATCCTACTCGGGCAAAGCCCGACCCATCGTAATTCAAAATTCTTAATTCTTAACTCTAATTATTTCTTTCGCCATCACGTCTTGATACACTTGGTCGTTGTACTCATGCGTCTGGAACGACAGCTTCGCTACCACCACATCCTGCTCGTAGAACTCCAGCGCAGCAGCATTACCCAGCAGCACCACCACATACTCGTTCTCATACTTCGAGCCGCCCAGATCCTGCAGCACCAGCGTGCGCTTGTTCAGCTTGCCCGACTCGCGAGTGGTCACTTCCACCACATCGCCCACCTTCATCACTCTGTAAAATTTTGCTTCCATTCTTTTAGTCCTTTCTTATCACGCGGTTAAACATATATAGATCATTCTCATCTATCTCGACATCATCTACACTGCTGAGTTCCAACTCCTTGTAAGGCTCGTGCATTCCCACCTCGTCTTCCAGCATACAGCAGAATTCATGTATCGTTTCCCACCAATCGTTCGGATCTTCAATGTTGTCCTCAAACATCAAAATTTCTTCTTTCCGACAACCTAGGTAAACCGACAACACATATTTCCCTGTGTGCTCAAAGTCCGTATTGAAACTAAATCTCAGTCCAACTCTGTCTCTCGGCCACTCCACCTGGTGTTTTTTCATATCATCCACGAATTTGGGGATGTCATCAATCCCAAATCCATAGCCCTTTATTTCACCCACGATAGCCGAAGCCAAGATTCGCATCAGCGTCAGCTTGTCCAGCTTCTCACCCTCCAGACAAAGCATCCCATACCTGTGGTCAATAAAGTCTTCCCGCTGAATGGCAGCCAGCGTCTTCGACACCATACCTTGTTCAATAACCAACCATTCGGGTTCCCCCTTCTGGTTCATGCCTAGCAGTTGACATCTGGTCAACTTGTGTTTGCGATCAATAAAAATTGCTCTTGTCATCTTTTTAATTTTTAAGCGTTAATAATTGCATTGGGCAGCACCCGTTGCGTTGATTTCTGATGCGAAGGTAGGCATAAAAAAAAGGTGTATGAAACTTCGTCATACACCTCTACGGGAATTTCTAACACTCTAACGGTTTTTCTAACACTCTTCCGCTCCTATGTCTTTTTGGGGGATGGCTATCAGCAGCATTTCCACTTGTTCCATCAATGCGTCGCGTAGTCTTAGCGCCCTTTCGCTGGCACCGTTTTCTTCCCAACTATCTATGGGGTACTTCATCCACGGGTTGCGGCTCATCGCGGTATTGATAGTTCCTGCAGGAATCATAATGCCCCGTTTGTTCAGTTTCCGTTCATACTGGCTGGCATTATCCCCCATGTTATAAGCGTCGCGACATACACAAAAGCCAATGCTATAGGCAGCATTACCCCAAATGTAAGCACTACATAGTCTCAGGGCAGTTACCATCTGGTCACTGCTGATGCTTCTCTGAACAGGAACTTTTGAATCAGAGCTTTCTTCTGTATGAGTTTTATTTTCTGCCTCGTGAAAATGGTTGTCGCCATGCACTTCCATGATCAACTGACCTATTTTCACATTTCCCTTAGCCAATTCTTGAATCAGCTGTATCTTTGTATTGTCGTTCATTACTTCAAGTTATTATGATGATTATTATTGTTATACTCCATGATGAGTTGTCCGATATCCTCTCTCTTGGTGAAAAACACATTGATGTGGATATTGAGGTTATCCACTTGAATATTACATCCCTTGCGATGTGTCTTTCGGAATAACTTCTTGATTCGTCTTAATAGTTTCGGGCTACGAAATCTATTTGTACCCCTACGTTTACTGCCAAGCAGTTCGTCAATTGATAATATCATTAGAACTTTAGTTATTATAGTAAAACATGTTGGATTAACTTATAAAGCAATCCATTAGGTTTCTAATATTCTCTGCTTTCTATTGGGATTCAGAAGATTCTATAGGAAGCAGAAGCGGTGGAGCATAAGCAGCTCATTACACATCACGGGGACACCACTCCCCCAACAGCACGAGCTGCCTAACCCACGCTTCTGCATATCGCGTGAGCCGGCAGCTATCGACTTGCTGTTGTTCATTGAAAATGTGGTGTTTCGTGATGCAACGAAAGCCTTCAGCTTTTATTTTAACCCGCAAAAATCTATATCTTCATAGGAAGACGATGCAAAGATACGAATAAATCCGCATCTATCCCAATAATTTTCTCTAAAATTTATTGGCTCATTCTTTTCATCCTCCTATATGTTTTTAAAGTTAGACATGTTAATTCTCAATCCGTAGTTACCTATTATTTCTTGTTCAGGTAATCTATCAATTGTTGTGGTGTACCATTATATTTGGTATAGTTCATCACCTGCCCATTAGCTGTTACGGTCATGGAGTTGCCGTTGATTGATACTGTAGCCTCTTGACCATCATCACTAATCAGTTTATTGCCACTGATGGTATAGTTCCAGGTGTAAGTGTATGGATTAAGCGAATATACTCCACCTTGCACCCATAGTTCATATTGGGTTACTGTGGTGTTGTTGATTACTATAACCCAATCGTCTTGCAGTGTGTACCAGGTTCCAATCAGTTCTGACTTGTTGATGGTATTCACATCATCGTCATCACTTCCACATGCCACCATCAACGGCATTGCCATTACCATGAGCATCATCATGCTCCAAATCTTCAGTTGTTTCATAGTTTTAATTCGTTTATTTCATTGAGTTTGACCCCTTGTTTCTCATTCCTCAGCTGCCATTGGCATCTTCAAATCCTCTTCCTCCAGCAGGGGATATGGAACGCTCTTAGCACCATGATCCTGCAACCAAATATGGTTCAACGTAAATGCTATAGAGTCTAGAGATTGTTCTCTGACTTTTGGCTTTAATTCGCATTCCCAAATAGTGATGCAATGCCAGCCCATTTCAGCCAGTTTACGCTGTTCCTCCTTATCGCGCTCCTTGTTCCTACGAATCTTCTCCACCCAGAATTCATGGTTTGTGCTTGGTATCTTGCAACAAGCAGAACTCTCCATTGTACTAGAATCAACGAGATGACCATGCCAAAAGCATCCGTTGATAAAGATGCAAGTGCGGAACTTGCGAAGCACCAAGTCAGGATGTCCCGGTAGCCGTTTGTGATTCAGTCTGTATCTGAACCCACGCTTCCACAACCCACGCCGCACAATCATTTCTGGCTTCGTATCTTTATTGCGAATCGCCGCCATGTTCTTATGCCGCTGTTGTGGAGAGAGGTGGTCCATTGACTTCGCTATAAGTATCTTATTATCTAAACCTAACTTGGAAATTAATCACAATATAGAAATCGTCACCATCTTGATAAACGTAGCCAAAATCTCCTTTCTTGGCATTCTTTACTATTTTCTTCTCCTTTGTTTTTTTGTCTATCTTCTCACTATGTTCAATCCAAAATATCTCTTCGTCTGTAAGGCTTCTGTTTTCATCAATAGCCGCTTTGGCTCCTGCTACAGCAAGCTCCTTCTTATATCCTCTATCCGGGCGGTCAACATAAGTGTGCCTGAAAAGATAATTCTCGAAAATGTCATCAGAAATTGCACGGTAATAGAGCAATTCGCCATCACGGTCTACGTCTATGTAACCACCTGTAAGCATCTTCCGGCCACTCCATTCTTCTGATGCTGTCATACCTGCAAAGGACGCAAAGAGGAATGCTTTCAGCTTTGCTTCATAAAATACTTCTGGATTCCTGACACCAATAGGATTTAAATCAGCTAGGGCCTTACATACTTCTGGAACTTTGGAGGAATTCAATCCGTCAACATAGCGAACCTGCATCAGCATGGCTTGATGCAGAATCTCATCCATGCGAGAATCAACTATGCGGATGTTCTGTTCAAATATCTCATTTCTGCATCCAATATACTCGAGTGAGTAATCTTCCTTGATGGCAGAGATAATGTCGAGGAAGCCTTCCTTGTAGTTCAAACGGTGCATTCCTTCAACATCGCAACCGACAATCTTATACACAAAACCTGAGGATTCTGAACAATTGAAAAGCGTAGGTGAACTGCCAAGGTGTGACTTGATAGAGAATCCACCTATTGTCCTTACGTGGTCAAACGAGTCCTCGGTTGTTACTATAATGTCAGTCTTTGCACCGTATTTCTCTTTGGCACTTTTTGACAAGTTGGCTTTGGGAGAGTTAATACTAAGACCTTCCAAGTATTCTTGTATCACAGGCACTTCTATCTTTCTATCGCCAGCAGTCACCTTCCTGATCTGTTCATATAAGAAGGTTGCTTTCTCTGTCAATTCTGGTGCTGTAATAATTTTCAGTTTCTCATCACCCTTGAAAGACTGGACGTAAGCAACTTCATCTTTGATAAACCTCTCGAAGATAAGGCACTTGTCAGGTTCATCACGTATAATGTTTATAATGTCTATGTACGTCAGTTCATCTTTTACCAAATCGGCAGATGCACCATATATTCTGCCGTCACCAAGTAAGCGGAGGAAAACATAAGCCTCAGTCCACTCGCCTCTATTAAACTCCCATACTGCCATATCAAATCACTCCTAACAATTTAAGTTCATTTTCTGCCGTCGCTTTAATGGCAGGTACAGCTACAGAGTTGCCAAACTGCTTATAGGCAGAGGCATCTGCAACGACTATTTTAAATTTGTCAGGAAAGCCTTGCAATCTGGCCCATTCTCTTGGGGTCATTTTGCGGACTCCTTCACGATTTACCTCGCCATGAATGTTTGTCACAGGACGGAAATCTGTTAAACGGTCATCTGTCACAAGATTCCTTTCTCTCCCCATTCCACCAACAACAATAGCATTTGCCACACCATTCTTGTCGATAATCTCATAGCCGAAACCATGCCCAGCTGCTTCGTGGCGAGCACGATGACGACGAAGGGTTTCTAAGTACACATCAGAAAGATAATACTTTACTGATACTTCATTCTTCTCCATGATAGCCTTAAACGGTACCCTATGTCCTTCAGGGGTTGTAGGCTCAGGATAATGGAATTGAGTGATGTCAATGTGTAAGTCCTTCCTGAAACCGATAATATATAAACGCTCTCTATGCTGAGGTACACCAAAGTCCATTGCGTTTACGATCTGAGGTGGTACAACATCATATCCAACCTGGTCTAAATGCTCAAGAATGGTCCTAATTGTCCTGCCCTTGTCATGAATCATCAGTCCCTTTACATTCTCCAAGAAGAATGCCTTAGGTTGCTTGCGACGTAAGATTTCTTCAATTTCGAAGAATAATGTACCACGCGTTTCATCTTTAAAGCCAAGTCTTCTACCTGCAAGTGAAAAAGCCTGGCATGGGAAACCACCACAAAGTACATCAAATCCATCTGGGATGTAACTCTTGGTTACTTCCTTTGTGATGTCACCAAAGGGCATATCGCCGTAGTTCGCAAAATAGGTGCGCTGTGCCTGTGCGTCAAATTCTGAAGAATAAACACATTTGCCTCCAAGTTCTTGCATGGCAATGCGGAAGCCGCCAATGCCTGCAAACAAATCAATAAAGGTAAACTTGGGATTCTCAGGAGCAGGGAACGGAACCTTGAAGAAGTCGGCAAAGAGATCATTCTCCAACGGACTCTCTGCAGCCATCCAGATTTTCTCTTCGCTGACATCTTCCCACAACGGATTCTTCTTGTCCTGCTTGTGCTTATACTCAATATAGTCGCGAATTGCTTCAAGTATTTCATATCTCTTCTCACCTGAAGCTATGTCGTGTTTACCATCAAGTGTATGCAGATAATGGCTGAGTATTGCAACCTGCGTCTCGTATGATGTAGGGCCATATATCTTCAGTCCGTCTTCTGTCACCTCTTCGGGTAGCTCTGATATTTTTATGTCTGTAGTATTCATTGCCTTATTGTTTTCGGATTGCAAAGTTAGCAAAAAAAACTGCTCCATCCAAATTTAATAACTATAAATACAGAGAAAAGTTATTGAAGCTCCTTGATATAATCGCTCAGTAAGCTACCAACTCCCGTTAACATTATAAATAATAAGTGTGAGACAGGACCTGTCCCCCCTGTTCATACATTGTCTAATCCACGTCTTAACGATTTAACAGCTTCGCTACAAAATGATTTCCAGAAATCCGCTGATGTCTTACCGTTCTTTTTAAATAGCGCAATTCCCGCCACTAAATCACTCATATAATCATCCGTTTCACAATCATTATCATCAATTATTTCAATAAATGATTCTGCAGCAAAATATGGCATAAAATCCATATTTTCATACGCTATTCCATCATCTTGTTTCTCTAACTCAACTCTAGACATGTAGCCTTTGGGATCATCCATGTTATATTTCTCAGAATGAACGATAGCATATTGGCCTAAAGATTTTTTTAATTCTTCTTCCTTGTAATTAAACACACCTGCCTTTAGAATAATGTCAATTAATTCATCGTCAACCAAATGAAATGCTTCGTCATGAAATTCTTCCGACAATTCTTCTGCCATTTTAACAAAATCTACAACAAACTTCTCATCTTCATTGTATGTAACTTGACATATGGCATCTTCTATATCCAAAGAACCTCCGCAATTAAGCAGTTCTTCGAGACTATTAGCCAATTCACTTCGGAATATCTTCCAGAAATCTCGCTTATCCATACCGTTTCTGAGAAACAGCATCATCGCAATTGCCCCAGCATCACTGATTTCGTCGATTTGAGCATTACCATTATAAAGATATTGGGCGTATTTCCTTGCAGCCATCCGCGTCAGTGAGTCTTTTTCTGCAAGTCTCAGGTCATTATCTTCCTTGTTACAATATGGGATTTCACTCAATCTCAAAGGAATAGTGAATTTTCTGTCACCTATCATGTTGTCGTAGAAAAAGACCTTTTCTCCAATTTTGTTCATCCATTTTGTTTTGAAAGAATCAGAATCAGTCTCAAGCTGACAATCTGAAATCATATCTAAAACCTCAGGTGTCAGGCGAATAAAGAAATCATCATCCAGCCAGATTGCATTTTTCTCTATCGTATCACAAAATTCATTGTAAGTTTCCGTATTCATAATTCAAATTGATTAGTGGATGCAAAGATAGCAATAAAGTTTTATAAGACCAAATCATAAACTATTATTCTACTGTTACTTGTCCGTTCATCAGCATTGGAAGAAGTGAATCGCGAAGGTGAGTGAGATCATTAATTATGAGACAGGGACCTGTCCCCCCTGTTCCTAAATAATAAGTGTGAGACAGGGACCTGTCCCCCCTGTTCCGGGACAAGCGGGGGGAGGTTTCCTTAACCAAACATCCGGACTAATCCGAACTATTCCTCTTTTTTAAAGTCATTGGTGACGTAAAGCGTTACACTCTCCTTGAAGATAGGCTTAACATAGTCGTTCTGCTTATAGACGTAGGTCTTGCCGTCCATCTTGAACTTGACAATCAAGTCGTCAGCACACTTGTAGGCACCCAGATTAATCTCCTTACCTGCTTCATAACTGTTCTGGAATCTGTACTTGGAGATCATTTCCTTGCCATCCTTGTTATAGACCATGATGTTGGAGATAAATTTCGTGGTGTCATTCTTCAGGATGATGTTGCCGGCCTTGTAATTGGCAATTTTCGGCATGTTGCAGACAACATTCCATTTGGCGTGCCATCTGAACTCTTTGTTGTCGGCATATGTAGCAAAGAATCTCTGGAAGCCATAGTCAGCTGATGCATCCAATTTTATGCGTCTTGGGGTCGGCTCTGAATCATCGGGTACATTGGGAATATACCAAACCCACGAGCCTCTGATTGTAGTTGTCGACCTGAAGGCTCTTGATTCACCTTCTTTATACCAATACGCATAACTTGAATTAAATTCCGGCAGGTTGTTATAGATAAGTGACCATGCTGCAGTATTACCGCTCGTCTGGTTCTCCAGGTCGACATCCTTGACATTCCACTTTTTAGTATCAGTCCAGCTCCAGCTGGGATTGACACTGGCTTTGATGCCCCATTGACCTCCACCGGTTAATGTTTCAGTTGTAGGATCATGATCTGGTTGTCCTGATGTTTCTTTTCCACTTTTTCCATCATAGCCGCCAGAGATGCCGCATCCGATACTAAAGGTTTTCGACTCTGAGTGATCAACATCCTTGACGACGGTGCTGGGTATTGGGAAACCTTCTGCCGTGAACATCACATTAGCTACTTCATTTGAGTCCTTGGCGTTGATCAGCGTGCTGGCAGCCCTGAATTTGGTTGCGTATGCACCACACCACCGCAGATACACCGGAAAGCCAGTTGTGTAGACGCCATCTTTACCCTTGTACATGGTTTCATTGCTGATACTGGCTGTCATGTCCATGAAATAGTAGTCGCCAGCACCGTTTTCACCCTCATACACATGGATAGGATAGACATCGCAACCCAAATTTACAACCGCCTCGCCATTGAACCTGTAACTCGTTCGGAAATAGATCTCGCTGATCTTAATAACACCTGGCTTACCAACATGTGCTTTGCCCTCTGCACGCTTAATCTGTGCAGTGAGTTTGTCTTCTTTTTCACCTGCTCTGTTCATGGCACGGGCCTGGGCTGTTTCCTCTTTATATTTGGCCAGTTCTGACATCTGATCATCTAGGAACATTCCATAATAAAAATAGAGCAGACTGTGATCATCATCAGGAGTATAGACGATGGGGTCATTGGGATTACCCGCTCCTGGGTCTGTCGGCTCAGTCGGGTCAGTATTATCAGACTCGTAGGTGAACTGCTCCTTGAACTTCTCCGGGTCGGGTATGATGTAGGAGCCGTTGTTGAAACTGCTGATGGCAAACAGCAGAGCCCTGTCGATGTCGTCATCGTTGCAATAGTATCCCAGGTCAGGATATTCCTGATAGAGGGCGTCAATCTCCGCCTTCTTGGGATTAGCAAAACCAATGGTTACACCACTGTGATAGAGTTCAACCAACTTGTCACCAGGCAGGTCACTGACCTTGTCGAGAATCACCAGATAGGTGTCGTCATTAATCGCCATTTGCGGCTCCTCAGCCGTCAGATCTGTCAAAGTCTCCTTGAGTTCTGCGTAGACACCCGGTGCTATATAATATCCACCTGGCAGATCATAATGCCAGTCGAACTCAAACAAGTGGACACCCTCTGGATTAATCACCGAGGGCTTCGGGTCAACTGGATTGTCATCATTTACAACACAGGAAGTAAGCCCTCCTCCGCAGCAAATCAGGACAGCTGCGAACATCCAATTAAATAATTTTCTCATATCAGTCATAATTTGGTTAGTTAGTTAAACACTTGGGGACAAAGATACGAAAAAAATCTCTAACTTCCAAACAATTTTGGCAAAAAGTTGATGATAGTTTCTTATTTCTTACTTCTTACTTTCTTACTTTTTGCCATATTTTTATTGATGCAAGTTGAGAGGGTAGGATGAGAGAATGAGGATGAGTAATGTAAATAATTAATTGTTAATTTATTTAATAGTTATATATAATATAAATATTATATATAACTATTGTTTTCATTCTTGAAATTTTGAAAACGGGAAAAAGTAAGAAAGTAAGAAGTAAGAAAGTAAGAATCGTACTGGACACAATCTCCCTTATAACTGCTCAACCCATCAGGATGATTTTTTGCAAAAATTGGGCGAAAAATACCCCTCAAAAATGATGTTTTTTGGGATGATTATTTGCAGAGGTCGTGAATTTTTCGTACCTTTGCATTGTCGATGAGGATGAACGACGGAGCGCTGTAGGCAGTGGAAAATATCTTTCAGGTGCACCAAATTTTTCTCCCTGCCCAGAGCGTAAAAATCGAGAGGCCGAAATCGACAATGCGAATTAATAAACCATAAACATCAACCAATTAAAAATTATTACAACTATGACAATGAAAGTAAAAGCAATTGAGAAGAAGCTGAAGTTTACCAAGGACCCGAACGATGCTGGCGTTTATCGCTACGTGATGTCGCCTGAACAGTATTCGAGCCTGAACCAGAAGAAGGTGATCAAGGAGGCTGCCCTGCGCAGTGGCGTGAGCCAGGGTGTGATGCAGGCCTGCTGGGATGCAGCTGGCGAGGTGATTAAGGCATGGGCAACCGAAGGCCACAGCGTGGCACTGCCCGGTCTGGGAACCATGCGATTCGGACTGCGCTCGAAGTCTGTGGAGGACGTGAACAAGGTGAAGTCGAACCTGATTACCAGCCGTCGCATCATCTTCACTCCCGATGTGGATCTGAAGGACGAGCTGAAG
>JAEEGG010029030.1_pt1 | contig 10353 bp, 9 predicted proteins | sample 9134161 | NCBI WGS metagenome assembly JAEEGG01 (sample SAMN16246543, study PRJNA631951) | gut metagenome | biome: gut microbiome; feature: rumen; material: CR-attached | host: Bos | place: Iran: Karaj | collected 2018-10 | reverse complement strand
GCGGATAGAGTCACCACCCAGGATGAAGATGGCGAGCAGCACGATCAGGGTCGTTACAGAGGTGTTGATGGTACGAGCCAGTGTCTGGTTCAATGAGTCATTGAACAGCTGCTGACGATCACGCTTGCCATAGAGTCCGATGTTCTCACGGATACGGTCGAATACCACCACCTTATCGTTGATAGAATAACCGATCACAGTCAGAATAGCACCGATGAAGGTCTGGTCGATCTCAAGTGACATAGGAACGATACCCCAGAGTGCAGAGTACATGCCGATTACAAACAGAGCATCGAGCGTCAGAGCGATAGTTGCACCTGTAGAGAAAGCCACGTTGCGGAAACGGAGCAGGATGTACAGGAAGATTGCAATCAGAGCGATGATGACACTGATGATAGCACCATAAGTAATATCTTTAGCCACAGAAGGACCTACTTTAGCAGAAGAAATGATAGAACCACCTTCACGAACATCAGGATTCTTGAAAGCGTCAACATTCTCCTGGCTGACGAGGCTTGCCTTCTTCAGGGTATTGAACAGGATGGTCTCTGCCTGATCGTCAACCTCAGGATTGTTAGACTCGATATCCCAGTTGGTAGAGATACGTACAGTCTTACCGTCGGTACCAAGAGCAATGACGCTTGTGTTAGCCTCCTTACCCTGATTCTCGCCCATCGTATTGATGAAAGCACCAGCCAATGCGGTACGTACATCCTCTACGTGAGTCTCCTTGTCGAGGGTCACCACATAGTTACGACCACCCGTGAAGTCGATGCTCTGGCTCAGGCCGCGAATGGCAAAGCAGATGCAGAACAGTACAGCAACAACACCCCAGAAGGTAAAGGTCTTCTTATACATACCCATGAAGTTGTATTTGGCATTCTGCATGAGGTTCTTTGAATAGCCTGTTACGAAGGTCAGGTTGGTCCACTTGTCTTTGCTCAACATGTAATCATAAACCAGACGGGTCATGAACACAGCAGTGAAGAAGCTGACGAGGATACCGATAATCCAAGTGGTAGCGAAGCCCTTAACAGGACCTGTACCAAAGTAGAGCAGGATGACACCTGTGATCAGAGATGTGAAGTTAGAGTCGAAGATAGCACTGAAAGCATTAGAGTAACCCTTGCTAAGTGACTCCTTCACAGAGAGGCCTTTCTTCAGTTCTTCCTTAATACGCTCATAGATCAGCACGTTAGCATCCACAGCCGTACCCAGTGTCAAGACGATACCGGCGATACCAGGCATTGTCAGAGCAGCCTGGAACGAGGTAAGGATACCCAGCGTGAAGAACAGGTTGAACAACAGGGCGATATCGGAAAGGATACCAGGAATGAATCCATAAAGCATGATCATGTAAATCATCAGCAGCACAAAAGCTACGATGAATGAGATGATACCCTGCTGGATAGACTGTGCACCCAGTGACGGACCAACCACTTCTTCCTGCACGATACGGGTAGGAGCTGGCATCTTACCAGAGTTCAGTGTGTTGGCAAGGTCCTTGGTGTCTTCAATGGTGAAGTTACCAGTGATCTGAGAGTTACCACCATCAATCTGAGAAAGAATACGAGGAGCAGTATAGACAGCGTCGTCAAGTACGATGGCAACAGCCTTGCCGATATTCTGCTTGGTAATCTGGCTCCAGCGGCGGGCACCGTCAGAGTTCATCTGCATAGATACACATGGACGACCTGTGGTGGGCTCAAAGTCATCCTTTGAGCTGGTGATAACATCACCCTCCAGAGGAGCACGGCCACTAGGCTCGGTAATCTTCAGAGCATAGAGTTCGAAGATGTCACCCTTTGTGTTCTGACCACCGAAATCCTCAGGCTTAGCACCCCAACGGAGTTTCAGCTCAGCTGGGAAGATCTGGTTTGCGAGCTCAGAATAGATAATCTTGTTGATTTCAGCGGTGTCGCGGGCATTAGCATAACCAACGACGGCAAGGGTATTACCCTGTGTGGGCTGGAAGACAGAGAAGAGAGGGTTCTGCTTCTTAGCAGCCTCGAGTGCCTTGTTGTCAGCAGCTTTAGCGTCTTTCTTGGCAAGTTTGGCAGCGAGGTTACCTGCTGCAGCCTTGGTTGTGTCAACAGCGGTGGTGTCGGCAGCTAGTGCAGTTGTGTCGGCTTCAACAACCTCACCGCCCGTTGCTGCCCAACGCTGATTCAGCTGAGCCAACAGCGGTGTGATCTCCTGAGAGTTGTAAGTCTCCCAGAACTCAAGGTTAGCGCTACCCTGAAGGAGCTTACGTACACGCTCTGGCTCCTTAATACCAGGCATCTCAACCATGATACGGCCACTCTGACCCTCGAGTTTCTGGATATTTGGCTGTACAACACCGAACTTGTCGATACGGTTACGAACAACGTTGAAAGAGTTGTCAACGGCACTCTGTACCTCAGCACGGATAGCGCTCTCCACTTCAGAGTCGCTCGACTGTGTGCTTACCTTGCCTTTCATCTGCTGGGTTGCAAAGATGGCAGCGAGGGGACGGCCGTTAGCCTCTTGTTTCCAATACTTCACGAACAGAGATACAAAGTCTGCCTGGCTGGTCTCTTCTTCTTTCTTGGCAAGTTCCATCGCCTTCTTGTAGGCAGCATCTGTCTTGTGGTCAGCGAGCACGTCAACCACATCAGGTACAGAAACCTCAAGAATCACGTTCATACCGCCTTTCAGGTCAAGACCCAGGCCAATCTCCATCTCACGGCACTGCTTCAGAGAATAGATGCCCATATACACCTTCTCGTTGTTGATTGAATCGAGGTACTCCGCACCTGCTTCCTCACCCATGGCAGCAGCCTTACTTTCGTAATGGCGTGTTACGAATGAGAAGGAAAGGTAGAAGCAGCACACGAGAATCAGAAGCACTGCGATAAATTTTACAATTCCTTTGTTTTGCATTTTGATTTTTGATGTTATTTATTTGTTATATATTCTGTTCGCGTACAATTTTAGCGTGCAAATATAGGCATTTTTTTACACAATGAAAAATTTATGGCTGATTTTCGTTCTTTTTTTAAGGTTTATGTGCTAATTTTAGCGTGCAAATGATTGGATAATGGTCACTTGCGTCCATTTTGCTGTCAACGAAGCAATTGTAAGGTTCAAAATGATCTGAACACAAAATGTGGTCGATACGGAAGAAAAAACCTTTCTGAAAAAATGACAAACCGGGTCCTTTTCCTGTTTCCACGAAACAGTCTTTTAGCCCTTGAGCGATAGTCCTTCGAGAGTAGGAAATGGGATTGTCATTGAAGTCTCCACAGACAATCATCGGGTATTGACGGTGAGCCTCGATGTATTTGTGGACAGCGTCAGCACCAACAGCCCGTACTGCAGAAGCCTGTCCTAACTTGCCGAGTAGCATCATCGACTCATCTTTGGCATCGTTGCGCCGCATATTGCCCTTAATCATCTCCTTATAACGGTCGCGGTCTTCTGTTGACAAGTGGGTGGATTCAAGGTGGTTATTAATGACGAGCACCGTGTCTTCACCTACTTTCAGAAAGTAAGCAACAGAACCATTCGCGTCAGAAGGGTAGTCAATGCGTTCCCGTTTAAGAATGGGAAATTTGGAGTGGATGCCTGCGCAGTTAGGACTGCCATACTTGTTGAAATAGATAGTGTCATTATAAGGATAGATTTTCCTGTACCGCTGGAACACGAAGCGACGCCATGTGTCAACATCCTCTTGAATACAGACGATGTCGGCGTCTTGTCGTTTCAGATAATTATAAACAGTATCGAATCCCTGTTCGTATTTGTAGTTGCCGCCATATTGGCAGACGTTATAAGAAACAATCTTGATAGTGCCTTCTGGCTCCTTTTGCGCTGAATTCATCGGCAGATAAACGGTCAAAGGCGGATAAACGAGAGCATATCCGAGGAGAGGAATCCAAAGCTTCTTCCATTTGAATGTTACCCAGAACAGGACGAATAAGAGATTGGCTATCAGGAAAAAGGGGAATACCATCCCTATGCTTGACAGCAGAGAGTGTTCCGTAGGATTAATACGGTCGGAGTAGCCAGAAAGTAACATCAATAACACTGTAGCTATGTTAGCTCCAGCTATGATGTTAACCGTCAATGTCTTTAATTGTTTAATCATCGTTGGTTACTGGCTTCGAAGAGTTTTTGCTTCTCTTCTTTTGTAAGACTATCGTATCCGCTCTTGCGAATCTTATCTAGTATAGCATCTATTTCCTCTTGGTTCTGTTTCTTACGGGCATTATAGTCCATGTCGTCAGCTTTTGAGCCGCCTCGTTCTGCATGCATATTAGGATTCTCGCGGCGATGGCTTTGTTGCTGTCGCTGTTCAAAGTTTCGTTTCAGGTTTTCAAAGAATTGTTGTCCCCTGCCTCGATCGTATCCCGAATCGGGGTGATGATTCCAATAACGTATCATCAGATAGCCGAAGAGCATTCCACCTAAGTGCGCTGTGTGGGCTACACCGTCACCAGAGGAGCCGAGCGCAGAGAAGAACTCGATAGCAACATAACCAAGCACGAACCATTTCGCTTTGATAGGGAATGGGAATGGTATAATGAAAAGCCGCTCATTGGGGAATGTCATTCCGAATGCAAGGATTACTGCATAGACAGCACCAGAAGCACCAATGGTTGTCCAGGCATTGAGAGCTGAGGCATAGTGCGTGCCATATTCAATAACTGTGCCCAAAGTGGTTTGTGGAACTTGCTCAGCTACCGTCATGTAGAATGAACCAAACTGGGCGATTTCCTGTAAAATACCAGCGCCAATACCACAAGTAATGTAATAAAAAAGGAATTTCTTAGGGCCCCATACATTTTCTATGACACAGCCGAACATCCATAAACCAAACATGTTACTCAGGATATGCATGAAACTGGCATGCAGGAACAAATAAGTCACTAATTGGTAAACATGGAAATTGCTGGCCATGAAGAAATGTAGGCCACCAATATCTGCCAGATCAATGCCACGCAATTGGAATACGAGGGTAGCTAAGAATGCAATCAGATTAATGATCAGCAGATTCTTTGTAACGGGAGGTATGCGGAACATCATGTCTTCTTGTTGTTTATTGGAATTTCTTTTTTTTATCTTGTCAAATGAATGAATTTCGCTGCAAATTTACGAAAAATATCTCTCTTTTGTGCCTAAATGGGCCTGAATACTATTATTTTTCAATAAAAAATGAATTTTTTCCGTTTTTTTGTTGTTTTTCTAAATACTTTCCATTATATTTGCCAAAAATTTCGACTAAACCACAGTTATTACTATTAATAATTCATTAAAATTTCGTGATTATGAACAAAACAGAATTGGTAGAGAAGATTGCAGCAGGTGCTGGTATCTCTAAGGTTGATGCAAAGAAAGCTCTTGATGCTACAGTAGCAGCTATTAAGGACGCCCTGATCGCAGGTGACAAGGTTGCCCTCGTCGGTTTCGGTACTTTCAGCGTAAACGAGCGCCCTGCTCGCGAGGGTATTAACCCCGCTACAAAGGAGAAGATTAAGATTGCTGCTAAGAAGGTGGCTAAGTTTAAGCCAGGTGCTGAACTTGCTGACGCTCTCTAATAGAAAATGTCAATAAAATTTAAGGGGTTCCAATCGGAGCCCCTTTTTGTTTCTTGAACATAAATGCTTACTTTGGCTGCTTGCCGATGTATGCGAGGATACCACCGTCAACATAGAGCACATGTCCATTAACTGCATCTGAAGCGTGAGAAGCAAGGAACACAGCGGGACCACCCAGTTCTGAAGGATCGAGCCAACGGCCTGCAGGTGTCTTGGCGCAGATGAAGCTGTCGAAAGGATGACGGCTACCGTCTGGCTGGCGCTCACGTAGAGGTGCTGTCTGAGGAGTAGCGATATAGCCCGGGCCAATACCGTTACACTGGATATTGTATTCGCCATACTCTGAGCAGATGTTTCGAGTCAGCATCTTCAGACCACCTTTAGCGGCAGCATAGGCAGATACGGTCTCGCGTCCCAGTTCAGACATCATAGAGCAGATGTTGATGATCTTACCCTCCTTACGCTCCATCATCTCGGGGATGACAGCTGAAGAGCAGATGAATGGACCTACGAGGTCGATGTCAATCACCTGCTGGAACTCAGCACGCTTCATCTCATGCATAGGGATACGCTTGATGATACCAGCATTATTTACCAGAATATCAATATTACCAACCTCGGCGTGGATCTTCTCTACGAGTGCCTTAACGGCATTTTCGTCAGTCACGTCGCAAACATAACCTTTCACATTCTCGATACCTGCTTCCTTGTAGTTGGCCAGACCGCGTTCAAGAGCTGCATCATTAATGTCGTTGAAAATAATAGTCTTAATGCCAGCAGCTACGAAAGCCTTGGCAATGTTGAAACCAATTCCATAAGAAGCGCCTGTAATCCATGCGTTCTTACCTTCGAGTGAAAATAAATTTGCCATAATTTGTTTTGTTTTAGAAGTTGTTTATTTTAAATCTGTGATTTTTGAAAAGTCCTGATCTCCATAGTCGAGATTCTCACCGCCCATACCCCAGATGAAGGTGTAGTTGTGAGTAGCTGCTGCCGAGTGGATGCTCCATTCTGGTGAAAGTACAGCTTGTTCACCCTGCATCCAGATGTGACGAGTCTCTTGCGGTTCACCCATGAAATGGCAGATAGCCTGGTCTTTGGGCAACTCAAAATAGAAATAGGCTTCCATCCGACGGGCGTGTACATGAGCAGGCATCGTGTTCCATACTGATCCAGGAGCAAGTTCTGTCATTCCCATCTGCAGTTGACACGTGGGGAGTACCTGATTTACAATCATCTTGTTGATATTGCGCTCGTTCGACATCTCCAGCGAACCCATATATGCTACGACAGCTTCTTGCTTTGTTACCTTCTTGCAAGGATACTCCTTGTGGGCGGTCGTGGAGTTGAAATAAAACTTGGCAGGCTGTTGCGGATCCTTACTGCTGAAGGTGACATCACGGTCTCCTCGTCCGATATAAAGCGCCTCCTTGAAGTCAAGTTCGAAAGTCTCCTCGCCAACCTTCACGGTTCCTGCTCCGCCGACGTTATAGATGCCGACCTCGCGGCGCTGTGTGAAGTATTCCGCTTTCAGCGGGTCGATAGCCTCCAGTTTCAGAGTCTCGCCAACAGGCATAGCGCCTCCTACTACCATGCGGTCATACATAGAATAGACCATATTCACTTCGTTCTGAGCGAAGAGAATTTCTATCAGGAAGTCGCGTCTCAGACGTGCTGTGTCGTAAAGTCGCGCATCTTCCGGATGGGCTGCATACCTGATTTCGTAGTTAGTTTTCATCTTTTTTCGATTTGTCGTGTGCAAATTTACGAAATAATATACGGATGACAAAAAAAGAATACTTAAAAATGATAAAAAGGAGGGATTTGCAATGAGCAAATCCCTCTCTCTTCTGTTGGACGACTCGGATTCGAACCGGGAATGACAGAACCAAAACCTGTAGTGTTACCATTACACCATCGTCCAATTCGGCTGCAAAGGTACTAATTTTATTTGAAGTACCAAAATTTTCAGCCAAATATTACTTGACAATCAGCAAGTAGTAGTTCTTCTTACCCTTTTGAGCCAGTAAATACTTGCCATCGATAAGATCTTCTGCCGTAATCGGACGGTTCTGGTCGGCAATCTTCTCCTTGTTCAGACTGACACCACCTCCCTGTACCATCTTACGCATTTCACCCTTTGAGGGGAAAACGGGAGCAGCCGTTGTCAGCAATTCGATAGCAGGCTGTCCGAGTTGGTCTTTACTAATCTCATACTGAGGAACGCCATCGAATACATCGAGGAAGGTTTGCTCGTCGAGTTTCTCCAGACTCTCTTTCGTAGATTTTCCGAAAAGAATGTTTGAGGCCTCGATAGCTGTATCGAGAGCTTCCTGAGAATGTACCATAACGGTTACTTCTTCTGCTAGACGCTTCTGCAGTACGCGACGGCCAGGATCCTGCTTGTGCTCCTCGATGAGGGCATCGATAACATCTTTCTCGAGCGAGGTGAAAATCTTGATATATCGCTCTGCATCGTCATCGCTCACGTTCAGCCAGAACTGGTAGAATTTATAAGGAGTTGTACGGGCAGGATCAAGCCAGATATTGCCGCTCTCGGTCTTTCCGAATTTTTTGCCGTCACTCTTCGTGATGAGAGGACATGTTAGGGCGAAAGTCTCTACCTCATTGCCGAGGGTGCGGCGGATGAGCTCTGTGCCTGTGGTCATGTTACCCCATTGGTCGTTACCGCCCAATTGCAGTTTCACACCGTAGTGCTGATAGAGATACAGGAAGTCGTAACCCTGTAGCAACTGGTAGGTGAACTCGGTGAATGAAAGACCGTCGCGGGCTGTTCCGTTCAGACGCTGCTGCACGCTCTCCTTGGCCATCATGTAGTTGACGGTAATATGCTTACCCACTTCACGTGCAAAATCAAGGAACGTAAAGTCTTTCATCCAGTCGTAGTTGTTTACCATAATGGCTGCATTGGGCTCCTTCGACTCGAAATCAAGGAATTTAGCTACTTGTTTCTTGATGCACTCCTGATTGTGGTAGAGTGTCTCATTATTTAATAGGTTGCGCTCCTGGCTTTTTCCAGAGGGGTCGCCAATCATACCTGTAGCACCGCCCACCAGAATGATAGGTCTGTGTCCGCAGCGCTGTAGGTGGCGAAGCATCATGATACCACAAAGGTGACCAATATGCAGTGAGTCAGCTGTAGGGTCGGTACCCAGATAAGCTGTTACCATCTCCTTTTGAAGCAGTTCCTCTGTGCCTGGCATCATCTGTGCCAGCATGCCGCGCCATTTCAGTTCTTCTACAAAATTCTTCATATATCTTATTTATTTGTTCTTTCTTTCTAGACTTTTCAAGGTACTGGGTCATACCCGCTTCCACCCCATGGGTTACATCTCAGTATTCGCCAGATAGCCAGTCCCAACCCCTTAATAGGTCCATGTTTCAAGATGGCCTGTCGCGCATATTCGCTGCAAGTAGGTGTAAAACGACATGAAGGCCCGAGTAGGGGGGATATGCACTTCTGGTAAAACCGAATGGGAAGTACCAGTAACATGGCAATCAGATGGGACAACAGCCTGATCATGACTTCCTGGCAATTTTCTGTAAGAGTGATACCACACGCTTCTGCACTTCCTCTGTTGGATAGTGCTTGTCTGAGAGCCAGATAAACGCAATCAGCATTTGTTTGTTTTCGGGAATCACATCACAGATAATCTGTTTGTTGAGCCGGTACGACTCACGGACCTGTCTTTTCACCCGGTTGCGATCTACTGCATGCTTAAAGCGCTTTTTCGGTACGCTGATGAGAATCTGTACGGGTGAATCCCCGTCATGTCGCTCTGTCTGCAAATACACAGCCCTCATAGGAAAGGCTGCCAGCGACTGACTGTCACCTTTTTCAAAGAGCGATTCTATCAGCTTCTTGCTGACGACGCGCTCCTTCTTGCTAAATGTAGGAGCTGTCATCTTTCAGCTGTTTATCCTTGTTTTTCTATCAGATAGTGCAACAGTGCACCTGTCATTGAGGGATATTTCTCCATGGGAGCTTCAATATCCAGTCTCAATCCGGCCTCCTTGGCTGCTTTTGCCGTAGAAGGGCCAAAAGTTGCAATGGCAATATCTCCTTGCTTGAAGTTGGGGAAATTCTTGCACAACGACTCGATACCTGAAGGGCTGAAGAAGATGAGCATGTCATAATCGAAGTTCTTGACCTCTTCTTCCGTAAAGTCATTGCTAACCGTCTTGTACATCACCACTTCCTTGTGCTGCAGTTTCTTAGAGTCGAGCAGTTTGGGAAGGCTGTCATTATGCACGTCGCTCATCGGGACAAGATATTTCTCCGTCTTGTGCTTGACCATTGTAGGAATCAGATCATCTACACGGCCAGTCTCACCAAAGAAGACTTTACGCTTGCGATATTGCACGTATTTCTGAATATAGAGGGCGATCGTTTCTGTGACACAAAAATATTTCATGTCCTCAGGAATATTGACACGCAACTCTTTTGCCATATTGAAGAAATGGTCAATAGCGTGACGCGAGGTGAAGACAATGGCTGTATAGTCAAGAATACTCACTTTCTGGGTACGGAATTCCCTGGCAGTAATAGCCTCTACCTTGATGAAAGGGCGGAAGACTAATTCAACATCAAATCTGTTAGCGATATCAAAATAAGGTGATTTTTCGCTAGTTGGTTTTGGTTGTGAAACCAGAATCTTCTTAATCATTGTGTCTTAATAATTTACTTTCAATATATCCACGATCACCGATAATCCGCTGAGTAGCATCAGTAACGGTATGATTTCGAGGGTGCAAAAGTACAAAATTATTT
>JAEEGG010029029.1_pt1 | contig 10354 bp, 9 predicted proteins | sample 9134161 | NCBI WGS metagenome assembly JAEEGG01 (sample SAMN16246543, study PRJNA631951) | gut metagenome | biome: gut microbiome; feature: rumen; material: CR-attached | host: Bos | place: Iran: Karaj | collected 2018-10 | reverse complement strand
GAGTGTGCGAGCGAGAGGCAGATGCGGCAGTTCGACGCGCTTGGCAACGAATTCTGTCCCGGACCGATGACATTCATCGTTAAAAAGCGTTCATGCGTCCCGGACAATATTACGTGCGGTCTCGGTACGGCCGGTATACGGATGCCGTCAAACCGCATTGCCGCGGGGCTTATCCGCGCCGCCGGGGTGCCTGTAGCCGCGCCCAGCGCAAACTCGTCCGGAAGACCGAGTCCAACGCGGTTTTCACATGTTTTAGAGGATATGAGCGGGAAAATAGACGTGATCATTGACGGCGGAGACTGCAGCGTAGGGGTGGAATCGACCGTTATCGATCTCAGCCGCGACGTCCCGATGATCCTGAGGCCGGGAGCAGTGACGAAAGAATATATCGCGCGCGTTGCCGGCGGATGCGACGAATACGACTGGCTGCGTGAAAAAGTAAAAGTGGACAGGCCTCTTTCCCCCGGTATGAAATACCGCCATTACGCCCCTAAAGCGGCAATGACGGTTTATTCCGGAGAACCGGAAAAAGTCCGCGAAAAGATCATATCAAATATTTCTTCGGAAAAATCCTCCGGAAAACGCGTCGGAGTCCTTGCAACCGAAGAACAGATTTGTTATTATAAAGACGCAGATCTGCTCGTGTCGCTCGGACCCGAAAATGAACCGGCGGAACACGCAAAAAGACTGTTCGACGCTCTTAGGAAATTTGACGAAGACGGCGCCGACGTCATCTTCGCACATTCGCTGGGGTTCCGGGGAGTAGACGGAGCGGTTATGAACAGGATGTTCAGGGCTGCCGGAGGCAGGATCGAACATATACAGTGACTGATAACACATAAATATATTTCAGGAGGTAACATTATGGGACAGGTTTTAGCTTTTGATCACCCCCTCATCCAGCACAAGATCGCCATGCTGAGGGATAAGGACACGAATACCAAGGATTTCAGAGATCTTGTGTCTGAGATCGCCATGCTTATGTGCTTTGAGGTGACCCGCGGCCTTAAGACCGTGGAGAAGGACGTCGAGACGCCGGTGGGCACCGCTCACTGTAAGGTTCTCGCGGGAAAGGACATCTGCTTCGTGCCGGTACTGCGCGCAGGCCTGGGAATGGTCGACGGCGTACTTAAGCTGATACCAATGGCTAAAGTCGGTCACATCGGTCTTTACCGCGATCCGAAAACTTTCGAGCCTGTGGAATACTACTGCAAACTGCCTCAGGATATTGCCGAAAGAGAAGTCGTAGTGCTCGATCCGATGCTCGCAACGGGCGGAAGCGCTTCTGCCGCCATCACGTTCATCAAGCAGCGCGGTGCTACCAGGATCAAACTGATGAACCTCATCGCTGCTCCGGAAGGCATCCGCCGCATCCTCCAGGATCATCCCGACGTAGATATGTTCTGCGCAGCGATCGATGAAAAACTCAACGATCACGCGTACATCATCCCCGGACTCGGCGACGCCGGAGACAGACTGTTCGGTACAAAATAAGATAGCATTTCGCCTGACGCTGCGTAAAACTGCACGCCGGGATTCACTTAATAAGATACAGACCGGCTGCGGCCAACGTAAGTGCTTCTGCGTACGTGTATGCTGCCAATGCTTTACGGGTGGCAAGTTCAAGAACGGGACGGAAAAGTTTTTTCAGAGACTTTTCCTCCCGCTTTTTTTTCGTTTCTTCGCCGTCAATGCATGACACGTATATCATATACAAAAGCGAATTCATTATGTTTTTTGCGGCGGGAGGGAATTCCGACGGTGATCGGTCTGTATAAGCAGGCACTGTGAGATAACGCGTTTCGGACGGGCTGTCAGCGCCGGTCGTCAATATACCGGTCCTCAGCGCCGTACTTATTGCCGCAGCTCCGGTATATCTGATAATATCTTCGTCGGGAGCCGGGATTTGAGCCAGACCGGGAAACGGTATCGTCCGGATAAGCTCGAGCGCGGTCAATTCCAGGAAGTCATTGTCAGCAATTATTTCTGCCATATCTCCGCCTTCGGTGTGCGAACGGATCAGGTAATTGGTGCGCAGAACGGTATTGCCCCCGGATACGGATATAAGAAGCTCCGGAAATACGTCATTGCAGCCGCTCCCGCCGGTGATAGTGTTCCGAATGAAATCAGCGATCAGGCAGGCCCCGACCGGCGCAGAAGAACTATATCCGTATTCCGATACAAACCGTTCATAGTTATCCGATCTTAGCATAAATACCACGTGCGACGCCTCCCGCTGCAAATACGGAGCGATAAGTAAATCACTTACTCCGTATTTTTATGTGTCCAAATTTACCACAATTTTTTACGAATTTCAAATAAATATGTTTTTTTTGAGGCAAGTAAAAAATCAGGTTGTTTTGGCTGTTTGTTTATGGTAAAATTCGCACTGTGATCTTTCACTGAAAGATATTTTACTATTTTATCTTATCGGAGAAAAAAAGTTGGAAGAGAAAACGAAAGAAACAACGATTGACATAGGCAAGATACTGCTGGTCATATGGGATAAAATAATCTGGGTCGTGTTGAGTGTTGTCGTCGTCGCGGCGGCCGCTTTCCTGATCACGAGACTTACCTGGAAACCTACGTACACTTCGGAAGTTCAGCTATATACGGTCATGAGTTCCGCGGACGATAAGAACACTGAGGTCACCACTTCTCAGATAACTATCAGACGCAACGTCGCTACTCTTTACGTTAAAGCCATAAAGAAATCCGACAGTTTAAGAGAAATGTCAGAAGAGCTTAAAATGAGCGGCTTTGACATTGCTGCCGGAAAACTGTCCGGACTTTTGAACGTGTATATTGACAGCGATGCCGCTGAAGTTATCCACGTAAGAGCTAAGACCTCCGATCCGGAATTATCATACAGGATCTGTGAGATCGTCAGTGATAAGGCCGCGAGCCTCGTACAGGACGCTTACATAGGCTGTACCGTCGCGACGTTCAACCATCCCGTCCTGGCAGTGACCCCCGACAGTCCTCATACGGCGAGGAATACCGCTATAGGCGCTCTCGTCGGTCTTGTTGTTAGCGTCGCGGTTATCATTGCCATCTATATGTTTGACAGAACGATCAAAGGCGGAGACGAACTTGAAACGCTTACCGGAGTAAGGTACCTCGGAGATATCCCGGATATCCACGAGTCGTTTAAAGGCAGCAAGTACGAATACGGATACGGCCACAGGCCGAAAGCGTCTAAATAGCATAACAGTATCCCGGTGATTCACCGGTGTCGTTTATTTACAGGCCGCAGCCGCGCCGGTACGTAAAGCGGCGTCAGGGCCGTAAACAGGCAGGAAAAAGATATGGATCTATTCAGTAAATTCAAAAAGAAAAAAGCAGTCGAGGATACAGACGAAGGCGAATATCTCCTTGACGAGAATACACCTTTCAACGTCCGCGAAGCATTCAATACTCTCAGGACCAACGTGGTTTTCGGAATGGCTCCTTCCGGAGGTAAAAGCCTCCTGATCACGTCCGCGAACCAGTCGGAAGGTAAAAGTACCACTTCTGTAAACCTCGGTGTGGTGCTTGCGCAGAACGGCGCGAAAGTGCTCCTTATTGACGCGGATATGCGTAAACCGAAGCTTCACAAGTTCTTCAACGTGGATTATACAAAGGGATTGTCCAGATTCCTGATCGGGCAGGGAACGCTCAACGATTCTCTTTACCGTACGCCTATAAAGGGCCTCGATCTGATGACAGCGGGAATAATCCCTCCCAACCCGTCGGAGCTTCTGGGCAGTAACCGCATGAAGGTCTTTATTGAAAAAGCACAGGAATATTACGACTACGTGATAATTGACACGCCCCCCATCAACGTCGTTACGGATGCCACAGTCCTGTCTGAGTCCGTTTCCGCAGTGCTCGTCGTAGTACACTACGGCAGTACCACGAGAGACGATTTCCAGAAAGCTAAAAACCAGCTCAAGATCTCGGGCGCTAACGTGATCGGTTTTGCAATCATCGGCGTCAGGTCTGAACATAAAGGGTATTATAAAAAGTATTATAAGTCGTACAGCAGTTACGGGTACGGACACAGACCCGAAGAGACAGCTGATCAGACAGAGAAGGCGAAACCGGCTGATGATTGACTTCCACACTCACATCCTTCCCGGAATTGACGACGGCGCGAGGGACGTGTCAACGTCGGTCAGAATGACGGAAATGATGATCGAACAGCATGTGGACGTTGTCACCGCCACCCCTCATTATTATTGCCTCGACGCCACTCCGCGAGTTCATTGCGAAAATGCTTTAAAAGCATACGAAACGCTTAAAAGCGCCTGGAAAGAAACGCATCCGGAAGGCCCGGACATGCCGGAGATCCGTACAGGCGCCGAAATATACCTTGCCAACAGTCTGGAATCCGTTCCGGAACCTGAGCTCCTGAAGATATCGGGCACAGATCTGATGCTCTTCGAGATGCCTTTCTCCGGATATCACGAATGGATACCGAGACTGACGGAAATGATAGCGGGAAAGGCGGGGGCAAGGCCCGTATTTGCTCATATCGACAGGTACCTTGATCTCTACGGACGCAGGGTGACCGACGAACTTGAGGCTCTTCCGCACGTGGCATTTCAGTTCAATACAGATTCGTTTGAGGACAGAGATGCCTTAAAGTATATGTATTCGCTCATCAAACGCGGATACACGATATTCTGGGCGAGCGATTGCCACGGGGCACATCACCGCGTACCGGATATGGGGAACACGCTTCCCGGACTTCAAAAAAAGATCGAAAAAAAGTTTTCTCCCGCTGTATATGAGGCAATAACAAAGCGCCAGTACGCTCTTTTGGGAAAATAAAGTTACGGAAGTTACGGACGAATGAAAACGGAGAACAGAGAACTAAAGTATCTTTTCAGCGCAAAAGGTATTATATTGTCAGTGATCGCACTGATCGCCGCCGTGGCGGGAGTGCTTTTCTGCGTCAATGTCTCCAGGACGTACGGCAGCGTTAAAAGTCACGGGAATCCAGTCATTTCAAAGAGCGATTCGGCAGTGGAGAACGACAGCGCTTCTCCTGTCATGAGCTATAAGGAGCTTTCATACGCGTATAAAAGTCTCAACACGACGTGCGTTGAATGGACGGACGCCGGAGAGACGGAAGAAGGCGTTGAAAGCGGCCTGTACTTTATTTCGAAAGACAATCTCCAGTACTGCATATATAATTCGGACAGCGGCGCGCTTTGCGGCGGAGACTATACGCTTGCGGATTTTAATTATATGTGGCTGAACTCCGAAGATCAGGGCTTTTACACGATCGTAAACCTGGGCGGGAAAAATATCGACCTCTCCGGGTATTACATACTTGCGCGCGACAGCAGTTATATGTACGCATCGCGTGTGCTGATAAACTGCTACGAAGCCGAGACCGTTGACCTTGACGGGACGATATTGACCGGCACGCTCCTCGCCCCGTACGCAAAAGTCAGATATAATGACACGTTCGTGTTCGGGCAGGTATTGTCCGACTCGACAGAAGGGGAATGCACCACGTACCGCGAGATCAGATTCTCCGGTTATTACAACGTTATGGGCAGCCAGGACGAGGCGTCTTTCATTAACGACAGCGTCCGTGCACAGGCGGTCAGATATCTTATGGAACATAACGCAAACGGCCTTTACGACGGATACACGGCATCCAGCAGAGTAAGGAAATCCGACCTTGAGGCTATAAAAGAGCTTGATCTCAGCGGCGTGATATTCAAAGAAGATATAAACCGCGATCTTGCGATGCTGCCCAACCTTGAAACGCTAAAATTAAGCGGAACGAACGTAACGGTGCTGAATCTGGAAAATCACGTCTATCTCACCGACCTCGAGATCAATGAAGCTCCGCTCACGTCGCTGAATATTTCAGGCGCACCTTCGCTGATGCGGCTGTCAATGGAGAATACCACTCTAACCACGCTGGATCTTTCTAAAAACACGCAGCTCAGGATCCTGTGTCTCTCCGGCTCGCCCGTGGGCAAATTCCCGGCTGTCGAAGAACCGTATCTTGAATATCTCGACATATCTAACGCCTCTATCGACGAGGACAACGTCACAGGCGTTTTCTATCCTTCTCTTAAGACGCTGAACGCTTCGTCCAACCCGGGCCTCAGGAGCATCAATTTCAAGTCGTTTCCCAATTTAGAAAGCGCAGATCTTTCAGATACATCCATCTCATCCCTTGTACTGCCTGACGATCCGAAGATCACCTATTTAAGGGTAAGCAATACTGAACTGATCGCGCTCGACCTCACTAAAATAAAACACCTTTACGTCTGTGAATGTTACTGCAAAAAGCTGCTCGTGCTTACGGTAAACAGATACGCGGATAAGCTCTACACCTACACCACCCCATCCGTCGTCAACGATTGACAAGAATCGAAGGAACGAAATGAAACGAGACAAAAAAGATCTGAAACTGATAAAAAATGCAGGCGCGTATTCGACCGGCGTACTGATCCCCGGTCAGAATAAAGATGCACTGAAACTAAGCGCGGACTGGCCCGAAAAATACGGCCGCGATATGTCCGCGGAAGCGCTCGGACTTAAGAAACTTGAAGGATTCAAAGAAGTCGATCCCGAAAAACGCCGCCAGAAACTTGCGCTGCGCGAGAAAAAAAGACGCAGGAGCAAGATAATATATATTGCCATCGAATCGGTCCTCGCAGCGGTAATGCTGTTTGCCGCGGCGAAACTCGGCGAAAACTATAAAAGCAACGTTGCCGGCCGTGAACATCACCAGGCGGTGCGCGAACTTACGGAACACTCCGCGGAGCCGGTCGTTTACATCACCCCTGAAAGAAAAGCCCCGGCATATCCGATGGCCACTCCGAAACGCATAGAATATCCTGCCGAATCACTTCCAAAGACGAGAGACGACCTTCAGGTATATAAAGACCTTAACGAGGATTTCCGCTTCTGGCTTTATATACCGGATTCACAGGTAAGCTATTACGTGCTGCAGGGAGACACGAACGACGAATATCTCCGCATGGATATATTCAGGGAATACAACCACTCAGGCTGCCTGTTCCTTGACTACAGGAACAACGGCAAGACGATGGAAGGCCACACGATCATCTACGGCCACACCATGAATGATATCAGTATATTCGGCGAATTGCGCGATTATATGGATAAAGACTATTACGATTCACACAGATATTTTTACACGCTCTCGCTCGACAGCGTAACGATGTGGCGAGTTTTCTCGGTATACATCACGACGGTAGACGAATATTATATCGAAACGTTTTTCAGGACGCCGGCGGATTACCTCAAATTTATCAACGGCCTCAAAAATTCATCCATGCACCCGTCAGACGTAACGCTTGTACCCACGGACGACGTGCTTACGCTTTCAACATGTTACAGACTCTTCCACGGAGCCGACGGCAGACTTGTCGTGCACGCGGTAAAAGTCGGATCTTCTCCAATGCTGTAATCGATCATGAAAATCACGGACCAGACGAGCAAATTATACGATAATCTAGACCTGAGTGGACTGTTCATCAGCGAGTATCTCCCGGGCCTCAGCGGCAATGCTCTGAAATTGTATATCACTTTGGCATATTACGGAAAAACCGGCGTTAAGACGGACGAACAGGCTCTGGCGAACGTCCTGGGCATGGATCAGTCGTACGTTAACGCGTGTATGATAGAGCTCGAATCCAAGGGCCTTATTTCGCGCGAGGGGAACGAACTGTTTATCCCGGACGTCATCGAAAAACATATCAGGGACAATTATTCTCCGCGCACTGCACCGAAGGCGGACAATGACTCGGAGCGAGGAGGCGTTGACCGCACGCACCTTTTAAGGGCCATCAGCGACCGTTTCTTCGGAGGGCAGATGTCACAGACGTGGTACAACGATATTGTCCTCTGGGCGGACACGTACGGCTTCTGTGACGAAGTTGTGTTCATGATATTCCAGCAGAACAAGGATAAGCCGTATAACCGTCCGTATATGAAAAAAGTTATGGAATCGTTCGGCGAACGCGGCATCCGCACCGTCGAGCAGATGAACGACTGGACGCAGAAACGCGAAGTATATATGAAAGTGCGCTCGAAAATTGCCTCCAATCTCAAGATCAGCCCGCTGACCGTATACCAGGAAAAATATATAGAAAAATGGTTTTACGAATACGGGTACGGCTTTGACGTGATCGATCTCGCGCTGCGCGAGGCCGCGGGAATGAACAAGCCTTCATTCAATCTTTACGATACTATTCTGACGAACTGGCACGAACTCGGGCTCGAAAATGCCGCTGCCGTAAAAGCACATATCGCCGAGCGCAGGAAAAACGCCGCTTCGGGTCAGGCAGGCCCGGGCGGAAACGGTTCAGGCGCTCAGGGAGCTTCTTCCGGGACAAGGGATCAGAAGCAGGGAAGCGGCCAGGGGCGCAGGACGAAGCCGGGCGGCGATTTTCAGCAGCGCGATTACGATTCGGGCTTCTACGACAATATTTACGGTGACGGACAATGACAGAGAAAGAACGCATTTTAGCTTCCGCGGAAGATGAACTGGCATCGCGCGTCAGGGCCGCGCAGATATCGTTCCGGCAGAAAGAGACCGAAAGGCAGAAAAAAATTGCAGGGCTGCCGGAAGCCAGGGCGAGACTCGCATACATCGGGATGTGCCTGGACCGCAGAGCGCTCGGAATGAGTATAAACCCGCAGGTAAAAGAGATAGCGGGTGAAAGAAACGCCGCGCTGTTTACGATGTCTGTGTCCGAACTCGAAGCGGAGCAGGAGAAGACAGAAAAGCTGATCGCCGAGCTTGAGAGCGCGGCACCTGCGGATGCTGAAGAAGGGGCCTCGGGGCGCTACTACTGCAACGTGTGCAGGGACGAGGGCTACGTGACGGACGCAAACGGAATTGCCCGCCGCTGCGTGTGCTTTAAAGATATATTCGCCGGTAAGATAAGAGAAGCATCCGGACTTCCGGAAGGGGAATATGAATTGACCGCCCCTGCGGCGGGACTGTATCCGGAAGCGGCTGACAGATCAAGATACGGCATCCCTGACAGCCCGCGCGCCAACGCAGAAAAAGCGTACGAACTTGCCCGGGGCTTCATATCCGCCACCGGTCCTGCGGCTAAAAAGATACTTTTTATAACCGGAGCAGTAGGCGTAGGAAAAACGCACCTGGCATGCTGCGTCGGAAACGAAGCCGCAAAAAAATCATTGTACGTGGTGTACAGCGGTATCGCAGCGGTGCTTGACGCGCTCCAGAACAGATTCTTCAATTCTGAAGAATCGCAGGAGTCGTACGAAAACAGGCGTGAATATATCGAAACGTGCGACGTGCTTATCATTGACGACCTCGGAGTCGAAAACGTTACGGATAAACGGTACGAAAGCCTTATTTCGCTGATCGACAGGCGAACGGCCGGCTGCCTTAAGACAGTCATTACTTCGAACTACGGGCTTGCGGAGATCGGAAACGTTTACGGCGAGCGGCTCGCGTCGCGCTTTGCGGACAGAAAGAATTCGCTGAGCCTGAGACTCGCCGGGGACGACATAAGGCTTATTAAAAAAATCGGGAAACATAATTTTGAAAAGCAATAAAATTCATTAGATTATTACGGGGTGAATCATGGATTTAGAAACCATCCAAAACAAAAGCATCGACGATCTTAAGACTATTGCGTCAATGCTCGGTATCGAAGTTCCGGAGAGATGCACAAAAGCGAAACTGATCAGCCTTATCGTGGGTGACGCGGAAAACGCCGCTTCGACTGAAGCAGGCGGTGCGAACGAAGCAAAGAATCCCGCGTCTGACGTGAAGGCCGGCGATGCATCCAAGGCCGCTCCTGCAGGTAAACGTACGAGAGGCAGACCGCCTAAAAAAGCGGCTGCTCCTAAGGAGGAGACTCCGGTTTCCGACGCACAGGCTGCCGCAGCTTCCGAATCGGCGGAAAAGCCGAAAAAGGCGGGAAGCACGCGCGGAAGAAAGGCCGGAAAAACCGAAAAGCCCGTAGCTGCCGATAAAGCAGAGAAGCCTGAAAAAGCCGAAAAGCCCGAAGCAGTCGAAAAGACCGAAACAGCCGGTAACGCGGATAAACCCGAAAAGCAGGAAAAATCTGAGAAGCCGGAAAAATCCGAGAAGCCCGAAGCCGTGCAGAAGACCTCTTCCAAAAGAGGAAGGCCTCCGAAAACAAAAAAAGCCGAGACCGGCGAAGATAAAAAAGCCAAGACGACAGAAGCGGATGCGGCAGTAACATCCGGAAACGGAGAAAACACTCAGCGTACTCAGGAAGAGACGGCTGCACGTGACGAAGACATGACCGGCACTAAGAAGCTGGAATTCTCCGAAAATTCCGAAGAAGTCACCGGACTTCTCGACGTC
>JAEEGG010029019.1_pt1 | contig 10356 bp, 4 predicted proteins | sample 9134161 | NCBI WGS metagenome assembly JAEEGG01 (sample SAMN16246543, study PRJNA631951) | gut metagenome | biome: gut microbiome; feature: rumen; material: CR-attached | host: Bos | place: Iran: Karaj | collected 2018-10 | reverse complement strand
TTTTACGCTCGAAGAACGCAGCCTGCTCCAACTCCGACCTCCGACTTCCGACTTCCGACCTCAATACTCCCTCAACGAGGTCTTCGTCCACCGCACCGAGGAGGCCTCGCTGCTGCGCACGCAGGTGTATGTCGACGAGCAGTATGTGGCCACCTATGCCGGCGACGGCGTCATCGTGGCCACCCCCACGGGCTCCACGGCCTACTCGCTCTCCTGCGGCGGCCCCATCCTGACGCCCGACTCGCGCTGCCTCCTCATCACCCCCATCTCGGCCCACACCCTCACCCTGCGGCCCATCATCCTGCCCGACACCGCCAAGATACGGCTGCATGTCGACGACGACTGCTTCCTGGGTACCGACTCGCGCCGCACCTCGCTGGCCGGCGGCAGCGACCTGCAGCTCGCCAAGACCCCCTTCACCATCCGCCTCGTACGTCTCGGCCAGCAGAACTTCTTCACCGCCATCCGCGAAAAACTCATGTGGGGCACGGAGGTGAGAAGCTAGGTGAAAAGTGAAAGGTGAAAATTGAAAATTGAAATTATTGAGGTCTCGATGTCTTGAAGTCTTGATGTCTCGAAGTCTCTTAAAGTGAAAGGTGAAAGGTGAAAGGTGAAAAGTGAAAGGTGAAAAGTGAAAGGTGAAAGGTGAAAAGTGAAAAGTGAAAAATGAAAATTGAAAATTGAAATTCTAGAAATTCTAGAAAATCTAGAAAATCTAGAACGGCTAGAAAAACTGTAAACCTTAAACTGTAAACCGTAAACTGTAAACCGTAAACTATAAACTGTAAACTGTAAACCGTAAACTGTAAACCGTAAACTATAAACTGTAAACCGTAAACTATAAACTGTAAACCGTAAACTATAAACTGTAAACTGTAAACCTTAAACAAAAGTTGAAAATTGAAAGTTGAAAGTTGAAATGGAGCAGGTAGCGGGTAGCATTTGTCTTATCTCCTTATCTCCTGTCTCCTTATCTCCTAAAAAACATTAAACTTTAAACTATAAACTGTAAACCTTAAACTGTAAACCTTAAACAAATGCAACAAAAGACATTATTCCATATCCTGCTGGTCATCACCTTTGTCTTCGGAGGTCTGAGTGCATTCAGCTATCTGGTCACTGCGGCCATACTGCCCACCATGCAGCAGGTTTATGCCGACAACCCCAATATCCTGCCTGAGCAGTTCAGCGTGATGATGCAGCAGATGCTCGACACACCGCGTGGCTACTTCCTCGGTGCGGGCGTGCTTTATCTGCTCGAGGTGCTGGGTGCCGCCCTGATGTGGCGCCTGCGCTGGAGCGGCTTCCACTGCTACGCACTGGCGCGTCTGCTGCTCCTGCTGCTTCCCCTGCTCTTCCTGGGCCGTGGCTTCGTGGGCCTCGGCGACATCATGATGGCGCTGCTCTTCATCGTTGTCTACTTCCTGCTGATGCGCCAGCTGACGGCCGAGAATCCGCAGCCACCGCAAGAGGGACAAGAATAAGAAGAAGGCCGCGCGAGTGCGCGGCCTTCTTCTTTTATCTATTATCTATAGAATTTATTTATCGAACCACTAACTTTCGCACCGCGCCGTTACCGTGGAAGCGTACAAAGTATACGCCGGCAGGGAGGTCGGAGGTCGGAATGCGGAGCTCGGAGGTGATGGGAGTCGCGGGTATCACCACACGGCCAGCCATATCGAGGACGGTGAGGGTCGACGGCTGGGAAACACTGACGGTGACCTCGTCGTGCGCCGGGTTGGGATGTAGGGTGAAGGTAGTACCCTCCACGTCGTCGATACCGCCGAAGATGGCGAAGACGGCCGTCAGGGTGACATCGGAGTGGATGATGAAGGTGTAGGGATTGTCGAAGAGGGTGTCGCCTTCGGTGGTAATCCAGTAGACGAAGCTGGTGGCGCAGCCGTGCACCTCGCCCTCGAGGGTGACGGTGTCGCCGTCCATGTAGGTGCCGGCGCCGTGCACCATCTCGTCGAGACCGTCTTGCTGGCTGCCGTTGTCCATCACGGCGTTGACCGTGACGGTGTATTGCGGCACAGGCTCGAAGTAGGCGGTGAGGCTGATATCACTGTTACGGAGGGTTATCTGGCGCGTGGCGCTTGTCACGCTATCGCTCCACACAACGAAGCGGTAGCCAGGATTGGGCGTGGCTGTGACGGTGACTGTAGTACCCTCGACATAGGTGCCAGCACCACTGACGCTACCCATCGTAGTGTCGTTGACACCAATGGCAAGGTCGTAGGTCGTCACAGGAATGTCTTCGACAAAAAGCGAGTCGATGATGCCGCTACCGTGCTCGCCGTTGAAGCGGAAGGCCACCGTGAAGGTGCCGCTGGTGGGCGCGCCGGCGACGGTGTCGGTCGAGAAGCTGTACCAGGCCATGCCGCCGCTACTGACCGTGATGTCGCGCACGGGGATGAAGGTGGTGGTGTCATAGGGGTCGGGCATGATGCCCACCGTAAAGATACCGTCGAACGTGGTTTGTCCCTTGAAACGCACGGTGGCACCGCCATAGCCGACTTGCAGTCGCGGCGAGCAGACGTAGTTGACGGCAAGGGTGTCGGAGTATGCGTCGTCGTCAAACGACAGGCAGGTGTAGGACCATTGGTCGCCGATGCAGTAGGCGGAGGCATACCGTCCGTCTTTGTGGAAGATCCAGCAGTCGGTCAGGATGTGGTCGTTGCCGATGGCAGGTGCCTGGTCGAACTCCTCGAAGTACGGTAGGGCAAAGGCATCGCAGCGGGTCTGGAAGAGGCGGGTGACGGCGGTGGAGGTGTCGCCTGCGCCGCAGATCTCGCGCACGGCGACAGTGTACTGTGTGTTGGAGTTGAGGCCACTGAGAGTGTAGCTGGGCGTCGCGGTGGTGGCCACGAGGGCGTCGTCGAGGTAGACGGCCCAGGTGTTAGTAGTGACCTCGGGCACCCACGTCAGCTGAGCGCTGTGCTCACCGATGTTGTCGACCGTCACGTCGTGCACCGGTACGCAGCCTGCAAAGGCCTCGAGGGTGAACTGATGGATATTGCAGGTACCCTCCACACCCTTGAGGATGATGTAATGGCCGCTGCCAGTATAATGGTTGAAGTGCACCTCATCGGTCTGCATGGTATACTGTTGCAGGAAGCCGATGGTGTCGATCCAGGTCACGTTGCTGCCGTCAGCATTACCCACGCCCACGGCGAAGCGGGACTCGTAGCTCTCGGCCACGGGGCGTATGGAGGTGATGGTGGCGCGCAGGTCGGCGATATTGGCGTTCACCTCTGGCGAGATGAGGAATCCGTTGGTGTTCCACTCACTGAGGGTGACACCGTTCCAGTTGTTGTGGTACAAGTTGCTGCCGAGGGTCCAGCAGGGGTACTCGTCGGCGAGGAAGCTGATGGTGTAGGGCAACTCCATGTAGCCGCAGAGGGTGGTGGCACTGTCGGGGAAGCCATAGGCAATGAGACTGTCGCTGCAGACGGCGCCGACGCGCACCAGGTAGTGAGTGGCCTGCGCCAGACCGGTGATGGTGAAGCTGGTGGCGCTGGTGGTGTCGGCCAGCTGCCAGGCATTGGTGTTCACACGGTACTCCACCCGCCAGAGGTTCTCCGAGCCGCGCTGGGCCCATTGCAGGCTGACACTGTGGGTGTCGACGGATGCGACCTCCACCTCGGGTGCCAAGCAGGTGTTCGTGCTGCCACCGCAGCCGCCCAGCAGACGGATATCGGGGATGTTGGTGTTAACCTCCCAATTGAAGTTGAAGGTCGAAGGGTTTATTTGCCCACTCGTGTGATCCTCATCCTGTACGAAGTGGGTGCAGGTGGCGTCGGTATGCACACCGTAGACGGGATTGTAGACAGTGTTGGACTGACGACTGACGATGGTGACAACGAGGTCGCTCGTGCCGTCGTAGATATAAGGTGTGGTGAAGACAAAGTTATGCCAGCCGGTGCCAGTGAGCGAGTAGTGCTTGTCCTGCACCACCATGGTGAGGCTGTCGGAGGTCAGCGGCGACGTGTGCGTGCCGTTGGTCTGACCCACATAGATGTCGTAGCGGCAGGTGCCCGAGGTGGTCTGCCACGAGTATGGGTCATACTGTGCCACGCGGAGGGCGATGCCGTATAGGGTGTCGATGCCGGCGGCAAAGCTGGCAGGATATATCACTTGGCTGTAGTTGCTTTCCCAGAAGTTGTCCATGAAGCGCGAGTTAGATGGGATGGCGTTGCTGGCCGCCTCGGCGCAGACGCTCGGGGCCACCTGCATCACAACGGTGTCGGCGGTGTTGGCCGTAGCGCTGGCGCAGAGGGTGCGCACGGCGAACGAGTAGGTGTGGCCAGGGGTGAGGCTGGCGGGCACATAGGGGCTGAAGTAGGCGGTGTCGGTTAGCACCAGCACTTGTCCCTCGTGGTCAATGACCTCAATCTCCACTCCGGCAGGCGACTGCTCGGCGACTGCGGTGTCGTACTGCCAGCTGATGATTCCCTCGGGGCTGATGCTCACATTGGCCAAGGGGGCGCAAAGCATCAGGGTGTGGAAGGTGGTGGAGACCGATCGGCCTGCATCGCTGCCCACCATAGGCACCACCATGACGTTGTAGTCGGCATCGTCCTCCAGGTTACACAGGGTGAGAGTGGTGTCGGTCACCACGGTGTCGATACTCATAGCACCACGAATGGTGACGCGGTAGGCCGTAGCGGTATCCACCTCCGACCAGCGGAGGGTGGCGCAGGTGGCGGTAACGTTCTCCACCGTCAGCATATCAGGAGCCAGGATGCCGTTATTGATAAAGACCTCGAGGTTGTCAACTGCTACGCCGTAGTACGAAGTGTTGCAATACCACTTCAGAGCGATATGCGTATGCGTAGGATGCGGCACCGACGCAACATCGGCAAAACTGACGGTATCGCGAGCGTAGAGGAGGCCGGTATGAGACGCGAGGTTCCTCACCGGGTGGAAGGTCAGCAGGCTGTCGTTCCAGTAGCCCACCGTGAGGGTGCCATAGCTGGCCGACTCGCAACGGTAGTCAAATGCCACCGAGAGTCGCTGCAGCGAGTCGCTGAAGACCGGCAACAGAACGTATGCTGCATCAGCGTAGCCTGAATATGTGCCTGCCATTATCAGCAACGCTTGGTTGGGCAGGTTGCTTATGTACTGGTAGCTGTCGACGACTTTGGGTCTGTGTGATGCACCAATGGCAATATTGCCCCAGCATTCAGGCAAGTTGCCGTAGGCACTGTTCCAACCCTCGGCCGTCACACCCTCGAAGTCCTCGAAGTAAGGCACCGCAGCACCGCTACAATCGATGACCTGCACCACCGCTACAGCGGTGTCGGCACCGTAGGCGTTGCTGGCGATGACCGTGACAGTATCAATTCCTCCAGCGGTATAACCTAAAGTTAGTATAGACTCTGTAGTTACTATCGTGCTATCCAACAGGGTGCTGTGCCATGTGAAACTCAACCCCTCCGGCGAGCATCCGTCGTTGAGGGTGACCGAATAGGTGGCCGAGTCAGTCAAAAGCACCGAGGCTGGTGCCGCGATGGCGATCTGCGGCACAAAGAACGATGCCGGGGTATGGAAGACATCGACGTTGTCGATGGCCACGGCAAACCACGAGCTGGCCTGGGTCCAGCGCAGGGCGATACGGCCGTCGGGTACGATGGCGGAGGCGAAGCTCACAGTGTCGCGGCGGTAGGTCTGGCTCTGCGGCGTCATGGTCTGCAGGGCGGTGAAGGTGTCGCCATCGTAGTAGCCCACCGTGAGGGTTCCGATGTTGGCACTCTCTTTACGGTAGTCGAACGCGATGGAGAGGGTCTGCAAGCTGTCGGCAAAACGCGGCAGCAGCACTTCGGCTTGGTTGCCGTAGCCTGTCGCGTTGCCAGCCACCATGAGGATGGCCTGGCTCGGCAGATTGCTGAGGTATTGGTAGCCATCGTTGGTGATAACGTGCGGCGCGTAAGCGGCATTGCTGCCATTCCAGGTGTAGTCCCAGCAGTCGGCCAGGGTGCCTTGCACGGATTCATGTGTGGCTGTCACTCCTTCAAAGTCCTCGCTGTAGGGCACCGCAAAGGGTGAACAGTCTATCACTCGCACTACCGCCACGGCAGTGTCGGCACCATAGGCATTGGCGACGATGACCGTAATGGTGTCAACACCTGTAACCGCATAGACCAGCTGCACCTCGCTCCCCACTCCACTCGAAGAGGGGATGGGTGTGAGGCTTGTTCCCATCAACGTCGAGTGCCAGCTGACGCTGAGTCCATGAGGAGAGCACTCGTTGATGGTAGCAGTGAACAGAACGGTGTCGTGGAGAGTGATGGTACCAGGCATGTTGAGGCTCACCTGCGGCGCGGTGCGATCGTAGTCGATGCGGATGTCGTCGTAGTAGTTGGCATAGCCATAGATGGGGAATCCGACGCGCACACGGCTGCCGCGGTAGGCGTCGAGCGACAGGCTGTCGCGATGATTGTCGCCGGAGGGGACATTGCGGCCGTTGTAGAGGGTGTCGGTGAAGTCCTCAGGTCGTTTGCCGCCGGTGGGCGAGACCAGTATCATGACCGGGTCGCACTGGAAGACGTTATACCAGAAGCTCCACGACAGTTGCAGTCCGAGGCTGTCGGGCAGGTCGATGGCAGGCGAAATGAGGAAGTGCATGTTCGGTGTATTGTAGGCATAGGCCGCCCGACTACCGTTGTGGCTCGACACGTACCAGTTGTAGCCATACCAGCAGTCGGGTGAGGTGTTCATTGTCATGCTCTCGAAATCCTCGAAGAATGGCACACTCACCGCGGGGCAGTCAAGCACCTCCATTGTCAACCCTGCGGGCTGTGAGGTACCGTGGATGTTGCTGAGCGTCACCGTGAAGGTGTCGATGCCCGCCACGGGATAGACCATCGGCAGGCGCACGGTGTCGGCCGTGGTGGCAACGGTGACGGTGGTGTCCATCAGCGAGGAGTGGAACTGGTAGGTCATGCCGGTGGTGACGCAGCGGTTGCGCGTGGCGAGGTAGACCACCGTGTCGTCCGTCTCGACTTTGTTATACTGGCGCCCCTCGGCGACGAGGGAGACCGTAGGCTCGTTGATGATAGTCGAGGTGACGACGACCGTGGCGGTGTCGCTGCCGAAGGCGTTGGTGGCAACAACGCTGACAGTGTCAAGGCCCGCCTGGGTATAGGTTAGAGTTAAGAGGTTAGAGTTAACAGTTATTGCGGTGTCGTGCAGGGAACTGTGCCAAGTGTAGGTCAGGCCGTTGGTGTCGCCCTCGACGAAGGTGGCCGTGAAGTGCGCGGTGTCGCCGAAGAAACATTCGGTGGCGTCGCTCTCCAGGGTGACCCACGGCAGGGCGGTGGAGCGGATTTCGAAAGAATGGAAGTTGAGGTAGGTGATATAGGTCGAGAGGTGGCCGGCATGGTTATGGATGGCCAAATGGATGGTGCGCCCAGCGTAGGGGCGGAGGTCGAGGCTCATCAAGTCGGCACCGTACAGCGAGCGGGTATGGACGGTGCTGTCGGTGATGAGGTGGGTGTAGTTGGTGGTGTCGGTCCAGTTGTAAGAGTCGGTCACCAGCAGGCTGTAGAACGTCTGGTAGTTGTCGCGGCTGCACCCCACGGTCCAAAAGAGGCGTGGCAGCAGTGCGGTGTCGGCGGGCAGATGTATCTCCTTCGACATTATCCAGCTGCCGAGGGTGTCGTAGCGCAGGGGCACAAGAAGGATGGAGTCGTGCACTTGGTTTATACTGGTGTATAAAGAGTTCTCGAACTTGCTGCCCTGCGGACGGTACCAGCAGGCGAGGCCGTCGTCGAAGTTCTCGCTCCACGGCAGGACTGTGGCCGGCGTGCAGTCAACCACTCGGAGCGGCCAGCGTACGGTGTCGCTGCCGAAGGCATTGGTAGCGACGATAGTCAGCGTGTCGTCGCCGCCGCCGGTGTAGGTAATCCAGATGCTGTCGCCAAGGGTGTTGGCTGCTATGGTGCCGCCCAGCTGCGAGCTCCATGTGTAGTGCAGCCCTTCGCTGGCGCCGTGGCGCAGGTGTGCCGTGAGAAGTGTGGATGTGCCGGTGGCGGTCTTGGCGGGGCCGTCAGCGTAGATTACAGGGAGGGTATCGTAGTCAATCTGTATGGTGTTCACAGACGGCGAGGTGCCTTGGCGGAAAAGGCCTACGCGGATGGTCTGCCCGGCATAGGGCGCGAGGTCGAAGAGCCGCCACACCATGGTGTTGCCGGTGCTCGAGCCGACGTGCAGCGTGTCGGTGAAGCCGGCAGGCTGCAGGCTGGCCGTGGGACTGATGCGCACGGTGGGCATATTGTGGCTTTGCACCCACAGCCGCAGATGCTCTGTCCCGGTGGCAGGAATAGTGATGGCCGGCGAGAGCATGTACTTGCCGTTGGTACTGCTGGTCATCAGCTGCGAGTAGGAGGCATACATGCCATCCTCGTCGTAGCAGGGAATGCTGGTGCCGGGGTTTCGGTGCGTCCAGCCGTTGATAGTCCAACAGACGTTATAGGATGCCGTGTCGTAGCCGTCGAAGTCCTCACGCCACGGGAAGGTGGCGACCGTCGGGCACTCGTGCACACGCAGCTTGGCGCTGCGCGACAGGGTGCCATAGGCATTGCTGGCGGTGACGGTCAGGGTATCCCATCCCGAAGAGGGATAAACCATGCGCAGCGTGTCGGCGGCCACAAGGTCGCCGAGCATGGCACTATGCCAGCTGTAGCTTATGGGGCTCAACCCTTGCGAGAGTGAGAGCACAGCCTGCACACTGTCGCCCACGACGGCCATGCCGGGCACCGACAGGGTGCCCAACGGCAGATATTGCGAATAGATTCCTATATCGCTCAGTGCGCCGCGATAGTCGTAGCCACCGCTTGGAAGCCTGACCTCGAAGGTGATGCGCACCGTCTGGCCTACATAGGTGGCAAGGCTGACGCTGTGCTGCGTGAGCGAGGTACCCATGTCGGCAGTGTAGAGCGTGTCGCGCATGCCGTCCTCCTTGAGCACCATCACCTTCAGGTTGGGATACATATAGTTGCGCTTGTCCTTCCACCAGAGACGCAGGCCCGAGCTGTCGCAGTCGAGCCGCAGGTGCGGCGTAGTGATGGTCATGTAGCCTGTGGTGGTCACACTGCTGTTCAAGTAGCAGATGATAGTCTGCGCACTGGATACCGTCCACGAGCCGTTGCCGGTGCTCTCCCAGCAGCCCAAGCCGCCGCTGAAGTTCGCCATCCAAGGGAAGGCATCGATGGTGTCGCATTGCTGCGCCCGCAGGCCCGAAAGGCCCATCAGACCCATCAGGACCGAAAGTAGAATCTTTTTCATTGCTATTAATACTTATTGTTAATGATAACGCGTTTATTATAATTATATTGTGTTGCCCTTTGTCGGCATCATCGTCATCGAATGCTCCATCTGATATTTTATATGGAAGTTGATGACTGCATCCAATTCTTCATCTGAAGTCACATGGTATACCGTCAGCCAGCGGTAGTGGAGCGAGGCCAGGTTGCAGTCCACGCTGTTGCCCAGCATATTCGAGTCTCCCTGCACCTCGGGGTGGAAGCGCTTGCTCTGCCATAAGTCGATTGTATTAGCGTAATCCTCTTCTGACATTCCCGATGCGAGATAGATGGAGTCGAAGAAGGCATCCATCTCAGCCATACTCCTCACTCCCAAGCTGTCCAGCATCCACTCCCACCCCTCGTCGGTCAGTGCCTCGAAGGTGGTGACGTCGCAGACGAGCGAGTCGTTGATCGGGAAATCCTTGACGAAGCCCACGCGCACACCGGGCAGGTCCTTGTAGCGCTCATACAGCACGCTGTTCTCCGGCTCGGCGGGACGCATCCTGAAGGCCGTCACCGCCGCCAGCAGCAGCAGCAAAACTCCGATGTATATGAGCACTCGTTTCTTCATTTCTATCTCACGTTCATAATATTGATTATCTGTCGGTCAGCACAGTTACCCATGACGCTGCAGACGCGGTTGACCACCAGCGTCTCTTCGCCGCGCACGTTGCAGAGCACCTGCCTGTCGTCCGTCCGTTGCGGCAGCAGCATATACCAGCCCGCCGGCAGCAGCACCAGCAGCACCATGGCCGCCACCCGCAGGGCGTGGCGCCATGTGGAGCACCAGGCCCCCACGTCGCCGCCCACCTCGTGCGACAGCCGCTCCACATGCCCGGCGTCGGCCGCCCGACGCCGCGCCTGCTCGCGTGCTATCAGTTGTTCTATTTCATTCTTCTCTATCATATCTATTAAAGTCTATCGTTTCTATCCTTCAAAAGCTTTTTGTTTCATCTTCTCAATCACCGCCGCGTGCATCCGCCGGGCTTCGGCGGCCGACACCTTCATGGCCGTGGCAATCTCACCGTCGGTGTAGCCGTCCAGCACC
>JAEEGG010029017.1_pt1 | contig 10357 bp, 15 predicted proteins | sample 9134161 | NCBI WGS metagenome assembly JAEEGG01 (sample SAMN16246543, study PRJNA631951) | gut metagenome | biome: gut microbiome; feature: rumen; material: CR-attached | host: Bos | place: Iran: Karaj | collected 2018-10 | reverse complement strand
GTGATGACATAGCCGTCGTGCCTGATGACGATGTCGGCAATCACCTCGAGTTCCTCCCGCGAAAAAACCTTGCCCGTGGGATTCGACGGATTGCAGAGCACCAGAGCCTTGGCTCCCTGGCGGAAAGCGTCCTCCAGGAGATGGGGGTCGAAGTCGAATGTCGGCGGCACGAGCGGTACATAGATAGGTTCCGCTCCCGTCAGAATGGTGTCTGCCGTGTAGTTCTCATAAAACGGTGAGAAGATGACCACCTTGTCGCCCGGGTTGACGACGGTCATCATTGCCGCCATCATCGCCTCGGTGGAACCGCATGTCACCACAATGTTCTGGTCGGGGTCGATGGGCAGACCCGTCCACCGGCTCTGCTTTCGTGCCAGCGCCTCGCGGAAGTTCTGTGCTCCCCAGGTGATGGCATACTGGTGTGGGCCGTGTGGAGCAATCTCCGCCAGCCTGTCGGTTAGTTCACGTGGCGGGTCGAAGTCGGGGAATCCCTGCGAGAGGTTGATGGCTCCATAGCGGTTGCTGATGCGTGTCATGCGGCGGATGATGGAGTCGGTGAAGCCCGCCGTGCGGTCGGATAATGGTCTCATGTCATTTCCTCACTGCTTTTGGTGTCCAGTTCTTGAAAAAACGCAGCACTTTCTCCCGGTTATACCCCTGGCCTTCCTCCAAAAAACTGGAGTCCTGGATGTGCAGGACGCTTCCCGCCTGGTTGAGCACCACGAACACGGGGAAACCGAAACGAGCCGGGTTGTTCAGCCTTTCCAGCATTTTCTTCGCCTGCTGAATCTTCTCTTCACCCCCAGACTGACGGGGATTGTAGTTCACGTGGATATAGACAAAGTTTTTGTCAATCAGATTGCTGATTGTGCTGTCGTTGGTGATGAAATCAGCGAAGCGCAGGCACCAAGGGCACCAATTGCCACCCACCTGGCAGATGACGAACTTGTCTTCTGTCTTGGCCTTTGTAACGGCTTGGTCAATCTGCACGATGGGATTGACGTTCTCATCATACACCTTCTTCAGCGTGGTCTGAGCGTTGGCTGTGACCATAACAATCACGACAGCCAGGGCAGCAAGCACTCTTTTATTCATAATAATTGCAATTTTGTGCCAAAGATAGGCAAAAAAACGGATTATCTGCCTACCTTTGCGTTGAATTGTGCAAATGCTATAGCAATTTGATTATGAAATATGTCTTTACGCTGTTTTTCACACTTATCGCCTTGTTGGTTATGGCGCAATCTGAAGAGAAAATCTCTCCAGATGAAAAGTTGAAATGGAGTGCGGGCGGACTATTCATGCTGATGGCTCCCTACGCAGACGACAGTTATTACGAAAAAGACAAGGAACGTTATGTTCCCCAGACCTCTATGGTATGGCTTGGTTCCACGCGATTGTCGGACCGAATATTGCAAGGCAGCCAATCGCCGTTTCATCTGAGGAACGGCTTTCTCAAGCAGCAGGAGGGCGGCGTCACTTTTCTGCAATTCTCAAGAAACCTCTACAGGGGGCTGGCTGGTTATACTGTGGGACTGCAATTTGTAGGCACCACCTATGCATTCAAAGATTACGACAACGAGTTGAACTTGTACGCTGCACGAATACCGTTGCTCGTGGGAATCCAGACCCCCAGGCGTTGGCTCTCATTGCAGATAGGACTTGGGCTGTATGCCGGTGGGTGCAAATGGGAAGACAAATCGGAAAGCCACCCTTCTCTTCACACCTCACATGTCGGGGTGCAGTGGTTGCTGACCGCAGGTATCGGTCCCGTCACTGTCAATTACACGCAAAACCTCACACACCTTTTCAAACTTGCAGACGGCACCAAAGCCTATCCGTCGTCATTTACCGTCGGAGTGGATATCTGGTATCTGATGTGCCGTCTTTTACATAAGAAAGACAAATGATCAGTTGGAAAATGAACAAGACTAAACTCATACTCATCATAGCATTTTTGGTGTTCACGGCTGTCACCTTCATCCACCCCGTATATCCCCGAGAACAGTTCCTGCAACATGCGGGAACCGTACTCCTTCTCATACCGCTCATTGCCGACCTGGTGGCTGTAAATGGTACAGATAGTGAAGCGTTTAAAACAAAGGCTATACCTGATGGAACTTACGCTTTGGCTAAAAGTGCTGGATATCATCAGAAGAATCATGAACGCTCTCGCTGAACTGATAGGTATATCCGCAGAGGAACTTGTGGACATTATTATCAAGGACGAGAAATCTCTCAAGAAATACTATGTCATGATTGAATCTCTTGAACAGCTTGACAAGGCTGCTTGAATGCAATGTGACATGTAAGTTATTAAAAGACAACTAATTAAATTATCAAAAACCGACCGTCAAAGGGTGGGAAACGTCAATAAATTAAATGGAAATTAAAGAAAGACTTAGGTTTTTTTTCCAAAATAGAGGATATGATTTAAAAAGAATCAAAGGGTTTAATGATGATGTAGAAGTCATTATCAAAGCACTTAATAGACAAGATGCTCTTTGTGCCCTTGACTTATATTCTGATTTAAATATTCCTATATTGGGGGGGGATGTACTGTTCCTGAATGATAACGGATTGATTGAATATACTTATGACAGTTGGTATAGTATTCCTTTAGAAAGTGAGTCCTACAGTACATTTCTTTTTAGAAGTATTGAAGTATCTCGCAATTATATAATTAATTACAATAATCCTATTATAAAGGCATCTTCTATCTTATTCGACATTATACCTGATTATAAAGATATACATTAAAATTGAAGTCAAATAAATCTATTAGAAATCTTTCAAATGAAGAATTACGCATTATCCAATTTTTGGCTGCAAAAGCTCATTATAAGAGGCCAACGCTGTAAATGGTACAGATAGTGAAGCGTTTAAAACTCTGCCACCCTCTCTAAACTACTAAGAGGTGCTTATAAATGCATCCTTACGCTTTTTTAACAGTCTTCCATACAAGAATTGGGCACTTGCTGCATTATAATAATAGAAGTCAATAACTACAACACAAGTAGAAATGTCGATGAGGAAGCTATTGAGTATTGGCGTGCTCCTGCTGTTGCTGGCAGGGTGCAACAGTGATGATGACAGTGATGCTGTCAGTCCTTTATCGTTGATTGGAGAATGGTCGGCGAGTCATCATAGCAAGAATCCCAAATATGCAGACACAGCCGACATGTGGCCTTTCACCTTCTATCCTGATGGCACGGGCACTGGCCCTTATGCCACAAAATCTTTCAGGTATAAAATCAACGGGAACCATATCACCTTGCATCTCCAGAACATAGAAGCCTATTATGGCCAGACGGTCTTTGAATATGATATTGTGAGTTTTTCGAAAGACAGAATGGAATGGGATGAGATTCCCAACGAACAATGGGGCGACAACAGCTTGTACCTTAGGTTTTATCGGAAATAAATAAAGAAAGAAAAAGACACAAAAGTATCTGTTTATGAAATAGAGTTTGTATGTATTGGCAGCCATCGTACTGAGCAGTATGATGCTGGCTTGTTCCTCAGATGATTCTGATGGAAATTCAAAGACAATCATGCTGAGAAACCATACAGAGAGTGGATGCAAGGATGTCGCTTCCTTTTCCAATACATCTTCGTCAGGATACCAAAAGGTGAAAAGTCAGTTTGACAGTAAAATCACTGAACGTGTGTCCCTCAAAGGAAACGAAAAAGGAACGCTCTACATATTCCATGAGAATGCAATTTTTCCTTGTGAAGCTGAATTCACCATCTCTGTCGATGTTTCAGAAAGTACGATCATTGTCCATGAGGATGCACCGCCAACAACAAACTGCATATGCCATTATGACCTCAATTCAGAAGTAGGCCCTCTTGAAGACAAGACGTACACTCTCATCATCAAAAGTGAATTTGCCTACGGACCTACCATCACGCACCAATTCAATTATTCGAGCACTCTTGATGAATCCTTTGTCGTAACAGAGGAAGAATAGAGATTTCAGGCGCTTCGTATGTTAACATGATTAAGATGAAAAAAATACTATTCATGACGTGCCTCCTGGCAGGAATGCTTGTTTCGTGCAGCAGCGATGATGACACGGAAGAGAATACTGATGAAGAAATCACGAGTCTTGAAAAACCGACAGCCACGACAGCGCTGACAATCGACAACGCACCCGTGATAGACGGATCCGACTCGACAGAACCTCTCCGTACATTGTTGATGTGCCGGCTGCTCGGCATCGACTGCCAATGGATGGAGGAGCTTGCTTCCTCCATGACATGGCGTATCCTGCCCGACTATTCCCGCCTGTCTCAAGAAGACCGCAAGACTTTTTCCCAAAAACTCCAGAACTGGAACACGCACTCGTCTTTCCTAGGATGCATAGACGGACACAATGACATCATCATCACAGCCCGTGGCATATCCCGCGACGAAAGGGCGTATGCAGAGGAGAAAGGAGTGGAACTGCTTTCGTCTCCCATGGCCAAAGACGCGTTCATCTTCATCGTCAATGCCGACAACCCTGTCAGCAATCTTTCCATCGAGCAGGTGAAAAGAATCTACATGGGTGAAATCACGAACTGGAAGGAAGTCGGCGGCAATGACGCGCCCATCGTCCCATACATCCGCAATGCCAATTCGGGCAGTCAGGAGAAGATGGAGACCGTGGTCATGGCAGGTTTGACGATGCCTAAATGGGATACACTGATACTATATACCATGATTTCGCCATACATCACGCTGGAACGGGACAAAAACGGCATCTGCTACACCCCCTTCTACTATTACGACTCCATCGTGAGGTCTGGTATGGTGAAGGCACTTTCGTTGGATGGCATCAAGCCTTGTAAAGAGACCATCAAGAATGACACATATCCCTATGTGACGGAGGTGATGGGCAGCGTTCGGTCAGACATCGACAAATCCAGCACCGCCTATCAGCTGTTTTACAACCTTTCTATAGGTAAATACAACAACATCATAGACGAGAGCGGATATGTTGTGAGAACCAAAAAGTAGCGACAACCACGCAAGTTTTTCAAACTTTGTTTCGTAAACAAATAGAAACGTTTATCGATATAACAGAAATTCTTCTTTTTTGAGGTGTTTCTATCGCTTACTATCTACACCTTTTTTTTGAAATCAGGAGCCTTGCTGCTCAATGGACTTGACATCATGCTGAAAACAAGCCAAGCTCAAGTTTTATAGCTGTGTCCAATCCATACATGGTTCTGCAAAGACAACAACTATTAAAATAAACCGAAAAAAATTTGGTATAACCGAATTTTCAATTTATCTTTGCGAGAAAATTGATGGTATGAGAGTTATATCCTTTTCCATGATACGGGATTTCATAGCTAAACATGCTGATGCAGACGTGGCTCTACGTGATTGGTACAAGAGGACAACCAAAGCCAACTGGAAGAATTTTGCCGATATCAAACAGACGTTCAACACCGTGGACTATGTGGGCAACGACCGATACGTGTTCGATATCAAGGGCAACAACTACCGGATAGTGGCTGTCGTCCTGTTTATCAACCAGAAAGTATACATGCGTTTCGTTGGCACTCATGAGGAATATGAAAAAATCAAGGACATCAAAAACATATAGTTATGGCACAGATAAAGACAGAACAACAGTACAAGGCTCTTTGTGATCGCATCAATGAGCTTCTGACAGTTGTCGGCAATGATACTCCTGCAGATGACAAGAACATGCTGGAGCTTGACCTGATTTCCGACCTTGTGGCTGACTATGAAGAGGAACATTATCCTATTACAGCTCCCACACTGGTGGAGACCATCAAGCTACGCATGTATGAGATGGGACTGAACCAAAAGAAACTTGCTGAAATGCTGGGCCTCAGCACGGCACGTCTCAGCGAGATAATCACAGGCAAAGGTGAACCTTCAATCAAGACGGCCAGAGAAATCAGCCGAAAGCTGAACATTGACCCCGCCATTGTCCTTGGGGTATGACCATAAAATCGGATAGGAGCAAACTATAAATACCATGTTATTGAAACTAAAATGACACGACTGAAAATCATCATGATGACAACGCTGTCAGCATGTCTGTTAATAGCATGCGGCAGCAGCGAGGACTTTGCGGATGATTACACTTCCAGCGACCTTTATGCCATCGTCATGCCGGAAGGTGCGCAACCGACAGACATCACCCCCGGCGACTATGTCCTGACTCTCGACAACATCATTGCCGTGAATCCGGAAACAGGTGAATTCAAGGTAAAGAATACCGAAAGGATTGACTCGAAGGCCTTTCCCATACCAACTCAGCACCTCATACTGTTCTATTCAAAGGGCAATCTACTCTTTGAAGCCAAACTCAACAGCGTCATCTCCAGTTATCTTCCAACAGGGCTGACATTCTGCCATTTCCTAACTGACAAGAAAGGCTTGGCAAGATACGACCTTGGTGCGACCCATATTGTGAACCAGGACGGAAAAGTGGAAGGAATGCCTGACGAACAGCAGCAACAGGGCATGCAGCGCATGTATCAGATATTGAAGAAGGCAGGAAAGACCAGCAACAATATTGACTATGACTTCCAATACGAATAATGGCTATGAAGATTAATTCACGGGTCTTATTCAATAAACAATGATTCCATGAAGAAAAAAATGCTTCTATTTTCCATTCCATTCGTCTTGTTGGCCGTATTTTTCAGCCATGCCTTCCTGCCATTCCTGTTATTGCCCATCATCATCCTCATCGTGAATTATCTCGTTGACCGGAATGAGAACAATCCCGTGCTGCAAGAGATGAAAGGAAGGCTTTTCCACAGCGTGGAAGAAGTGGAGCAGGAATATGGGAAACCAGACAGCGTGGTGGTGCTCAATGCCGCGAAGGCGAACGAGATTTCCGGTGTGGTCCTTTCATACCCCGAGCGTGGCATCCTCGTAGTGGCAGGCAGAGAGATTCCCATGGACGACATCACGGGCATCGCACCTAAGAACATGGCGATAATACCATATGTCGTTGACGAGTACGCCGTGGTCATCAACACGAAGAATCCCGCGGAACCGGTCATTTACCTCCGTGTGGGATACGACATGGGATATGCTCAGGAGGTTGCTGCGCAAATCCATGAAATACTGAGGATTTCTTCGGCGCCAAATATGAAATAGAACAATCGGTGATGGTCACCAACTCCAACATGATAACTTCTTCTGCTTCTAGCCTGAAGTGTGATTATACACGGATAGCAAATACCATACACTATCTATCCCCATCTTTGTTCAATGGCATGGAACACCCAATAAATGAGGGAAATGCCAATCAGGTAGGCCAGAAGGTCTATCCAAAGAAAGCCCTGGCCAAACATCATATGACCAATAAATGTACCCCGGAAAGACATCAGCCAAGGCCAACGAATCAGCTGGGAGAACTCCACGAGATAAGAATGAATCAGACTAATTAGTGCAACAAAGGGTAGGCCTTTCTTGACCAGTATGATACGCCAAAAACAAAAGACCATCATTGCCCAAAGTGCATCACCAACCTCATCCGGAAGCCAGCTGACTTGTCTGGAATAGAGTCCGATTGGTATCAGAACAATGATGCCAACCAATGAGACCAGAAGCTTTCTTTTCATCTGTTCTGATAATATTATGCCTCGCGCCCTTATCATATCCACATAAAGGAAGATTTGCGCAAGGGACTTCCGTCTTCTCTCCATTTCTTCCTTAAAGAATCAAGGTCTTCATTCTTGTTGCTCTCCCACCAATTGTTGTATATGGCTTTGACCGTTTTCAAATCATCAACCGTCATTTCCGACTTTTGTGGATTGTCCTTATCCTTTTTCCTGATGATGACACATTGCCCATAGATTTGGTAAGGTTTCATTTTCTCGTACCATATATCATGTCCTACGGCATAATGAATATTGTCAACAATTGTATCTTTTGCCATAATCAACTCTATCATATAGGCATAGTTGACGCCCAATGGGCATCCGAGAATCTTATTTCTCAAATTGGAATCGTATGGGTTGATAAATCCTGCTATGCCATTTTGCTTGGTATCAATATGACTGATAAGATAAGGGATCATGTCTTTTCCGTAGGAGTGAATCTCTTTCTTCACATTCGGAGGTAAACCAAAAACGGGTTGCTCAATAATCGTATCTCCTCCACTTACATATCGAGTGCCGATGTAATTCCTTGACACTAAAAACTCTTTATCCGAAGAGTAAAGGTCATTTGAAGTTAGGAAGGAGTCTTTAATGACAACCACGTCAGAAGGAGGGTTCGTGCTGGCATTGTCAACATGCTCACCTCTATTATCAGCCGTTGTTTTGCAGCAACAAACGCACAGGATTAATAATATAGGCAGACAATACTTTTTCATTTTCATATCATGTTTGGTTGAGTTATACGTAATTGTTGATCAGTCCCTGATTCACACCTATCTTGAAATCGGTCGAACGCTGTAACCGCAACAGCGGGACATGCTATAACAATGAGCACCATCAAAATCGAAATCTAGGTCGATTGCGCTATGCTCTGAATCCTGGCCAGACCAATACCCGCCGTTATTCCCGGCTCCAGTAAGGGAAGTTCCATTATAGTAGCCTGCGGCTGGCAAAAAGATGCTGTTGCCATTGGAACTGGTAAAAATCCGTCCAGAGACTCCGTTAGTCGTTATCCATGTTGAGGTGCAATTGTTGAGCAGTTCCACAATCTGTTCTGGTGAAGGCAACTGCCACTTGCCACCCCATTTTTTGTGTGCTACATCATACTTTGTGCCGCTGATGGATCCGAGTTCTTTATAATTCACTATTTCATCCAACCATCCGTCCTCGTCATAATACCATCCGTCCCCATTTGTATCGGTTCCCGAACAATATTTGTAAGTAACTTCGTTGTATACTGATTTCATCTTTTTTTCGCCCCATGCATAATAGCCGCCGTAACCCTCCGGAGTGGTTGCTCCCACGTTACAACATGCCCATTTCGTGCCGGAGGGCAGTCCAAGGTCGATGGCATGTGGATGCTTGCCGTCTGGACATGATTGAGCATAAGCCATCAACACAATGAATATCATTGAAATAGACAATAGTAGTTTTTTCATTTTCAAAATTTGGTTGTTCCAATCTGCTTACTTACTATTCTTGCTGATTTTCTTCATCGCAGATTTGCTGAGGTACGTCGCATGCTTACGCTCTGCATCATAAACAATATAGCCGCCAAGAGCGGTGCTGAGGATGTAAGTCTGCTTCATTTTTCCATGATAGAGAAGGAAATTGCATACATCAGTAGGTGTGATGTACGGATTGTCCTTCAAATGAGAATGGAATGCTGCCTCGCCTTCATTTGAAATAGGTATAAATGAATGGTGATACCGCCGGAATGCGGTTATGTTGCATTCATTGTCAAAGTCTATACTGAGGTCATTGCCGAATGGGATGATGCCGGTACGTTCCACACCTTGCAGCATATACATGCGGGTGGTCTTGTCATCGATGCGGACGAAGTCGAAATTGGGCCGTCCATAGTCTGGGTCATAACGCATGCTGTCGCCGTATTGTTCAATGGCATTCTTGAACATGAGGTTTTGCTTTTCCAAAATCCCTCTTTCTTTTTCTGTGATGGGACGAGGAACGTAGGAGATGGTTTGTTCTTCACTCTTGATGTCGTATCGAAAATCGTAAATACAGTTTTTTTGTTCCTTATCCATGAAAACAACATTCCATGTGTCGTTCGTCGGTTGCCAGATAATTTTGCCTCCTATGTCATCAACACTGTAATGAGCCAACACTGAATCGGAAGACACCCAGTTGACATGTTCTGCTACGTATAGGTTATAACCTTCTTTACAGTTGTCGTCAAGAGTTATTACTAGTTTGCAGGGGGTCTTCTTATACGTATAGCATGATGCCATGCTGGCCATTATCGATATGGCTATCGCCATTGATTGAAATGTTGAAAATGCCTTTCTCATTTTAATGATAGTTTTCCTTATACATTTACGACTATGGTATCTGTTCCAAAACCTGATGGCTATGTTCTCAGCCGACTGGATGATACTTTTAACTTAGACTTTTTTACCTGAAATATACCAAAAATCTCGACTCACAAAATCACTGTCGCGTGTTGTTTTAAACGCTTCACTATCTGTGCCATTTACAGCCGAAAAGGTTCGAGGAAATAATAAGGAAGGAATGGTTGAAAAATAAATAAGGGGCTTTTGCCCCTTAATAATAGTGAATAGCCGTAGCTTCCTATTTCACGAACTTAATCGGTTTTGTCCGCTGGTATCAGGGCATTAGCCTTTTGTTTTCCATTAGAGATTGCAAATATAGCAAATAATCAAACACGAACCAAATAAAATTCGCAGAAAAAATG
>JAEEGG010029011.1_pt1 | contig 10360 bp, 10 predicted proteins | sample 9134161 | NCBI WGS metagenome assembly JAEEGG01 (sample SAMN16246543, study PRJNA631951) | gut metagenome | biome: gut microbiome; feature: rumen; material: CR-attached | host: Bos | place: Iran: Karaj | collected 2018-10 | reverse complement strand
TCGTTGACCGCCGGCTTTTCTGTTTCCGACGGTTCCTCTGACGAGGCGGGCGCTTCTTCCCTCACACACGACGGTCCGAGAATGATGGCCATTGAAAGGGAAAACCATAGGAATAATGTTCTCGTATTCATCATATTCACCATTTTATATCTCAACTATGGCAATTCAATTTCCTCAAGATTGCTGCCGAATCCGGCGCTGGGTTTGCTGGTCTGGATCAACATGCCCTGCTCCGGGGCAATGATTACCGTTTCCGATGCGGGTTGTTCATAGACCTTTTTCTGTTCCATAATGCAAATGTTAAGTTTACGATCATTCTTAATGATTTTGCAAGTTATGTTATAACTTTAATAATGCTGTACTCATGGCGCACTAGATTGTACTCATGGCGCACAGATTAGTACTCACAACGCATACACCCCCTCCAGAGTGGGGTTGTTCGCTTCTTTTTAGTATCTTTGCCCATCTGTTTTTTGAGAAAAATGAGAAGGTTTTTATACATTTTCCCCCTGTTTCTGGCGCTGGCCGCCTGCGAGCGGAAAGGGAGCATAACCCCGCTTCCGGCTTCGGATGCCGACAGCATCTACACCTACAGATACATCGCCATGCGCATGGTCCGGGAGCCAGAGCGCTGCCTGAGACTCTTGGACACAGCCCAGCTGAAGGGGACCATGTCGGCCGACAGCTGCAACATGATGCGCGGCTACGTGTACAACACAGGGCTGCACGACAGGGAGAATGGCAAGCAATATTTGCGCGCTGTGCTGGACCGCGAAGGGCTAGACCACCACAGCGACGTGTATCTGTCCACGCTGGACGCCTTCTGCACGCTGTGCGTTACGGAGGGAAATACAGAGGAGGCGCTGAATGCGTCGCTGGAAGGAATAGGTCTGGCCCGCGATCGGGAGTTCCCCCGGCTGGAAGCGTCATTTTATGCGATGGCAGGATCGGCCATGGAGCTTCAGCGGCCGGGGTCAGGAGAGCAGTACATGCGGCAGGCCATCGGCATCATCAAGAACCTGGAGGATGCGGGAGCCAAACCCAAGGCATCTTATTATATGAGCCTGCTGGCCCAGCGTCTGGGAGAGCAGGGCAGATATGCCGATGCCGCCGAGGTGTGCCGCGAGCGTCTGGCCTACGTAGACGAGATGGAGAAGGCCGGAATCCACATGCCGCGGGGCTACTTCGACAACCAGCGGGGCGGCGCCTACTGCATCCTGGCCTGCTGCGAGGCCGAACTGGGCCACTTGAAAGAAGCCCGGTGGGCTGCCCAGCAATATGAAAATACTCCGTATGCCCAAACACCTACGGGGCAGTTCAACATTCTTCGTTACTATGTGTTGGCTGGCGATAAGGACCGCGTGGAGCAACTGAGCAAACTCCAGGAAGAACGTCTGCTGCGACAGGGTGACTCCATCAGCCCGCTCTACCGCACCCTGTTCCTTAACAAGGCCAACCTTTATAAGAATCTGGGCGACTATCGCCGTGCCTTGGAGGCCGCTATGCGCGCTTCCATCCTGCAGGATAGCCTCACCGTCCGCGAGCGCGACAGCAAGGCGGCCGAGTACGAGATACGTTTTAAAACGCAGGAGGTCCAGTTGGCTCTCCAGAAGAAAGAGGCCAAAGAGCGGCTGCAATGGATTATGATTGCGGCTCTGGTCCTGATCCTTCTCATATCCGGCATCGCTCTTTGGCGTAATATCGTGGCCAAAAGACAATTGAGGAAGGTCAACCACGATTTGTACGATACCATCCAGCAAATGTTGGAGCAGGAGAAGAAGGCCGAAGAAGCGCTGGAAGGGATTCCGGTATCGGCCCTTTCTGGCACACAGCAACTGTACCAGCGTATCGTAAAGCTGATGCAGGAGCAGAAGCCCTATACAGACAGCGCCATGAACCGCGATACGCTGGCGCATATGATGGGCACCAACTACAATCAGGTGGCCGTTGCTATCCGCGAATGTGCCGGTGGGCAGACCATCGGCAAATTCATCGACGACTGGCGCCTCCGGCATGCGGCCGAGATGCTGGCCCATACCGACGAACCTATCGGCCTGATTGTGGAAATGAGCGGCTTCAAGAGCCGCAATCACTTCAACACGCTCTTCCGCGAACGCTTCAAACTGACGCCTTCGGAATACATCCGGCTCAAGAAGTAATTATAGACTGCGGCTTCATCATCGAGCCGGACCGCAATATTATTTCGGCTGGAGGCCTCGGATTTAGCCGGACTGGGATTCAACAATATCGCTACCGACTTTGGCAATTACAATATCTGGCAGACCAATATCCTGAATACCCAGAAGATAAAATTCTCTATCCGCTACAGCTTCAACACCGCCCAGAGCAAGTACAAGGGTACGGGCGCCGGCACGGACCAGAAAGCCCGAATGTAAAGAAGTAGCGCGGATTACAGTGCCAGGTCGGCCAGGACGATGGCGGCCATGGCCTCTACAATCACGGGCGTGCGCAGCGCGAAGCAAACGTCGTGGCGCCCGGAGATGCCGGCCTTGGCGATGCTGGCGGTGGGTTTGAACGCCACGCGGAACACCAGCGGGTTGCCGTTGGTGATGCCGCCGTTCACGCCGCCGGCGTGGTTGGTCACGGGCGGCTGGGGGTGCTTGTGCCGGCCGCAGCAGTGGTGCTCACCTTCTTCGTGCTCCCCGTGGCAGTGGCACTCATGACCCTCCTCATGCTCCCCGTGGCAGCAGTGATGTTCTTCCCCTTCCTCGTGTTGTCCGTGACAGCACTGGTGCCCGGGTTCGTCGTGATGACAGTGGTGCTCCGGGAAGGGATCGTTGTGCTCGGAGCCTTTCATGCGGGAAGCGGCAAAGCCGTCGCCGAATTCGATGCCGCGTACGCCGGGAATGGCGAAGATGGCGTGGGAAACCAGGGATTCCACGCTGTTCCAGAAGGGTTCTCCCAGGCCGATGGGAAGCCCCTCCACCGTGCATTCCACTACGCCGCCCAGGGAATCGCCCTCGGCCTGTGCAGCTTTCAGGGCATCCGGCCAGGCCGATGCTTCGGCCAGCCCGCCCACTTCCACCAGTTGGGCGTGGAACTTGGCGAAGTACAGCATTTTCTTGGCGATGACGCCCGCCGCCACTACGCCCAGCGTGATGCGGCCGCTGAAATGGCCGCCGCCGCGGGGGTCGTTGAAACCGCCGTATTTGAGGTTGGCGGTGAAGTCGGCGTGGCCGGGACGGGGATGCTCCCGGAAGCCCTCGTAGTCTTCGGAACGCGTGTTCTCGTTGCGGAAGAGAATGGTGAGCGGGGCGCCGGTGGTATGGCCTTCATACACGCCGGAGACTATCTGCGGGAAGTCGTCCTCCGTGCGGGGCGTGGTGCCCAGGGCGCCGGCCTTTCTACGGGCCAGGTCCTCTGCGAAGTCTTCTTCACTGAGCGGAATGCCGGGCAGTACGCCGTCTACGGTAACGCCGATACGCGGCCCGTGGGATTCGCCGAAAATACTGATCCTGAATTTGTTTCCAAATGTATTCATAGCTTGTCAAATAATTCGTTGAAACCGGGGAAGGACTTGGCTACGCAGGTGGTGTCGTCAATGACAACCGGGCTGTCGGCCCCCAGGGAGGCCACTTTCAGGGCCATCACCATCCGGTGGTCGGCGTGGGACGCGTAGTTACCGCCTTTCAGGAGATGACCGGTGGCCAGGCGCTGGCTCAAGCCCATGCCCGTAATGGTCATCTGGTCGTCGTCTATACTTACCGGCACGCCCATTTGTAACAGCATCTGTTCGATGGCCTGTGCGCGGTCCGTCTCTTTATGGCGCAGGCGCTGCACCCCCAGAATATGGCTTTCGCCGGGGCAGAAGGTCGCCAGGACCGCCACCATGGGGAAGAGGTCCGGGCAGTTGTTCAGGTCTGCGTTGAACGGGCTCAGGGGCGCCCGCTTGATGTGGATGCTGCCGGTGGGCTCGTCCAGCTGGGACATGCTGGCGCCGGCCTGCATCAGGATGTCCAGGATGGAGATATCGGCCTGCAGGCTGGTGGTGTCCAGGCCGGTGACCTCTACGTCGCCGAAGATGGCGCCTGCGGTTAGGAAAGGTGCGGCGCCGGACCAGTCGGCCTCGATGGAAAAATCGGCCGCCTGATACCGCTGGCCGCCTTTGATGTGGAAGTTGAGGCCGGTGCACAGGCTCCAGTCCTGCGTTTCCAAGAATTCGTCGTCGCCTTCCATCTCGCTGCCTATCCTTATGCCGAACTTCTTGAGCACGTCTACCGTGATAAAGAGGTAGGGGATGCTGCGGGGGTCGTGCACGTAGACGGTGGATTTGCCATCCATCAGCGGCAGCGCGGCCAAAAGGCCGGAAATGAGCTGGGAACCGCCCTTGCCGGAGACATCGGCCCGTCCGGGAATGAGGGGGCCGACGACCTTGAGCGGAAGGTAGCAGTCGGCCTTCCGTTCATCGCTAACACTATTGTTACTTTCTGGATAAAGCCTTACCCCGAAGGCGGCCATGATGTCGTGGGCATCGGAAAGAGGCCTGTTCAGCAGCGTTTTCTCTCCGGTTACCCTTACCGGATTTTGGGCGATAGCGGCCAAAACCGGAACAATCAGGCGGGTGAGGAAACCGGACTCTCCGGTGTGGAGTTCGGTCAGCTTCAGGCATCCCGGAGCCGCGCCTATTCCAGTTATAACAATGCTGTTTCCTTCCTGTGAAATCCGGGCTCCTAGGGCCTTGGCGGCCGATAAGGCGCTTTCATTGTCCCCGCAAGGGGAATAGCCGTCCAGGCGGGAAGTACCCTGTGCCAGCGCGGCGGCGATGATGGCCCGCTGGGCGAAACTCTTGGAAGAGGGCATGGGCAGGTTCTGGGCCTGTACAAAGCGGAAACCGCCGTACAGGGCCTGCCGCATCTCCTCCGTAGTCCACTGGCCGGGAGCCGTGGCTTCTTCCTCATTTAAACAGGCATAGGTGAAGGGCGCGCCCCGTTTCAGGGCTTCCTGCCGGGAAGGCCGGCCCGCTTCTCCCATACAGAAAGCCACCAGCGTGCCGGGTGCGGCCGCTTCATAGAGGCTTAAGATGATATCGTTGTCGGCCGGGGAAGTGGCCGTGGTGACAATTTTTACCACTTCGCCGCCAAACGTGCGGGCGCGCTCCAGGATGGAAAGGAGCACCTCCCTGGGCGGCGTACATTCATAATTATGGTAGGAACGGATGAGTACGGTGCCGTAGGAGCGGCAGGCTTCCCGGATGCGCCGGCCCACGGCGGCGGGGGCCTCCATCTCCAGGTCCACGTACTTGGCGCCGGCCTGGATGGCGTTTTCCAGGATTTCCGGGGCCTGGGCTTCCTCGGCCAGGCGGCAGGTGGCGATGAGCGGGACGTCGGACTCGCCGAAGAGCAGGTCCACGTCCTCTTCCTCCAGGGCGCAGCGGTCCAGGCGGATTTCAGCCATCTCCAGTTGCTGCAGCAGGGCCTGGATCTGGGACAGTTCCTTATTCTGTATCGAAGTGCAAATCATAGGGATTCATTTCATGGAAGACTACCTCTCCGGGCTTGACGGGCAGCACAAACTTCACTTTTCCGCCGCCCAGGGCCTTCTTGTCCTTGCCCATGGCTTCTTTCAGCGTTGCCAGCGGGTAGGGACAGCGGGTGGGCAGGCCTGCGGCCTGGAAATCGGCCTCCAACTGCGCGGCCAGGCCTTTTTCGCCGATACCCAGGGCTTCCGACAGCCGCGCCGCCAGGATGATACCCATGGCCACGGCCTCCCCGTGGGAGATGTCGTCTCCGCGCAAGCGGGCCTCGTGCTCGATGGCATGCCCGAAGGTGTGGCCCAGATTGAGCTTGGCGCGGATGCCGTGCTCCTCGGGGTCCTGTGCCACGATGTGGGCCTTGATCTCCGCCGCCCGGGCTATCAGTTCCTGCGTAACGCCCTTGAGGGCTTGCCGATAAGCCTCGGCGTCTGCAATCAGGAAGGTTTTCAGGAGTTCGGCCAGGCCGGAGAGGAATTCGCGGCGGGGGAGGGTGCGAAGGACATCGGCACAGAGGAAGGTGACCTCCGGCATGCGGAAGACGCCCAGCATATTCTTGTAGCCGTCCAGGTTCACGCCGGTTTTTCCGCCGATGGCCGCATCCACCTGCGAGAGCAGCGTGGTGGGCAGGTTGGCGTAGCGGATGCCACGCTTGTAGATGCCTGCAGCGAATCCGGTGATGTCGGTGGTGATGCCGCCGCCCACGGCCAGAACCAGGGCGCTGCGGGAGGCGCCGGCTTCCATGAGCCATCGGCAGATATCCTCTGCCGTGCTCAGGGTCTTGAGGGCCTCGGATGTGTAGATGGGATGCTTGGGCCAGGGAAGGTCCTTGACCACCCACTCTACATGCTGGTCAAACACCACAAACACTTCCGGTTCGCGGGCCAGACAGGCCACAACATCGGCCGGCTGTATCAATTCCTCCGTCATAGAATACAAAGATAAAGGATTTTTCCGTATTTTTGCGGAAAAGAAATTGGATATGCTAACAGTAATTGCCCTGGCGGTTTTGCCAGCCCTCATCTTGATTTATTACACGTATCAGCAGGATAAACTGCAGCGGGAACCCACCAAGAACCTGGTGAAGGCTTTCTTCTTCGGCTGCCTGTCCGTCTTTGCATCGCTGTTCATTTCCATTCCGTCCATGCGGGTAGGATTGTTTCCGGCGGAAATTCAGTCCATTGGAGATGCCTTCCGCACGGCGTTTTTCGGCGCCGCTATTCCGGAGGAATCGGCCAAGCTGTTCCTGTTGTGGCTGTTCCTGCGCAAGTGCAGGGACTTTGACGAGCGCATGGACGGTATTGTGTACGCTGTGTGCGTGGGAATGGGCTTCGCGGCCTTCGAGAACATCGAATACCTGTTTGCTGCCGGTTCCGCATGGGTGACTACCGGTATCGGCCGGTCCCTTACCGCCATTCCCGGCCATTTCGCCTTTGCCGTGATCATGGGCTATTATTATTCCCTCAACCACTTTGACAAGTACCGCGCTCCGGGCGCCGGCCTCAAGATGTGGCTGTATCCGGTGCTGGCCCACGGTATCTATGACACCATCGCCATGACGGCAGCAGTTACGCCGGAACTCAGCGGCGTCATCTCCCTGGTTATCCTCCTGGGCTGCTTCTGGGCCTTGAAGAAGGCGCAGAAACGCATGACCAAGCACCTGGTGGCCGATTCTTACGACATTCGGCGGGGAATAGACCAGCAATAGGGCGTTAACCCCTGGCCGCCTTGCGGTATTCCGTGGGGGAAAGCTTGAACTTTTCGCGGAACAGGGTGTTGAAGTGGCTTCGGGAAGCGAAGCCGCTCATTTCTCCAACCAAACCTACAGGATCGTTGCTGTCCCGCAGCAGGCCGGCGGCGTGGCGGATGCGCCAGTCGTCCAGGAACTCTCCCAGCGTGGCGCCATCGGCAAACTCGCGGATGGCGGCCGCTACGGCGTTGTAGTTGGTTCCCAGCATCTGCGCCACGGCATCCCGGTTGAGGTCGCTGTCGGTGTAAGGCTGCTGCTCCCGCATCAGCTGGCACAGCCGGCCATACAGTTGCTGGGATGCCGATTCTGGAGCCGACAGGGCCTTTTCCTGCTCCTTTTCCTGCTGCTGCAGCATCTGCTGCACGGTTTCGTAGAGCTGGCGGTTCTTCTCTTTCAGCCGCTGATGCGCCAGCCAGATGCGCCAGAGCGCCACACCCACGATGACCAGCAGAAGGACCAGTCCCGCAATGATGACCCAGTGCAGCCGGGCTTCGGCCTCCTGCTCCTTAATCTGCATTTCTTTTTCCTGCGTACGCATCTGCTGGGCCCACATCAGCGTCTCGCTGCGACGCTCGCGCTGCGTGAGGCTGTCGGTGAGCACGGTGTAGCGGGTGAGCTGCTCGTAGGCCTCGTGGCTTCGGCCCAACTTGTCCAGGCCGATGGAATAGGACTGCAGAAGGATGGCGTAGTCGGTGGAAACGGTATCCTCCCGCTCCCGGTAGTAAGGTTCCAGAACGGCGAAAAGCTCGTTGATGCGCCGGGCGTTCCCGGAAATGACATAGTAGTTGAAGATGTCGTGCTGATGCTCCGGCAACTGGCTGCACCTGGTTTTCTCAAAGGCCTGCGCACTGCGGGCGGCGGCGGCTTTGTCACCCAGCTGGTACTGGCAGTAGGCCAGGAGGCTGTAAACGTAGGCGCGCTGCTGGTCAATATAACCTGCCGGCGCGGTGGTATATTCCTTCTCTATGCGGTCTATCACCTGTTCGCGCTCCTGGGTGAGCGCCACGGCACGGGCATAATCTTCATTGTTGACGGCCATCCGCGTCACGCTGCCCAGATAATAGGAGAACATGGGAAGGGCTTTGATGTTCGTGCTTCCGCGGAACATTTCCAGGCTACGGTCCAGGTATTCGGTTCCGCTGCCCCGCTGTACCTTTTCCATGGTCTCTCCGGCGTCAAAATAGAACTGCGCTTCTTCGCCGTTCCAACCGTTTTCGTGGGAAATCCGGGCCCCGTCAAGGGCATAATGGATAGCGTTGTCATACGTCTTGGGGTCCCGTTGGTTGATGTCTACCAGCAGATGGTAGGTCTTTACCCGCTGCAGGCTGTCGGCCACCGGATCCTGGTTGTCCAGTACCGCCAGGCAATATTCTTCTGCCTTGGCAAGGTCTTCCTTTGAGCCGCCTGCCAGGTAAACCTGCGCGCGCATCCAGTTGGCATAGTTCACATCGGCCACGCCCCGCATCTGGGCGGTGTCCACCATGGTCAGGGCGTGTTCCGGCTCCTCCAGCAGGTAGTGGCGGATGCTTTCCCACTGGTAGCGGCTGTCATCGGCCGTATTCGGCGTCTGTTTGGGCTGGGCGCAGCAAAGGATGGCGGCTGCGGTAAGAAATACGAATAATGGCTTCATAATAGGCATTTTGCAATGGCAAAGATACGAAAAATAGTCATTTGTGCGCCAGGAGAACGAAGTTGTGCGCCGTGAGAACAATACTTTTCCGAACATGTTGTACCTTTGCAGCAGAAAGTTCGGAAAAAAGTGGAAACATTCTCCTTCATATTGGCGGTTGCCCTTTCAACGGTGGTAAGCCTGCTCATCATCGGCCTGGTGCTGGGCGTGCTGTATTACCACTGGCGCACGCGGGAACTGATGGGAGGAATTTCCGACTTCATTGACCGGAACTGGAAACTGGAACAGGAAATCAAACAATTGCTGAAAACCAATAATCCTAATAAATAGTAGTGTTATGAAAAAAACTATGATGACGCTCGCAGCCGTCCTTTGCTGCGCCCTGGCTTTTACCGCATGTCAGAAAGACAACACCCCTGGTGGAGACACCCCTTCCGGTAACGACCCCGACACCCAGATTGCCAAAGTGGTGGTGGAGTACAGTTTCCAGACCACGCATGCCATGCTGCAGTACTTTGACTTCAACCTGGAATATCTGGATGCCTCCAACGGTTCCAAGGTGAGCGAGAAGATTGTATCGGCCGATTTCAAGGTGGAGTATACAGACGTGAAACTCCCGCTGGAGATGGGCTACAACCTTACCACTACCCTCAAGGCCGGAAAGACCATTGATGATGTGAAGGCAGTGGAAAAGATGGATTATATCCTTCCTTCCCCTTCGGCCTGGATCTACTTTTATAATAAGGACGGCAAGCAGATTGGAGAGGGTGGATACCGCGTATCCGTCTCGGGCCCCATACCCGCGAGCGGGACAAAGGTTGCCCAGCGTTTTGAAGAAGGTCATTTCAGCAAGTCCTATTTACAGTCTGTGGATGCCAACGGTAACGGCACTCACGGTGAATGGAAATAACCCCTTAACCCATCAATACCATGAAAAAGATTTTTGCCATTGTGGCCGCTGTGATGGCCCTTCTGATCTCCTCCTGCCAGCCCCTTGAAATGGGCACCGTTATGTACCACGTCAAAATTGACGAAAGCTTCTTCGACAACATGGACATCCTTGCCTATGGCATTGACGAAGGCTTTGCCCAGGGCGGTCTCACCAAGCTGGAAGTAGGCGCCCACTACTGGAAGTTGGAAGGCGAGAAGAACGCCTGCAACAAGAAAGCTTCCGACGCTTTCCTCAATCGCTGCAAGGCCATCGACAACGACCGCTCCCTGCTCACTCTTCCCCTGGATCTCAAGGGTGTAAAGGTTACGCTCATCTACACCTACAGCGGTGACCATGAGCTCACTTCCTACACCTTCCAGAAGTAAAACTAATTTTGCTATTTCCGGATTTTGACCTATCTTTGCAATCCCTACCAGCCCGGATGGCGGAATTGGTAGACGCGCTGGACTCAAAATCCTGTGATAGCAATATCGTGCGGGTTCGATTCCCGCTCTGGGCACTCACCATCGGCCTCTCAGTTTCCTGAGGGGCCGATGT
>JAEEGG010029007.1_pt1 | contig 10361 bp, 3 predicted proteins | sample 9134161 | NCBI WGS metagenome assembly JAEEGG01 (sample SAMN16246543, study PRJNA631951) | gut metagenome | biome: gut microbiome; feature: rumen; material: CR-attached | host: Bos | place: Iran: Karaj | collected 2018-10 | reverse complement strand
TTGGCACGACTGGTGGCGTTCGGGTGCTATGGTTGATTTCTCGCTATGCACTGACCCGCGTGCTAGCGAGTTAGAGCGCCGTGTAGTGCTCTCACAGTATCTTACGCAGATCAATTGTGCCAATGCCCTACCGCCACAAGAGAGTGGCCTAACCTATAACACTTGGTATGGTCGCCCACATCTGGAGATGGCTTGGTGGCACTTGGTGGACTTTGTCCTATGGGGGCATCCCGAGGTGGTGGAAAAGATGCTTCAGTGGTATAATCACGTGGCTTATCCCGTTGCCCGTCAAATAGCACAGCGGCAGGGTTTCAAAGGTGTGCGATGGATGAAGATGACAGACCCTTGGGCTGGAGAGGCTCCATCGAATACAGGTTCGTTTCTTATCTGGCAACAACCCCATTACATCTATCTTGCAGAAGAAATGTATCGGGCCAATCCATCTACAGAAACATTGCGGGAGTATGGAGCACAAGTGGAGGCTACAGCCGAATTTATGGCCGATTTTGTCAGTTTCGATGCTCAGCAAAGGCGTTATGTGTTAAAAGGTGCCACTGCCATGCAGGAGTGTATGACCAAAGACATTTCGTATAACCACCCTTTTGAACTGGCCTATTGGCGATATGGTCTTTCTGTAGCCCAGCAATGGCGTGTGCGGCAGGGAAAGCCTCGCATTGCCCATTGGGATGACATTATAGCACATCTCTCACCGCTGCCCGAAGTGGATGGTATCTATACTGCAGGCGTGCCAATAGGCAATTCCCGGCGTCATGAAGCCTTCGGTCCTTTCGATGCACCTGCCAAGAAGATAGAGACCTTTGCCGAAAAGTGTCGCAGCGATCATCCTGCAGTGTTAGGGGTTTGCGGATTGTTGCCCTCTACCCCGGTATATAGTCATGCGAAGATGCGCGAAACCCTCCGCTGGGTTATGCAAAATTGGAATTGGCATACCACGTGGGGCTGGGATTATGGCATGATAGCTATGGCTGCAGCCCGTCTGGGAGATCCCGAGACAGCCCTTCAGGCCTTGCTCGTCGACACACAGAAAAACACCTATCTTCCCAATGGTCATAATTTCCAGACTCCCGATAGGTTGCGAGTCTATCTGCCCGGCAACGCCTCTCTACTCATCGCTGTTGCCATGATGTGTGCAGGATGGGACGGCTGTGTCGATTCGCCAAATCCGGGCTTCCCCAAGAATGGTCAATGGGATGTGAGATGGGAAGGCCTCCAGAGGATGCAATAGGAGGTTATTGCAGAGTTACAGCCATCAGTCCGATGACTACATCATTTGACAACGTTCGTATTGTAAGATGCTTAAGCCGTTTTTGTGCATTCAGTGGCATCGTCAGCAATTCTCCTGCACCTCCTGGAATCTCCCTTCCGTAGTCGCCTCCTAATTTGACAACACGGCTTAGGTCGCGACTGACATCTCCTGTTCCGAAACAGACACGATAGGGACGGGGTGTTACCGCTCTAAAGGCTTTGTTGTCAATATAGTAATCTTGTTCTATGGGACACCAATTGTCTGGATTTCTCAATGCCAGAGAATCTTTTGTACCATCGGAATATGTCACCACTACCTGTCCATTATCTATTTGATTTTGCATATGGTTAGTTGAGCCAGCCATCAATAGATAGATACGTTCTGCTTTGCCTTTTAGTGGTATCAATACTGAATCTGGGTAGTTGTTCCATAAGCTGGTAAAGATGATGTTATTGCCATTTGCTGGTGTGCTAAACGGTACGCCAGCCATCAAGAAGATGCCGTTTGAGATTTTACTGCGAAACACGGAATCATTGATGTCTGCTGTCTTGTGGGGGTGGCACCACTCGCCAATGCCCTGAAAGGGTATCTGTAGCGTTGTAGTCTGTGGGCGTGGGCTGAGATACTTGTTTTTAAAGATGTCGTTCACCTCAGCATTATAGCGTTTCACCAACGATAGAGGTCTGAAGGCTTTGTTGAATTCTGGTTCCCCTAATCCCAATAGTGTGAAATTATTATTCACTATAAGTTGTTGCGTTTCGAGCATCGAATCATTAGAAACACGATCAAGCTCATAAGTTATCACCTGATGTGGCTCACTAGTACCTTTTATCTCGTGGTAGCCTCCGTGACTGGTGTTCTGTCTGACAATAATCTGCAGCGGCTGTCGGAAGTGCTGTGTTACCTCCAATCGGACCTGGCGTCCCTTTTTCATGTAGTGATATTCCAGATAAGGGGTCTTTATGCTTGCCTCTTGCCATTCTGACGGAAATCCGGGACGTATGATACAGGTGCCGAAGAGTGCCTGAGGAATGATGCCAAAGAGTCCCTGAATGAGTGTCCGACTGCTGATGCCAATACAATCGCCGAAATCGCGATAGCACTCGCCACGGGCTGCGTCGTAGTGATTGATTTGCCCGAAGTTGGCAGGGCTTTGACCGTAGTACATCTGGTCAAGGATATTTGCCTTCATCAGACGATAGCCTTCGTTGGCACGACCCGCCTCAAAGTATGCTAGGGCAGTATGCATTACCTCGGCAGCTGCCACATTGTTGATACTCCAAGCATAAGGCATCCAGTCACTGGTGGAAATGGTCTGATAACCAGTCTGTTCGACATTGATGTGTGGTATATGCTGGTCGATGTATCGTGTAGCCCAATAAGCCTGTTCAGGTGTGCATACTCCACAGTCAATGGGAGTATAGATGCTCCAAACTGCAGGATGGCCGTGTAGCCGTTTCAGTCCCATGACATCCTGATATTCAGCCCATACGCCTTTTCCATTGATCCACAGTCGTTGGTTCATGGCCTTTAGAATGGCTTCGGCCTCTTGATGATAAGGTTGGGGGTCTTCGCCTATCAACTCTGCAATTCGTGCTACCAATAGGTTTGCGCGATAGTTGTAAGCTGAACTATGGGTTACTGCACCACCATTGTAGTATAGAGCGTCGCTGGCCCAGATACAGCAGTAGGCATCATAAAGGTGGTCGCCATCAGGGTCGAAATTACGCTTTTCCCAAGCCAAATGTCTTGTCAGAACGGGCCACATATTTCTCATGTATACTGTATTGGCATCATATTGGAAGTGCCACAGCAGTTCGTCGATGTAGCATAGGTTCATATCGTAGTGGTGCATTTGGTCGTTGCGCTCCGGATTGCGACAGATATATCCGTCAGAATACATCTGCGTGCCCCATTTCTTCTCGGCTCTGGCCACGTTTTGCGCAGCATCCTGCGAGGGATGGGGAATGGTTGGCGGCACTTGTGTCACCTGACTCTTGGCATAAGCGTCGAAATGGCTTGTCGCTCTGTCGCTCCATCCCAGTACATCGCCCAAATAACCTGCCCGCCACCCCGCTAATGGCATTCGCCAGCCGATACAGCCGTGAAGCCATGTTTTTCCGTCCCAGTCACCATCGGCAGCCAGTGTCAGTGCACTGCCGAGAGTGTTGATATAAGGATCGGGGGTATAGAATTGAATACGTTCACAAAGCATCCTGTAGTATTGCTCCGCAGCTTCGAACAGTCTATGCCCCTCGTCAGTTTGCAGCGGTTTCATCACGTTCAACTCTACCATCATATAGGTCGTCTCCTCGCTCATAGTCATGGTAAGAGTCTGTAGTACCTCACCTGTCGCCTCAAATACTCCTGGTTGGTCGGCTCCAATGTCGCCGTTGCGATGTAGATTGGGTTGTGCTATCGCTGCCACCTGTGCCTTAATACGTGTGCGGCCTTTCAGCATAGGAGCGTGAAATACCCAAATGGCGGCTTCGCCCTCCGGCAGAGCGATTACGCTGATGTCCAATTTTGCCCCATTCCATCGATCATCACTCAGTTTATAGGTGCGTTCTCCCTGTGCATAATGGGTAGTGCAGGGTGTAACTTCTTCCAAGGAATAGTCGTGCCCATCGATTTCAGCAACCAGTCGGATGTTGCGATGATACCCTTTTTTTACTACGGCAAAGATCGGTCGATCGGAAGTCTCCAGCCTCCAATCGCTATGGCTGCCATAGAGCGCCCTGGTATAGCGATTGTACCCATTCACACAAACGAAGGCATTTCCCTCCGGCATATACTGCTGCGTGCGAGGTGTCGCCTCACCGCATGGCTGTCCCATAGCAGCTATGCTGACGAATAATAGGAGGTTGAACACGAATTTCATTCCGATAGTAGCTGTTGTTTTCCGTTTACAGCTGCAAATTTACAAAAATAAGCGGAAAACACCAAAGAAGGTTTTAAAATTCTCATCGATATCTTCATCGCATTAACTAGAAATAATGCCGAAAGTTTGTTTATTTGGACAAAATGCATTACCTTTGCGGTCTAAATATCAACACAATATGCGCAAACTACTAATTTGTCTGATGACACTGACGAGCTTTACGGCATTAGCTGCGACAGGCCAGTGGAATAGTACCACGACGGGCACAACGTTGAGATATACGACAGCGACAGCAACAGGTACAGCAGCGAAGGATGCCAATGGCAAGCCAATGACGGTGGTATATCTGGAAAACCTTGCTATCCCAAAGATAGGTCAGAATAGTCTAGCTGACGATGTGGCGTGGCTACGTAGTGAGGGATACCAAGTTATTGAACTCGATTACAATCACAATGAGCGTGCAGTAGCAACGCTGCTAAATGCAGACATCATCAGTATAAATAACAGTCTGAAAGGCGGATCATTCTGTGGCGTCAGTTGTTCACCAGACCGCTCTTACATCCTCATGGAAGGCTATCGCATCAGCCGTGATATCCCCTATTACCAGGATGATCCTTCTGTGTACAACTATCCCGATGCCTACAAGACGACAGAGGGTGACTGGCTATATTTGGATTTGGTGTATCCTGCTAATGCATCAGTGACTGTGCCTGTTGTGGTGACTTTTTCCTATAGCAACAGTTTTGCCACACAGAGTGGTAGTAGCCTGACAAATGCCAATAAGCACAAACGTATGAATCTTGTCAACTGCTGGGGTACCTTTCAGGATAGCTTTGTGGAAGGAGTTGCTGCTTTGGGGTGTGCTTGGGCGATATGTGATCATCCGAAATATTGCAACTGGGGACAAGGCAAATATACAGGAGGTGCCAACAAGAGTCTGGGTGCCATTGAGGTGAATCCCGATGCCGCTCGAAAAGTGAAGTCGGCCATTCGGACTGTTCGTGGTATAGGCCGTGAACTGGGACTAAACGGCGAGGTAGCTGTGACGGGCTTTTCCAGAGGTTCGACAGCGGCAGCCCTGGCGGTAGGTGATGGGTATATCGATGCCTATGAGGATGTCACAAGAGGGCGCTTTGCCCAGGAAGATAGCAAAGTGCAGTGTGCTTTGCTGGGGCCTGGCATGTTCGACTACGAGCAGGCTCTGCATTCGAGCAATGAATACCTCCACATGAAAGCTTATGTGACGGCATTTCCTGATTACCCGTGGTCCATGCAGGGGGCGCTGGCTACCATCCAGAGCAACGCCTCGGCAGCAACTTTATTCTTTTATAATAGCGACGACTATTACAAAGATGATAACAAAAACCCTCAAGGTCTCTATGCCTCTCAAGCTATGCTGATGAAAGAAAGACTTGATGCAGTGGGTGCCACGACAGAAACCTTTGCAGACTATGGCAGCGGACATGCTGTGCCACAGACCACGCAAGGTTTGCAACGTCTTTACGACTTCCTACAGCAGTACGTGAATGTTGCCATCCCCTGTGGCATCGTTCTTCATCATCAGAATAACCAACGTTCTATCGATGCCGCAACCTACAACCTCATGGGCTGCAAAGTGCGTGGTGGTTACAAAGGTATCGTAATCCGCCAGGGCAGAAAGTATGTTTTCTGACGAGTTGCGAAGAGAAAGTGGCAAAAATGCGACAGATTGGAAAGAATGGAGGGGAAAAAGTTAAAAAATGGAGGGGAATTGTATATTTTTTATAATTTTATTTGCAGGAGTGTAGGGAAATTAGTACCTTTGCAGGACTTTTCGCATTGCGCCTTGGTGTGAAGCACACTTTTGGTGCAGGTGTGTCGGCATTATATATAATAATGTACGCGTGAGGAGAAAGAAAATTGGAAGAATAGAAGAATACAAGAAAACAAGAATAAAAAAAGAGAGTGTTTATGAAAAAACGACTAACGATGTTTCTTACCTGTCTGTTGCTGACCACGGCAGTAGCCTTGGCTCAGAACAAGATTACAGGTACTGTCTATGAAGATACCGGTGAGCCCTGTATTGGTGCCACGGTAATGGTTCAAGGCACTAAGCAGGGAACGAAGACCGACCTTGACGGTAATTTTACCATCAGTGTCCCGTCAGGCAAGAAGTTGGTTATCAGCTATGTGGGTATGCAGTCGCTGACCGTCGCTGCCAAGAATGGCATGAAGGTGACACTGGTGCCCGACGCTCACACGATTGACGAGGTGGTGGCCGTAGGTATGATGAAGCAGGACAAGCGCCTGTTTACCGGTGCCTCTTCGAAGATTGATGCTGAGAAGACCAAGCTGTCTGGTATGGCCGACGTCAGCCGCTCGCTGGAAGGCCGTGTGGCTGGTGTGCAGGTGACCAACGTATCTGGTACGTTCGGTGCTTCGCCGAAGATTCGTGTGCGTGGTGCTACGTCAATCTATGGTAATAGCAAACCGCTGTGGGTGATTGACGGTGTGATTTACGAGGATAACGTTGACGTGACTGCCGACGAGTTGGCATCAGGTGACGCCAAGACGCTGATTTCCAGTGCTGTGGCTGGTCTGAACTCTGACGATATCGAGTCATTCACCGTGCTGAAGGACGGCTCTGCTACCTCTATTTATGGTGCGCGTGCTATGGCCGGTGTGATTGTTATCACTACCAAGAAGGGTGGCAAGGGTCGTGCTTCCGTCAACTACACGGGTGAGTTTACCACCCGACTGAAGCCCAGCTACCGCGACTATAACATCATGAACTCGCAGGAGATCATGGGTGTCTATAAGGAGATGGCCGACAAGGGTTGGCTGTCGCTAGAGAACCTGGTGAACTCGCAGAACACGGGTATCTATGGTTATATGTACCAGCAGTTGCGTAAGTACGATGCCACGACTGGCCAGTTTGGCTTGGAGAACACCGAGGCTGCCCGCAACGCCTATCTGCAGGCTGCCGAGTTCCGTAATACCGACTGGTTCGACCTGTTGTTCTCAACCGCTGTGATGCAGAACCACTCTGTCAGTATCTCTGGTGGTACTGACCGTTCGCAGAGCTATTTCTCCATGTCTCTGATGAACGACCCCGGCCAGTATGTTCATGCCTCGAAGGTGCGCCGTTATACGTTCAACGGCAACACTTCTTATGACATTCTGAAGAACCTGACTGCCAAGTTGGCTGCCCAGGGTAGCTATCGTAACCAGGAGGCCCCCGGTTCTCTGAACCAGAGCGTTGACGTGGTGACTGGTGAGGTGAAGCGTGACTTTGATATCAACCCCTTCAGCTTCGCTATGAATACGAGCCGCTGTCTGGACCCCGATATCAGTTATACGCGTTTCTATTCACCCTTCAACATCTTCAATGAGTTGCAGAATAACTACAACGACATCGACGTCTATGAGTTGATGTTCCGTGCTGAGCTGGAGTACAAGCCCATCAAGCAGGTGACGCTGACGGGACTGATCTCTACCCGTCTGTCGCAGACCCGCCGTCAGCACAACGTGAAGGACGACTCCAACCAGGCTAACGCCTACCGTGCCGGTACCGATGCTACGGACGACAACTCTACGGTGCGTAACAGCAACCCCTTGCTGTATACTGACCCCGATAATGAGCTGGCTATTCCTGAGTCAGTACTGCCTGAAGGAGGTATCAAGTATCAGTATGATGACAAGATGCGCTCTAACAACTACCGTTTCATGGCCGAGTATCGCGATGTCTTCAAAGATAAGCATGTCATCAATGCCCTGTTCGGTTCTGAGCTGTCAACAGTACGCCGTACCTCTACCATGTGGACGGGTTGGGGTTATCAGTACAACAATGGTGGTATCGTATATACCCCATACCTGTGGCTGAAGCAGCGTAATGAGGAGAATACCGACTACTTCAGTGAGTCGTTCACACAGACCAACACGTTGGCTTATTACGCACAAGCTGTATATAGCTACGACCAGCGCTACACCATCAACGGTACGTTCCGCTATGAAGGTACCAACCGCCTGGGCAAGAGCCGTAGCAGTCGTTGGCTGCCTACGTGGAACATCTCTGGCAGCTGGGATGTCTATAACGAGAAATTCATGGAGAAGACCTACAACTGGCTGTCACAGTTGAAGCTGCGCGCTTCTTACTCGCTGACCGCCGATACAGGTCCCTCTTACGTGACCAACGCCATGGCCATCTACAAGACCAAGAACACTTGGCGTCCTTTCACTTCTGCTGCTGAGACACAGATTTATATCGCTGACCTCGCTAACACCGAGCTGACCTACGAGAAGAAACATGAGTTCAACATTGGTGTTGACTTCGCTTTCCTCCGCGACCGCATTGCCGTCAACTTCGATGCCTACTGGCGTAACAACTACGACCTGATTGGTGCCGTATTCACCCAGGGCTCCGGTGGTCAGATCCAGAAGATGGCTAACGTAGCAGATATGCGCTCTCATGGTATCGAGCTCGGTATTTCTACCGTGAATATCCAGAATGCCAAGTTCAAGTGGACTACTGACTTCGTCTATTCGCTGGCTAAGAACAAGATTACCACGCTGGAGACCTCAAGCCGTGCCGTCGACCTCGTCAGTGGTCAGGGTTACGCTTTGGAGGGCTACCCCGTGCGTTCTATCTTCAGCTATAAGTTCGGAGGTCTGAACGCCGAAGGTCTGCCTCAGGTATATAATGAGAAAGGTGAGCTGACCGTTGGTGATGTCAATTTCCAGGAGACTTCCAACCTGACCGACTTCCTCATTTACGAAGGTCCGTCAGATCCTACCTGGTATGGTTCGCTGAACAATGGTTTCACCTATACTGACCAGAAGCTTGGTAAGCTGGCTCTTGACGTGTTCATCACTTATAGTGGTGGTAACAAGGTGCGCCTTGATCCTGTGTTCTCAAGTGCTTACAGTGACTTGTCTGCACTGCCCCGCGAATTCAAGAACCGCTGGATGGTTTCTGGCGACGAGGCCCTGACCGATATTCCCGTCATCGCTTCACGTAATCAGATAGACCGCTATGGCTCCTATGCACTGCGTACGGCTTACAATGCCTACAACTACTCTAACGTCCGTGTAGCCAAGGGTGACTTCATCCGTCTGAAGGAAATCTCTCTGACCTACACCTTCCCACAGGGACTGCTCAAGAAGACAGGCCTGCTCAATACGGCCTCTATCAAGCTGGCTGCCACCAACCTCTGTCTGCTCTATGCCGACAAGAAGCTGAACGGCCAAGACCCCGAGTTTATCAATTCAGGCGGTGTGGCTGCACCTATCTCCAAGCAGTTCACGGCTACCGTACGTTTAGGATTCTAATGTAATGAATAAAGAAATATGAAGGATATGAATAGAAATATATACAGCCTCTTTGCTCTCTGCCTGCTCTGCATCATGACTGTGAGCTCATGCAAGGACCTGGACGAGGCTCCCGACAACCGTACGGAAATCGATACAGTCGATAAGGTTCAGCAGCTGCTCACCTCGGGCTATCCCGTCAGCGTGCCTGCTGTCATCTGCGAACTCAGTGGCGACAACCTCATCGACAACAACGTTTGCGTTCCTGCTACCCATAACGATGCCTACGCTCATTTCCACGAGCAGGCCTACGAGTGGGAAGACATTGACAACTACAGTACTGGCGAAGACGATACGCCTTATACCGTTTGGGAATCATATTATCAGGGCATAGCCGTAGCCAACCACGCTATCGAGGCTATGCGCGAGATGAGCAAAGACCCTGCTCACGACCGCGACCTGGCTCACTCATGGGGTGAGGCACACTTGCTCCGTGCTTATCTCCATTTCGTACTCGTGAACGTCTTTGCCGAAGCATATAAGGACGAGACACTGAGTGCCGGCGATGTGGGCATCCCATACGTCAGCGAGGTGGAGAAGACGGTTACCGTCGATTACAGCGACCCGAAGTACCGTAAGAGTGTGGCTGAAGTCTATAGACTTATCGAGAAGGATATCCTCGAAGGTATCGACCTTGTTGACGATGCCAAGTACAAGGTGCCTGCTTACCACTTCAACCGCAATGCTGCCAATGCATTGGCTGCCCGCTTCTATCTCTACAAGCGCGACTACGAGAAGTGCGTGAAGTATGCCGACCTGGCACTGGGTGGAAACCCCGCCTCGTCGCTGCGTAAATGGGCAACGATGAACACCAACACCATTAACACGATGCTCAATGACTACAACGACGAGACGGCACCGTGTAAC
>JAEEGG010029005.1_pt1 | contig 10361 bp, 12 predicted proteins | sample 9134161 | NCBI WGS metagenome assembly JAEEGG01 (sample SAMN16246543, study PRJNA631951) | gut metagenome | biome: gut microbiome; feature: rumen; material: CR-attached | host: Bos | place: Iran: Karaj | collected 2018-10 | reverse complement strand
TCACCAGATTCTTCCTGAGAATTATTTTGAGGATTTTGGAGAGAACCTGAAGAGAAAATTTTGCGCGGCAGGGCTTGACCGTGAGTACGAGATTGAGTTTGCCGAGATTTCCCTGAGCTACGATGAATTCCAGAAAACATATTTCCCCGAAACACATCCAGGTACCGGTGACGGAAAATGGGTATTTGCTCCGTATTTGGAGCGTATTAAGATAGGAAACGAGGCTTTGTTTGAAAAGCTCCGGGAAGTGAATCCTTCTTTTGCAGAAAAATACTCTGACGATACCAAAACCGCGATGATAAAAATCTTCTCTGATCAAGAAAGAGTTGCTAATGATGATGGTTATCATTCATTAAATTATAAGACAGGGCTTTGCATCGCTGAGGTTAGCGATACAGATTTGTTATTATATTATCTTCTTTATGCAATCGGGTACCATTGGCAATCCCACAACTATCTCTTCGGCTCTTTGCTCAAATCCGAGTCACCGGGTTGCTTTGCAATGAACTGTGTGCGCGATGATGCAATCTGCCCGCTGTGCCTTTATTCGTTTGGCATAGATTGATGTTCTCTAAGTGATTGGCCGCACGTCCATGTGCGGCTTGCTTTTTTTCGTAAAATGTTGCGGAGTCATAAAAATGCCTGTTTTTTTCGTTGCAAACATATTGTATTTGTATTATATTTGTACTAGATAAAACTTTAATTGAGGTATATTATGGCTACAGCAGTTTTACAGACAAGAGTAGATACAGAAACAAAATTGGAAGCAGAGTCTCTTTTTAATTCATTAGGATTGGATATCACTACGGCAATCAGGCTTTTTTTGCGCCAGTCCATAAATCAGCAGAGAATTCCTTTTGATATTGTTCCTCCAAAGTACAATTTTTCAGAAGAAACTCTTGCGGCAATTGAAGAAGCTCGCAGAATCAGCAAAGATTCAAGCGTGAAATCGTACTCTAGTGCAAAAGAACTTTTTGAGGATTGCGAGTAATGGAATGTATTTTAAAGAAATAAGGCATAACAAAGGTTACGACCTTCGGTCGTTTGCATGAGAGGAAATTATTTAAGTCGTCGCTTACGCGACTGGCGCATCATAGCCGACAGCGGGTCTATTCGCAGCGTAGCTTCGAGCGAGTCCGCTGCGGTACAACCAGTTGTTATGCGGATGCCCGCTACTTGAGGCGCTTTTGGAAAAAGAATGAAAGTATATAAACTTGAACATGTGCATAAGCTTCATGATGATGTAGAAGATACAAAATTTTTAGGAATTTTTTTTGTACATTTTTCTTGACAAAATAGAATATACATTGTATATACTAAAGCGTGGAGGTGCGTTATGCAGGCAGTAGTTCAGAAATGGGGCAACAGCCTCGGTTTTAGAATTCCTTCTCTTTGGGCAAAAGACAACAATGTTAGAAACGGCAGCAAAATCGAAGTGATTGCCGAAAAGGGAAAAATGATCATTCTTCCTCAGAAAAAATCGCTTGATGATATGATGGCTATGGTAACTGCCGACAACATTCATTCAGAAATTTCAACAGGTTATGCGGTGGGAAAAGAAGAATGGTAAAATCAAATTATGTCCCGGAAAAAGGCGACTTGGTTTGGCTGGACTTTGACCCTCAAGCCGGACACGAGCAAAAAGGTCGCCGCCCTGCAATTTGCGTTTCCCAGAAAATATACAATAAGAAAATCGGACTTGCTTTGTTCTGTCCTATTACAAGTCATATTAAAGGTTATCCTTTTGAAGTTGTCCTAGAAAATCATTCTATCAACGGTTGTATTTTGAGCGACCAGGTAAAAAATCTCGATTGGACTCAAGGAAACTGCGACTTTATAGAAAAAGCAACAGAAGAAGAAATTAATACTGTTGTTGATAATATCAAATTGATGATTGAGTAGAATTTCACATAACAAAGGTTTGTAGCCGACAGGCAGTCAAGCTACCTGCGGTACAACCAGTTGTTATACGGACGCCCGCACATGGTTGCGGGCTACCCTTTCTGTGGGGCAAGAACTTATTCACTTTTGCCCCGCAACACCCCAGAATTGGCGACAGGCTACCGGTCTGATTGGAATAGAGAATGAAAAAAATAGTTTTTAGTGTAATTTTATTTTTTTGTTCATTTTTTTGTTTTTCTCTAGAAGTCAAAACAAGTAAAATATTTGGGGGATATAATAAACAAAATTTCTCTACCAGTACTGTTATAGAGTTATTTTACACTACAGATAATGATTTATTAGTTAAAGGTTATTATTTTGATGGATATCGCTATTTTATTATTGATTATGAAAACAATATTGAAGAAATAGGCGAGTCTTTATTTATAAAGTATAAAAAACAGTGTTTAGAATTTTCATCCTTACTAAAATACGATTTTACGCTGAATATATCTAATGAATTAATAGCTTACGCAGATTCAGTACCACAACCTCCTCAAATAGATTATTATCCAGAACCATTATTTTTTTATATATCAAATAAAAACAATGAAAATATTTTCAATTTTAATCAATGGAAATTAAATCATGAAGAATATTATCCTCGTAGTTTTTATAATTCATTAAGCGAAAAAAATTTTTATACAGAAGAATCAAGAGACCGAAGAATGAAACTTAATGCTGTTTATACAGTGAAAGATAAATATTATGTTAATCAAAAAAAGAATAAGGTAGCCATTATTTTAGATAATTATAATTCAGAAGGTTTAAGTGCATTAATCATTTTTGATATTCTATATAACGCAACAGTCAATGATTTTAAGGTTAGATTACGTTCTGAGCCAAATTTAAATTGTCAGACTCTTTCATATTTTTATGAAGGTAATAAAGTCAAAATACTTGACCAAACAGAAGAACCATATGAAATAGACGGTGAAAGCTGGTACTGGTATAAAGTAGAAAGTGGAACTTATCCTGTTGGCTGGGTCTATGGTAAATATTTAGATATAGAATAAAATATTATGAGATAATCTTTTCATATTGGAAAAACAAGAAGTTTTATAAAAAGGAAGAGTTTCGACATTTACACTTCGAACAAAGCAGCAGCCACCACCCTCCTCGACGACGAAAAGTAAAGTGGATTTGAAGGTGGCAGCCGCCCCCTCGCTTCAGCTTCATCCACACATCAGTGAAACAAACTCCGTAACATCAGGATTCTCCGATTCCGTATAAAAATATTTGCGTTTGAAGAATAGCATGGTATAATAAGAAAACCTTTTCCACCCTAAGATTATACTAACACATTTCTGCATTATAAATCTCTTACTATGGATAGGGAGAATACTTGTTATGCTGACACCCGCACTGGCCTGCTTTTTGGGGAAGGAAAAATGAAAAAACTTTTAGGATTATTATTAGTATTAACAAATGTTTTTTTTGTCTATTCACACGAATTTGAAAGAAATGAACTTGCAAAGGCAATAGAAAAAATTGTTTCGTTCAATATAAATAAGTACGGAGATTCTTTTGTATGGGAAGACGGAAGAAGTTCTGCATTAGTCGAAGATAATAAGCCGGCAGATAAATATGAAATCACAAAAATCAGTGATAATGACTGTTCAACAGCGTGGGTTGAAGGAAAACCTGATGACGGAATAAATGAATGGGTTATTATCCCTGTAAAAGACGAAGAAGATGAAAATATGGAAGATGCCATATGGAAATATAAAGAAGGAAAGACTGACTCAATAACCGTGGAGTTCACAGTCAACAACGGATATCAGGCAAGTGAAGATTTGTACAAAAAGAACAATCGTGTAAAAGAAGCCGAAATTTCAATTTACGCTGTTCCATACACAGTAGGAATGAACTCAGCTCATCTTACTGCAAACCCTGATTTAGTTTTTGAAAAGACAGTTACATTTTCCGATGAGATTATCTTTAATCCAATTTATATAAATTATTCCAGCTTTGAGTTTACTTTTGACTTGCCAGAAAAGTATAGAACGGATGACGATTATAGATTTTTTGAGTTGTACTTAAAAGTTGAGATTAAATCTGTTTATAAAGGCACAAAATATAGTGATACTTGTATTTCAGAAATGTCAGCAAAAACAATTCACTGATTTTCAATGAAATTGAACTTTAAAGAGAACCAAAATAGCAGTTTAGTACGCGGCTTTACGCCGCTTAGGAAAAATATAATAATAGAAGTGTAAGCTTCAAAAATTTGTACAGAAAATTTCATAAAATAAATATTTATGAAATCTAATTTTGTATAAGAAATATAATTGTCATAACAAAGGTTCGTAGCCAACAGCGGGTCTATTCGCAGCGTAGCTTCTAGCGAGCCCGCTGCGGTACAACCAGTTGTTATGCTGACAGCCCACTGGGCTGGTAATTTAGAAAAATGACAGAAAAAATTGTAAATGAAATATGTAATAGTTTTTTCCACACGCTTCCAACTAAAATCATAAGAAATACTGTTGGTTTAGCAGGCTATGTTTATACAGTCCAGATTTGTGACGATAAATATGTAATAAAAATTTCTGATGATAAAAATATAATTTCCGGAGCTACCTATTGGTTGGATAAAATAAAACATCTGGATATTCCAACTCCAAAAGTAATTGCAGAAAACACTTCTACATCTCCATATTATTTTATAATGACTTTTATATCCGGAAAAGATCTAGGTATTGTTTATTCATCACTTTCAAAAGATGAAAAGAAAAATATCGCAAAAAGGCTTATCTATTATCAGCAGGAAATTAAGAAACTTCCTATGGCAAGAGGATTTGGTTCACTTAATTCTTATGAAGATTCTGACAATCTATTCAATACCTGGGAAGACTTTATATTAAGCGAAATCAAAAGAGCCGAAGACGGCATAAGAAAAAATAATATTTTTGCCACAGAATATGTTTCGAAAGTTCGAGATTTAATTCCTGATTTTAGAGAATATTTTTTAACTATAAAACCTCAACCGTTTTTGGATGATGTAACAACAAAAAACGCGCTTATACATGAAGGAAAGCTTTCTGGAATAATTGACCTTGATTGGATTACTTTTGGAGATCAGATTTATTTCCTTAGCCTCACGACAATGGCTCTATTAAGTATGAAGGCTGATTTGGATTATATAGATTATTTGAAAGATGAAATGAATCTGAATAAAAATCAGGAAAAAGTAGCAGAACTATATGTTCTTATTTTCTGCATTATTTTCATGTCAGAGAAAGGAGCGTGTTTTAATAAAAATACACCAATTCCTGTTACTAACCAAGAAAAAAATCATCTAATAAAAATATTTGATGATTATCATGAAAAAATAAAGCACTAATTAATACTAAATATTCCTTGACAGTTAAGAAATACCTTAAGATAATATATTCGTAATATTTTACGAAGTTAGGAGGTACACATGATAGCAATAAAACCTGTATCTGATTTACGAAATTACAATGAAGTGTTAAAGGATGTCGCAGATGAATCTCCTGTTTTTCTCACAAAAAACGGAAGAGGAAGTTATGCAGTTATCACAATAAAAGATTACGAAAGATTAACCGCCACAAAAACTCTTTTTGCAGAATTAAAAAAAGGAGAAGATTCTGCAGCAAAGAATGGTTGGTTGGATCCTGCTGAAGTCAGAAAAATGGTAGGTCTTTAATGGTTGAAGATAAATAATCGTATAACAAAGGTTCGTAGCCGACAGCGGGTCTATTCGCAGCGTAGCTTCTAGCGAGCCCACTGCGGTACAATCAATTGTTTTACGGATGTCTGCGTTTAGGGAGTTTTATTAAGATACAGATATGTCTTCTTGACAGATATATCTGTACAGCATACACTATAATCATGATAAAATCATTCGGAGATTCCGAAACTGAAAAGATTTGGAATGGTAAAAAATCGCCAAAACTTCCGCCTGAAATTCATAAAAGAGCATTTTCAAAACTGCTCATTATCAATTCAGCGGAATGTGAGGATGATTTACGGATTCCTCCAGGGAATAAATTTGAACATCTTCTTGGAGATTTAAAAGATTATTGTTCGGTAAGAATTAATAATCAATGGAGAATACAGTTTAAGTTTCAGAACAATGAAGCTTATGAAGTAAAGATTGTGGATTATCACTAACGGAGGTACGCTATGGACGAAAAAATTGAATTACCGAAAATCGGTGACATTCTTGTAGAAGAGTTTTTAGAGCCGCTTGAAATTACACCATACAGACTTGCAAAAGATTTAGGAGTTTCAACAAGTTCAATTTTAGACTTGGTTCATAATAAAAGAAAAATCTCTGTCGAAATGGCTTTACGCCTTTCAAAGTATTTCGGAACAAGTTCAAAATTCTGGCTTAATATGCAGAACGAATTGGACTTAAGAGAAACACAGGAAAAGCTTGAGAAAGATTTGGATAAAATCCCAACTTGTAAGAAAATAGCATAACGCAGGTTCGTACTGGGGCGCTTTTTTATAGTAACAGGAGCAAAAAAATGAAAGTAAAGAAAATCATCATCTGTATTGTGGCGGCGGTCGTGTTTGCTGGAACGGCGTTCGCAAAATCTTACGGCGAGAAAAGCCACCCTGACAGTGTGGGCGACATCGTGTTTGCAGACGGCACAGCGACCGCATGGAGCGAAGGATTGACGCTCACATACGAGCAGAAAATGGCAGCTGTGGCGGTCATCTTCTATGCAGGAACGGACTGCTCCAATTGTGGCGAGTACCGAATTCTCGGTGTGGGCTTGGCTCAGAAACACCTTTTGTGGTGTACGGAGGAAGCGAACGCATATAGCGTTAATATCGTCACAATTCAATGCGAAATGGACACAAAAGCCGGTGAACTCACATTCACGGGTGACTTGGATGGTAGCGACAACCTTGAGCAAATGGGCGCATACCTTCGGGAAAATAGCGAAGATGACAGCGCAAGCGAAGAAAACTACCCTGCATTCTACTACGCTAAGAACTATGTGGATATGGAAGAAAGTAATGTGTGGGGCTCAGACTTTGAAAATGGTTGGTATCTTCCGAGCATTGCCGAGCTGTTCCAGATTTGGAAGGAGCGGGAGTGCGTGAACGCGGCGATTGGCTCGTGCGGAGGAACGATGTTTGATTTGAAAGACGGTTGCTATTGGTCGTCAACCCAGTCTGCATCCTTAGACTACTTCGCTTACTCCCTCGACTTCTCAGATAAGGGCTTTGGTAGCAGTTCCAAGTACTATGGCTACGATATTGCATGTGCAATCCGTGCCTTCAACTAGCACATTTTTTTTCCGAAGGCCAACCGTAATAACTATTAATACTGAATTTTGAACAAAAAACATCACTATTTTACACTATCTAAAGGGAATCTCAAAAAAATTTGATATATCAATTTTGTTGATTTATAATGAACTTCTATCTTGGTCAGGAGAAGGAGTGATTATGAATCTTAAGAAAAAGCTTAATGTAGTTCTTCTTGCTATAGTTACGGTTTCTATCGGAACAATCATTTTTGCTGCTTACAGTATGTCAAAGACAGAACTAACGAATGCCGTGTTAAAGGAAAATCGAAATCTGGCAGAAAAAACCGCAAGCGATATTGAAACGACTGTAGAACGAGAATTCGCCATGCTTGAAACAACGGCAAAGTTCCCGTCAATTTCCAACCCAGAAATAGATATGCTTGACAAATGGAAAGAGATAAATATTTTAATTGAAGGAAACCCTCGTTACACCGGTATGGCTTTTTACGACAGCCAGGGTGTTGGCTACAATTCCAAAGGTAAACTGGTTGATAATCACGAAAAGGATTATATGACGGGTGCTTTGCATGGAAAACGCGGAATGATGGACCCGCACACAAACATGTTCGGTAATTTGGTTGCTAATTATGCCGTTCCTGTTTTTGCTCCGGATGGCAAGCAAATCGGAGTTATCTCCTCGGTCATTGAAGTTACCGAAATGGCGACTTCCATGCAAGAAATCATTATCGGTAAAGAGTCTCACCCGATGATTGTCAACAAGTATTCCGGTGTAGTGGTTGCTCATTCAGATATAGAAGTTTTAAACGAAGAAAAGCTGCTTCAAGATGTTGTTGGTGAAGACTTCGTAAATGTGGCTAAAGATATCCAGGACGGGGCAACTAATTCGATTATTTACTACGATAAAACAAATCAAATGAATATGGCAGCGGCTTATTGCCCCATTGAAAACACGGATTGGGTTGTTATTTTGATTGCACCTTATTCGGACTTTTTTGGCGGAATTTCGGAGCTGTTCCGAGTTATGATTATAATTGCGGCTGTTGCGTTGGTTTTGACAGCTATTATTGTTGTAATCGTCGTAAATAGCGTTGTAAAACCTCTTCGCAATTTGCGTGGCGCAATCCAAGAAATTGCTACGGGCGAAGCTGACCTTACGAAGCGGCTTCCTGCATCATCGAAGGACGAAATTGGCGATGTGGTTAATGGATTCAATTCGTTCAGCGAAAAGATGCAGACGATTATCGGCGACGTAAAGCACTCTAAAGAAAACCTTGTTATCGCCGGCGGTTCTATGTCAACAGCAAGCGTGAACACCGCAAGCGCAATCAATCAGATTATCGCGAATATCGGAAGTATCAAGAATCAAATCGAAAATCAGGGTCAGAGCGTAAATCAAACTGCCGGTGCGGTTAACGAAATCACGGGAAATATCGAATCGCTAGAGAAAATGATTGGCAGTCAGGGCGACATCGTAACAGAAGCGTCTTCTGCTGTTACGCAGATGATCAGCAATATCAGTGCGGTTAATATGTCGATGGACAAAATGTCCGGTTCGTTTGAAACTTTACGTTCGAATTCTCAAGACGGCTTCAAAAAGCAGCAGTCCGTTAACGATAAGGTCAAGGAAATCGAAACCCAATCGCAGATGCTTCAGGAAGCCAATGCAGCAATTTCATCGATTGCAGCGCAAACCAATCTGCTCGCCATGAATGCGGCTATAGAAGCAGCTCACGCTGGTGATTCGGGAAAGGGCTTTGCGGTCGTTGCTGCTGAAATTCGTAAGCTTTCCGAAACTTCCAATTCTCAGTCCAAGACCATTGGCGACCAATTGGAGAACATTAAGTCGTCTATCAACTCGGTTGTTACGGCTTCAAGCGAGGCAAGCGCAACATTCGGAAAGGTATCTGAATTGCTTTTGGAAACCGAGGAACTGGTTAACCAGATTAAAGCTGCAATGAAGGAACAGGATGCCGGTTCCGCCCAGGTTATCGAAATGCTCAGGCGAATGACCGACAGTACTGCGGAAGTTCGTGCAGCCGGTCTTGAAATGCGTGAGGGCAACAAGCTGATTTTGTCAGAGATGCAGTCGCTTCAGAATTCAAGTACAGAAATGCTACAGAGTATGGACGAGATGAGCGTTGGAGCGCGGAAAATCAGCGAGACTGGCACGGCTCTTGGTGATATTTCAACTCAGGTACAAACATCAATCATCGAAATCGGTACTCAAGTCGATTTGTTCCGTGTATAATACGTTGAGTCAAGGCACACCTCGCTTAAAGCTTTGACTTCGCCGTTTTGAGAGCGTGTTCTGGAATCCGGAACACGCTCTGAATGGAATAGAAAGCGAAACTAATCCTGTTGGATAGATTTACGGTAAGTATTTGGATTTAGCTAAAACCCACCGCGACGCTTTTTCGAGGATACAGATGAAAAGAAGAAATAAAATACTTCTTATTTTTTATATTCTAATTAATTCATTATCCTTTACTTCTTGCAAACAAGAACCTATACCAAATCATTATTCTCATGTTTTTACACGAGCAGGCTATTACATACGATATGATGGTTTACATTATATGTATATGTGTACATCTGAAGAAATTGTCCGAAACATCATAAAATATTATTATCCAGATTGTTTTGATGTCAAAGTATATTTACCCGGCACTACTGAAACCGGATACTTAAATACAATTTATTATGCAACATGGTATTCTTATATGGATTATGTAGAAATAAAATGACATAAAATTTTCCTTTTGACTTAGACAAATAAATGATTGAAAATTGAAAACAATAGAAAATAAATCAAGCTTGCTTTCTTAGAAGTTTGCTAGATGCTGTGTTGCAGAATTCCAGTGAACCAGCTAGTATGGAGAAAAATTGAAATATTATAGAATACATACAAAAGACATTGCTTATATTACACAACAACCTAGAGGAATTTTTACAGCCATCGCAAAACTTGTTGATTCAAAAACAATGAATGAAGATGAAATAAAGGAATATTGGAAAAATAGAGAATATTTCGAAAAAGTTTTGCCCGTTCCACCATTTTATAAAAATGGCAATATTGAAAAAGCAATAACTTGGTTTAAAGACACCCCAGAAGGAAATGATATTTACAAACAAATGACTTTTTACAGAGAAATGGCAAAAAAATATAAT
>JAEEGG010028998.1_pt1 | contig 10363 bp, 1 predicted proteins | sample 9134161 | NCBI WGS metagenome assembly JAEEGG01 (sample SAMN16246543, study PRJNA631951) | gut metagenome | biome: gut microbiome; feature: rumen; material: CR-attached | host: Bos | place: Iran: Karaj | collected 2018-10 | reverse complement strand
GAGACCCACCTTCGCACAAAACCTCACCTTTAACGGGAAGTTACAGAGTCTCATCGCAAACAACACTTGGGACAAGAATTATGGTACGCTCCACTACAGAGTGGGCGACGGAGCCTGGTCGACTGCTGAACCCAGAGCCATCAATGTGGGAAATTACAACGTCGAGGCGTATCTTGAAGGCAAATCAGCCACAGGCATCGTCTTCGCCGACAAAAGCACTTACACCGGCAAGACCGTCACCATCAATCCTCCCATCGTTAAGGCCAACAACCTGAAAGCCGTCTTCAATCAGAGCGATAAGAAGGTAAACCTGTCGTGGGACATTCCGTCCATTCCGGGCAACTATTCTGATTTCAAATGGGTTGTCTATCGTGACGGCACAAAGATTGACGAACTTAGTTACAACAAGCATTCTTACTCAGATACGGGTTTCACCAACGAAGCCGACATCTCCTATGATGTTTATTATGTGTCTAACTTCTGGGATGTGAAAACGAAGGTCGAAGATGCGAAGGCCACCGTCAAGGTGAATACTACACGCTCCGTACCCGTCAATAACCTCAAAGTCGAACAGGAACTCGACCGCATCGTGTTTACATGGACCTCCGATGCCTATCCTGAGGGCTTCGGCAACAAGTTCCGCATTTACGTAGGCGACGATGATGAGCCTATCTTCACGCTCACCCCTGCGGATATGCAGCACTCCCTGCAATGGGAGCACCGCACCACAGACCAGCACACCAACCGGCAGAATAAGGTTGACCCGGAGACGGGCGTGCCTTATACCGAGGAGCCGCTGAACGCCTGCTCCCCCAAACCCTACCGCATAGAGGGTGTCATTGGCGACGTTGTGCTCAACACCATTACCATCAACCCGAAGGCCATCGGCGATGCTACAAAGTTCTATTCGCTCGATGCCTCGAAGGGGGTCTATGAGGGGTCGGTGAAGTTGTCATGGCATGTCGACCAGCAAGGCTCTCTCTATGCCAAGACCTACATTGTGGAGCGACGCCGTGCCGAACAACAAGAGGAGGCATGGGAGGTGCTGACCCGCCTGTCGAGCAACGAAGACTATCTGTTCTATACCGACGAGACGGCACTGCCCGGCGTTTACTACGACTACCGCATCACCGTGGAGGACAAATGCGACGACGGCTCTGTCCTCAGCAACGAAGTGACCAGCATAGGCTTCGCCAAGAGCACCGGCACCGTGACGGGCCGCATAGCCTACGGCTCTACTGGTACGGCGGTGCAGGGTGTCGATGTGGTGATGAACATGACCAGCTCTGAGGGTGACCAGATAGAGCAGTTCCACTCCATGTACTTTACCGGCGTGAACGGTGCCGTGACATGGCAATACCCTGTAGGAGGGAATCAAGAATCCTCTACCAAGAACTACGCTACTGAAAAGTTCGCCACCGGCGACTTCTCCATGCAGATGTGGCTCTACCCTGAGACGTTCAGCGAGAGCACGATAGTGGACTTCGGCAATAGTGTCGGCTTGGGCATGACAGATAGTGGCGGACTGACCTTCTACAGCCAGCCTTTCGACAGCATCTCGCTCCAGAAGAATGTCTATAATCACGTAGCACTGACCCGAAAGGGCAAGACACTGACGTGCTATGTGCTGACTCAGGTCACCAACAGCAGTGAACCCAAAGTGCAAAAAGCCACTCTGACATTAACGGATGGTTCATTAGCCCTGACCAATGCTGAAGAGTTCAGCTTGGGACATTTCAAAGGTTCTGCAGATGAGTTCCGCCTGTGGACAAGGTGCCTCAGCGAGGCCGACATCCTGGAGAACTTCGACCACCTGCTGGTGGGCGACGAGAGCGGACTGGAGACCTATTGGACCTTTGACGAAGGTCTGCGCACACAGTTGTTCGACTACTCGCGCGACGGCACCAACTACCACAAGCACCACGGTCTCGTGGGCAGCAATGCCCAGCCCTCCACCCTCACGCCCACTGCGCTGAAGCTGAAGGCCAAGACCAATGCTGACGGCAACTACGTCATCCAGGGCATACCGTTCACCGGCGAGGGAACGACCTATTCGGTGGTGCCTCTCTTTGGCATCCATGAGTTCAACCCCGCCAAGACGCTTCTCTTCGTGGGTAAGAATGCGCTCGTCCACACCGCCAACTTCGAGGACGTGTCGTCGTTCCCCATGAGCGGACATATCTACTATGCAGGTACCAATGTGCCCGTCGAGGGTGTGCAGATATATGTCGACGGTCTGTTGCAGAACAAGGATGGCCAGGTGGTGCAGAGCGAAAGTGATGGCAAATACAACATCTCCGTACCCATTGGTCAACACTTCATAGAAGCCAAGTTGGGCGGACATACTATGGTGGCGGGCGGACGCTGGCCCACTGCGGGAACGTTCCACTTCGACCGCCCCGTGCAGTACGACTTTGCTGACTCCACGCTGGTGAACTTCGTGGGTCGTGTGGGCGGCGGTCTGAGCAACGACACACTGGCCGTGGGCTTCAACTTGTCGAAGAACAACATAGGCATTGCCACCATACAGCTGGCACTCAACAATGAGTCGTTCTCGCTGAACTGTCAGGACGACCACATCAGCAATGCCCTCACTGTCCGCACATGGCAGAGTGACACCACGAGCATCAGCAGCCAAGCCTATACGGGCACCGACTACGATGCGAAGTACATCACCATACGCACCGACTCGCTCACTGGAGAGTTCTCGGCGCTGCTGCCTCCGCTGAAATACAAGGTGAAGAGCATAAACGTCAAGAGCGGCATCGACTTCGGCACGCTGCCAGAGATAGACTTGACATCCGTTTCTCAGGAACAAACTGACTCAATCACTGAAATCTTTGATGACGGGAAAGAACAGAAGCAATCCTACACCTACAACACGAAGATGGTGAAGACTTACTTCGCCGATCCGCAATTAGAACTCATCCAAATGTCCGTCAACGGCGAAGGCGATGCGCCGAAGGGCGTCTTCGGACGCAAGGCGTTCGAGGATTTCAGCGACGATTTCGGCGCTGCCCCCATTGACAACATCTGGACCATCAATGAAAGCGGTAAGCCTACCTACACCTACGGCTACCCCATCTACGACGGCGGCGACAAGGTGAAGATGAGGGTATGGGGCTATGAGGTTTACGTGAACCACGACCCAGAGCCTGCTTTACCCGCAGTGGCCGATACTATCCCCCTCAACGGACAGGTGGTGACCGTCAGCAACGAGATGAGCAGCGAGCAGATGGTGGTGGCACGTGTCGACAACGAGTCGCTGGGACTGCAACCGGGCGACATCTACGACCTGAAGCAAGACCAGCTGATACTCGACGCCCGCGGCATGAACGAGTTCACCTTCATTACCGGACTGCCCAACATCGCTGCTCCCTATACCCGCCAACTGAGCATGGAGATGGAACTCAACAACCGCACTTATACCTACGACGGTGTCAACGCCATCGTGCTCGGTTCACTGACCACGGGAACCAACTTTGTCACCCTCGGTCCTGACTTAGTAACCATGGTGCTGCGCGACCCGCCTGGTGCCACATCGAAGACAACCTGGAAGACGGGACATACCGAGACCAAATTCCGTAGTTCCTCACAAGGCTTCTATGGAAACGAGAAATTCACTCTAGACAACTCATGGGGCTTATACCTCGAGACCGAGGTGGGAATGGGCATTGCTGCCGTTTCCTCGAAGACGACCACCCTGACCAACACCACTGCAGGCTTTACCTATAGAGTGCAACGCAACAACCAAACCGACCAGACATGGTCGACAACCGTCACCGAGGCCGTCTCCTCCGGTACCAAGACCCCATACGTGGGCAGCAAAGGCGATGTCTTTATCGGTGCGTCCACCAACCTCATTATCGGCGACGCGCGCAAACTTGGCTTCTTCCGCGAAGGCGAAGGCTATCCGCTTCGTCTCGACCTGCGCGACTCCAAGTCGATGGGCGACAGCATCCGTACCACGTTTATGTACTCCACCTACGAGTTGGAAGAGGTGATGATTCCCAAGTGGAAGGAGACCCGTCAAAGCCTGATGACCTTTCTCCCAACCAAGGAAGAAGCCCTCAACTACGTGAACACCAGCGACCACTGCGTCTACGTGACATGGTTGAAGCCCGACGACGAAGCCTTGGGCACAGATACCACGACTTATCTTCAACTGCCGCCCGCCAACTGGGATGGAACATTCATCCAAGACAGCGTCCTATGGTGTACCAACCAGATAAAAAGCTGGAAGAAATTGTTGAGTGATAATGAAGAGGACAAAGTCATCGCCATGAACGACCCCAAGTATTTCGTCAGGAATATCTCGTTCGATGGCGGCAACAACTACACCTACGCCAACCGCACCGACACCACTTTCCAGAAGAAGCACAACTACTCTCACAACCTTGGAGGTATAGTCAAGTTCGGAGGAACCAGCCAATCTGTCATTGGAGGAGTGGCATTTAATGTTGTTGCCATGTGGGACACTGAAAACGGATGGTCGATGGCCACCTCGGAGAGTGACCCGGACGAGAACTACAAGGACTGGGCAGAACTTGAATACGCCTTCAGCGATGGGAACAAGGGAACCGACTTCTCCGTCAATATCTACAAGTCGCCCAGTGGATGGGGCGACATCTTCAGTATCCTTGGCGGGCAAAGCTACAACCCCTACGAGGGCGAGGAGAAGACGAAATACTTTGAGGAGGGGAAGCACCTACTCTCCAACGGTACCGCACAAATGGAGATGCCAAGCATACGCATCAGCCTCGACGGCAATGCCGACAACAGTGCCAAGGAGGTCACCCTGAGCGACGTGCCCGCCGGACAGACAGGCCAACTGACGCTGCACCTCACCAACTTGAGCAACACCAACCAGGGCTTCGACTTCAGTTACAATATCATGGTGCAGGAGAAAGCCAACCAGATGGGACTGGAAATCCTGATGGACGGCTATCCTGCCAACGGGCGCTCCGTATTCATCCCTGCGGGCGAGACCGTGAAGAAGGTGATTACCGTCAGGCAGACCGACCAGAGCGTGCTTGACTATGAGGGTCTGGAGCTGCGCTTCTGTTCGCAGTACCAGCCCATAAAGATTAACGACATGGTGCATTTCAACGTACACTTCAAGCCCTCTTCATCGCCCATCAACCTCGCCATCACAGATCCGGTGCTCAACATCGAGACGCTGGACCGCAACAAGGGCGACCTGATGCTGAAAGTCACAGGTTTCGACCGTCAGTTCAAGGGCATGAAGAAGCTGGGCGTGGAATACCGTTACGAGGGTTCCACCACCTGGACGAGGCCCGACACGCTGAATTTCTTCGTCAACCGCGCCGACTCCACCAAGTTGCACGACCAGGTGCTGCCCGCCACAGGCGATCTGCTCCTGCGCTTCAACATGAAAGATGACAACCTCTACCCACAAGGCAACTACACCTTCCGTGCCTACACCACCACGATGTATGGCACCGAGGACATCAGCGTGTACAGCAGCGAGGTAAACGTGGTGAAGGACAACGTGCGGCCACGTAATCTCACTACTCCAGAGCCCACCGACGGCATCCTGCGCTATGGCGATGACATCATTGTGGAGTTCAACGAGGACATCGTGCCCGGCTATGTTTCTGATAAGAACATCATCGTCACCGCCAAGCTGAACAACCAGCCTATCCAACACGATGTGGCACTGCAGCTCATCCCCTTCGGTGTAACAGCTCATACGAAAAATCCCGTATTCCTCAACGGCGACTTCTCCATCGAATTCTGGGTGAAGTGGACTCAGGGAGGCCATATCCTCCGATGGGGAGAGGGGCTCGCCAATACGACAATGAGTATTGACAACAGCGGGCACTTTGTCATTTTGGTTGGCGGAAATTCTTACATCAGCACAGCAGTTCTGCCAAAGGATACTTGGACGTTTATCGCTGCCAGCTACAAGGCCAGCGACTTGACCTTCTCGGCACTCGGGCAGTATGATACCGAGTCGGTACTGCTCTTCGACCACCAGCCTGTCACGTTCTCGTCATTGGAATCCTTCCTCCATTCCGGCGACCACGCCTTCTACCTTGGCGGTGGTGTTACGGCGGCCATCCACGACCTGGCCTTGTACGACATCTACCGCGATGTCTATGAGGCTGGAGCAACAAAGTATGTCTCGAAAGACCAATACACCTATGGACTTGCCAACTATTGGCCCATGAACGAAGGACACGGTACGGTGGCTGCCGACTCGCGCCACACACACGACTTTGAGGTGACCGACCGATGGGAACTCTCCAACGTAAACTACAGCTTTGATACAACTTCGTCAGGTGGACTGACAGCCGACATCTCCCGCATCAACACATCGGCCGGCGACAGCTACGCCATCGAGTTTGGGGCAAATACTTACAAACATGCTGTTACCCTCTTCGAGACGGGCAGCAACGCATCCAACAAGATCTGCCTACGCTATGATGATGAGATGAACCTGCTACTTGACTATGGCGAGAAGTCGCAGGTGGTGGCAAGCCACAACGATTTCCCACTATACAACTCGTGGCATCACATGGCTTTGAATGTCGTACGCGGACAAGCTGCCAGTTTCTATTACAACGGACAGCGCACGGCGGTCATTGCTGAAGTGGATATGCCCCCGCTGGAAGGTTCACAGATGAAGGTTGGAACAAACAATAACGGTCGCATTGACGAACTGCGTATCTGGCACGCATCATTGACGGAAGACCGTCTGCTCGCTAATATGTACAACTGCATCGACACGACCGACATCTATTCGCGTGGACTCGTGGCCTACTATCCCTTCGAAAAGAGGGAAACGGTCAACGGTGTTCTGACATACGTCGGAACGCTCGAAGACATGGCACCGGCCAATACCATTCCGGGACATGCCGTTACCGCGGACCCGTCGGGGTTGGTTTCCTTCGGTCCTCCGCTGAAGAAGGCCCCCGAGGAGAGCCGCCTCATCGCACGTCAAGTGGCCTCGGAACGCAAGATTGTCGTCCGGTTGGATGAAGGATCCGGCGTCACAGCCCGCGATGTGGAGGGTGCCACGCTCAACATCACCATCGACAAGATTCACGACATGCATGGCAACGAGTCGCTGCCAATCCGCTGGCAAGCCTACTGCTACTTGAACACCCTGAAGTGGACCAAGGACTCGGTGAACGTCATCAAGCGCTATGGCGATGACTATACTTTCGACGTGAACATCGAGAACCGTGGTGGACACACCGAGTACTACACATTATATAATATGCCGCAATGGCTCACCCTCATCAACAGCTACAATACCGATGACATTGCGCCGCAGAAGACAAAGACACTGCGATTCCAGGTGAACCCCTTGGTGGCCGTGGGCAACTACGACATCACCATAGGCCTGCAAGGCAACAACGGGATTCTGGAACCTCTGCGCATTGTAATGAAGGTCAGGGGAGAGGCCCCCAACTGGAGCGTTGATCCGAATGCCTACGAGAACAATATGAGCATTGTGGGTCAGATTTACATTAACGGCATACTGATGAGTAACAGCGAAAGCATCTTGGCCGCCTTTATCGACGACGAGTGCCGGGGTGTCGCCTCACCCAAGCAGATGCGTGGTGCGGCCTATGTACCCATGAGCATCTACGGCACCGCCATGCAGCAAATCAACGGTGTGCCTGCCGACCTTGACAGGGGCCGTACCGTGACCTTCCGCCTGTGGGATGCCTCAACGGGCATCTCCTATCCCGATGTCAGTATCACAATGCCCGATGGCACGGTGACCGACACGCTCACCTTTGACCCAACAAAAAACTACGGCACCTTCAACGAACCCCTCATCTTCACCAAGACCGACCTCGTGGAGCAGCATCTTGCTCTCAGAAAAGGCTGGAACTGGATTTCATTGGGCGTGGAGCCATCTAAGCCAAAGGTTGCCGCTGTCTTCAAAGATGTGACATCGTGGGAAGCACGTCTGAAAGACCATGACACTGGAACAGCCTACTGCAACGGCACCTACTGGGCAGGAACCCTGAAGCAGGTGAAAGCCAACACCATGTACAAGTTATTGCTCACAGAACTCGAACAGAGCAAAGACTTGCCACCCTTCATTGTCATTAAAGGCCAGCAGATAAAACTCGCTGAGACCCCCGACACGCTGAAAAAGGGCTGGAACTGGCTGCCATTCACGCCCGCGACCACGATGTCTATCGGAGAAGCACTCGCCGGTGCCAATCCGAAGTTTGGCGACCAAGTGAAATCACAGACAGCCTTCGCCTATTACGGTCCTTACGGATGGGAGGGTGACCTCTATGCGTTGGAGAACGGAAAGGGCTATCTCTACATGAGTACCGACACCCTGACAAAGACGTTTGTCTATCCTTCCGGAAGCCTCAGCAGTCTTGCCGCCCAGTCGCTGAAAGCGAATAGCAGAAGGGTAAACCAGACATCTGTGTTCACCCCCGTTCCTCCCACCGACTATCCTGACAACATGACGATGGTCGTTCTGCTCACCAACGGTGGCATGCCTGTCGCCGATGCCGAAGTTGCCGTCTTCGTCGATGGAGAGTGCCGCGGAGCAGCCGTTGCCACGATAGATGATGAGCAGCCGCTCTACTACCTGCTCATTGCCGGCGAGGGCAGCGGACTGCCCATGCAGCTGCAAGTCTATCTTGATGGCAGCATTATCACCTTGTCGGCCGACCTCGTCTATTTCAGTGACGGCAACATCGGTACGCCGTGGGAACCCTTTGTCATTGATATAAGCGACGCACTTGGCATCAGCAGTGTGGAAGACATTGATGGCAGTCCATCGGCATGGTACTCCCTGCAAGGCATCTATCTGGGAACCAAGAAACCCACGACACCGGGTATCTACCTTTGCCGCACGGCCAAAGACAGCCGGCAGGGCAAGAATGGAAGGAAAATTGTGATTAAGGGAAAAAAATAATATGTCCCATTTAGAAGAAAGGATCTCGTTTTTTCCCGTGGGAATAAGAGAATCACTCCTCTAACACTCAAGATGAGGGGGTATCAAAAGTGGTTTGATACCCCCTCTTTTTAATCTATAAAATCCCTAAAAGTTACGTAATCCCCAAACATAGATGATGTTGTCTTACAAGGGAAATTTAGGCTTTCATATGGATTCTGGCGTGAACTCGATGTGGTGAATCAAAAACACCATCTCCATGATTCAATTGGTAATAGTTTATCCAATCAGTTGTATTTCATTCAGATAAAAGAAAACCTCAGCGTAAAGGGCCGTTATGGGGGAGATCAGTTCATCAATTGAATTGACAAATATAGCCCAACAACTGTTTGAAAAACCGTTGTTGGGCTGAAGAAAATGAAGAAATTACTTTAGGGCAATTGTTTTAAATTGGATATTATTCAGGTGTCCTTAAGCAGCCCATCAGGTAAATCTGACTTTATTTGGCTTTGATGCTTGCCAAGACCTTCTGCAATGTCTCATTGTCTGGTTCGATATTTGTTTTATGCATGTCCGCTTTGTCCCTACGACTTCGGGAACCATTTGGCTGGCGGGCACAGGATCCACCTACTTTTGCGTAATAATGATTGCAAAGTGTAGATGCTGGTAGTGAAAATCTCCATTTTTTAGGGGCCTCTTGACAAGAGGCCCCAAGAATCATAATTTGCGCTATTTTGAATTCGTCGATCTTACGTTATTTATCATTAATGTAGAGAGCGACTGTGCAGCAAGTTGCACATCGTATGTTTGTTTGCCCAATCTCAGATTCAATGTTATGGCTTTATCAGTCTGATTGCCTAATACTACCACCAGACTGCCGTCTGTGTTCAGAAAGGCCAAGGCGTTCTTGCAGTCGCCACCCAACTTCAAGACTTTGGCTCCCGGTAAGACATAATGACTCACGTGCTTCATGACATAATACTCGGGTGTAAACTTGAATGTCTTGTCTGCCTCATTGACTGTCACCAATGAGTTCTGGCGCCATCCCCAATGGCTTAAGCCTCCTTCCAACAGGGAGATGTTCCAGTAAAAATAGGCATTGGTGCCATTGCTCAGATAATGCTTCATCAAATTCCATGAATGTGAAACACCAGCCAGGTCATTCTTGCCGTCGCCGCATTCCTGTTCACTCTGATAGACCTTCAGCTCGGGATACTTCTGATGAAGCGCGGGGAGAGCCTGCCCCCCAGCCCACTGGAATCCCATACAAATGCTTCAAGTCGAAGTCGCCATCCACATCGTCGTAACTGTAATAGTCTAAACTGAAATCGTTACTACCCAGCGGCATGCGGTTTATGGTGAAGTTGGCACCTATGCCTGGTGCATAGAGTTCACGGAAGATACTGTCTCTATCTTCTTGACTCAGCAGACTGAGAGAGGTCCATCCCAACTCATTGAAAC
>JAEEGG010028989.1_pt1 | contig 10366 bp, 8 predicted proteins | sample 9134161 | NCBI WGS metagenome assembly JAEEGG01 (sample SAMN16246543, study PRJNA631951) | gut metagenome | biome: gut microbiome; feature: rumen; material: CR-attached | host: Bos | place: Iran: Karaj | collected 2018-10 | reverse complement strand
AAATGTCAACGAAACCAGGAACGCTGTCAACGATGTCAGGAAGACTGTCAACTTGTTCAGTAAAACGACTGTCAACCACATCAGGAAATAAGCAAAAAACTGTCAACCGAAATCAGGAAAAGACATCGGGCGGTCACACGGTCACAGCTGTGACCATGTGACCTTTTAAATTCATTGGTTTGGAAATTGTTTTACATATTTGAACAGGATATGGTCTTCTCGGAGAAAGTGGGCATCTTTCTGGGAGTTTAATTAGTGTTTGCTGATTTAGATGTAACTTATTGAATATTAAGTATATATAACATTGTTTCTTCTTTTGTTTAACAAAAAATGAGTACCTTTGGGTGTTAAAACTGACAAGCAGATGAGATTTAAGCCAAGATACAAACAGTTGACCATCGATGGTTTCAGGTCGTCGCTCGACGGCTTGGACAAGAAGAACCGATGGGTGTGGCTGGGCGACCATCTCCCTTGGGACGAGTACGAGAAGCTGTATAGTCAGACACTCAACAACCAGACAGTCGGAGCCGGTGCCAAGCCAGCCCGCATGGTGATAGGAGCCATGCTCGTCAAGCACATTACCCGCCTGTCTGACCAGGACACCATTGAGATGATACAGGAGAATCCCTACATGCAGTACCTCTGCGGTCTGGAGGAGTTCACCGACCAGCCGATTTTCGACCCGTCCCTCTTTGTCGACCTGCGCAAGCGCATCAGCGACGATGACATCAATAAGATGACCGAAGCTCTTATGAAGCGTGAGCAGGAGATGAAGGATGAGATTCGCAAACGTGAGGAAGATAAGGCAGGAGACCGTGGCGAGGAACCGCCGGCCGCTCCTGCCGTAGATGAGAATGCAGCCGCCTTCGTTGACAGCCAGGGCCGTAAGCACGAGGGTGTCCTGAAGATAGATGCCACCTGTGCAGATGCCGAGGTGCGTTACCCTGTGGATGTGGACATCATCGATGACGGATGCCGTGTCATGGACCGCTTCATCCGCCGTATCTGCAAGCATGCCGGCATATCCGTTCCCTACACCTATTATGGTAAGGCGAGGAATGCCTACAGGTATCTGGTGAAGATGAAGAAGAAAGGCGGCAAGCTGGTGAAGGAGACCATCGGACAGATGCTCAGCTGCCTGCACAGGGACATCCTCACACTGATGGATCTCACTGCCGGAGAGTTCCGCTATCGCCTTGAATGTCTGCGCAAAGACCAGCGCAGGGTGCTGGATGCCACGATGAAGATGTACTTCCAGCAGGAGCAGATGTTCCGCACGGGCGAGCACAGTTGCAAAGACCGCATAATCAGTATCTTCCAGCCCCATGTACGTCCCATTGTCCGTGGCAAGGCTTCCGCAAACGTGGAGTTCGGTGCCAAGATAGGCGTAAGCATCGTCGAGGGCTATAACTTCATCGACCATCACAGCTGGGATGCCTACAATGAAGGTGCAGACATGCAGTTGCACATCGACAAGTACAAGGAGCGCTTCGGTTTCCTGCCAGCAACCATCCTTGCCGACAAGATCTATATGAACAAGGCCAACAGGGCTGTACTGAAAGACTTGGAAATCAGGAACTACTGCAAACCGCTCGGACGGCCTCCCAAGGAACCGCCAAGTCCCGAGAGTCAGGCCCTGATGGCCAAGGCCGTGGGACTGAGGAATGAGATCGAATGCTCGTTCGGTACAGGCAAGAGAGTATATCAAGCCAACGACATAAGAGCCAAGCTCCCCGAAACCGCAGAATGCTGGACTGGGATGTGCTACTTCGCCAAGAATGTGATGAAGTTCTTCAGGGAGCTTTGTCATACCTTATATGAATTATTGAGAATTTTAACTTTGGTGGTCTGTTGGAGGTCAGGGCTGAGCCCTGCCTGCCAGATGGCCGTCAATTAATCAGTGAACACTAATTAGACTAAACTCGGAGTTTCCTTAGCTTAAAGTCCGACTTTCCTTAGTCTAAAATCAAGGCAATCATAAAAGGCTGTAAATCAGACAGATAAGAATCGCCGGCGAAACAAGAGCAAGTTATTGAATTTTGTTTACAATTCTTTTGCATCTGAGAGTAAACGGTCACATGGTCACAGCTGTGACCGTGACCGTTTTGGGGTTTATCGCTAAAATTCTCTAATTAATTTGGAAGTTAGCGCACTTATTCGTACCTTTGCAGCCAAATCATAATAGAGAATAATGGAAATCAAGAATCAATTTGCCAAGAAGCTGATGGAGATTGAGGCCATCAAGCTGCAGCCGAACGACCCGTTTACGTGGGCCTCGGGCTGGAAGTCACCCATCTATACCGACAACCGCAAGACGCTGTCATTCCCCAGTCTTCGCTCGTTTGTGAAGCTGGAGCTGTGTCACGCCATTCAGGAGCATTTCCCTGAGGCTGAGGCCGTTGCGGGTGTTGCCACTGGAGCCATCGCCCAAGGTGCACTCGTCGCAGACCAGCTGGGACTGCCCTACAGCTATGTCCGTCCGAAGCCGAAGGATCACGGCATGGGCAATCAAGTGGAAGGTGAGATCAAGAAGGGCGCCAAGGTAGTCGTGGTCGAGGATCTGATCTCTACTGGCGGCAGCAGTCTGAAGGCTGTCAAGGCCCTGCGCGACTATGGTGTGGAGGTCATTGGTATGGTGGCATCGTTCACCTACGGCTTCCCCGTGGCTGAGCAGGCTTTCGAGGAGGCAGGCGTGAAGCTCATCACGCTGAGCAACTACGAGGCCGTGATCGAGGAGGCAGCCAAGACAGGTTATATCAAGGAAGAGGACAAAGCCGTTCTCGCCGAGTGGCGCAAAAGCCCCGAAACGTGGAAACAGTAGTTTTGTTTATAGTTGATAGTTTATAGATGATAACCTGGCAAGCCCTTGTGTCATTGGAGACTATAGAACAAATCAACTATAAACTATAAACATTAAACTATAAACTAAAAAAGTATGGGAATATTTGGAAGCGAAAGCAAATTCGAGAGTAGTGTGAAGCAGATACCGTACCCTCAGCAGGCTGTTTACGACAATATCAGCGACCTGCGCAATCTGGAAAAGGTAAGAGATCGTGTGCCTGAGGATAAAGTCAGCGACTTTACGTTCGATGAGGACACGGTAGGTCTCAATGTCCAGCCCGTGGGAGAGTTGAAGCTGCGCATCTGTGAGCGTGAGGAGCCCAAGTGCGTGAAGTTTGAGACTGTCCAGTCGCCTGTGCCCTTCAACGTTTGGATTCAGGTGCTGCCAGTCGACGAGCAGAACTCGAAGATGAAGGTGACGGTGAAGGCCGAACTCAATCCGTTCATCAAGAGCATGGTGGAGAAGCCGCTCCAGGAGGCCGTTGAGAAGATCGCCGATGCCTTGGCGCTAGTGCAGTACACATAACTTGTTTACAGTTTACGGTTTACAGTTTACAGTTGATATGACTGGAGGCTGTACTACCGCAGATGTAATCATCTGTAAACCGTAAACTGTAAACCGTAAACAAATAATTATGAAGCTTTGGGAAAAGAACTTTGAAATTAATAAGGAGATAGAGCGGTTTACCGTGGGACGGGACCGCGAGATGGATCTCTATCTGGCGAAGTACGACGTGCTGGGCTCGATGGCGCATATCACCATGCTGGAGAGCATCGGACTGTTGGAGAAAGACGAGCTGGCGCAGTTGTTGGCGGAGTTGAAGAACATCTACCAGCTGGCAGATCGTGGCGAGTTCGTGATTGAGGACGATGTGGAGGATGTCCACTCTCAGGTGGAGATGCTGCTCACCCGCAAACTCGGGGATATGGGCAAGAAGATTCATTCCGGCCGTTCGCGCAACGATCAGGTGCTCGTAGACCTCAAGCTCTTTACCCGTCACGAACTCAAGGATATCGCCGACGAGGTGAAAATCCTCTTCGACGAACTCATCCAGAAGAGCAATCAGTATAAAGATGTGCTGATGCCTGGCTATACCCATCTGCAGATAGCGATGCCGTCGAGCTTCGGACTGTGGTTTGGGGCCTATGCCGAGAGTCTTACGGATGATATGCTTTTCCTGCAGGCAGCCTATAAGATGACCAACCGCAATCCGCTCGGCTCTGCCGCTGGCTACGGCTCATCGTTCCCCCTCAACCGTACGATGACCACCGAACTGCTGGGCTTCGACTCGATGGACTACAACGTGGTCTATGCCCAGATGGGGCGTGGCAAGATGGAGCGCAACGTGGGCTTTGCCATCGCCACCATCGCCGGTACACTGGCTAAGCTGGCCTTCGATGCCTGCCTGTTCAACTCCCAGAACTTCTCGTTCGTGAAGCTCCCCAAGGAGTGTACGACGGGTTCCAGCATCATGCCCCACAAGAAGAATCCAGATGTGTTTGAGCTCATTCGCGCCAAGTGCAACAAACTCCAGTCACTGCCTCAGCAGGTGACGCTCATCATGAACAACCTCCCCGTGGGCTACTTCCGCGACCTGCAGATCATCAAGGAGGTCTTCCTTCCTGCCTTTGGCGAGTTGAAGGACTGCCTGCAGATGGCAGCCTACATTATTAATAAGATAGAGGTCAATGAGCACATCCTCGACAATCCAATGTACGACCCGATGTTCTCTGTTGAGGAGGTGAACCGCCTGGCTGCCAACGGCATGCCTTTCCGCGATGCCTATAAGAAGGTGGGACTCGACATCGAGGCCGGCACGTTCAAGGCCTCTCACGATATCCACCACACTCACGAAGGTTCTATCGGAAATCTCTGCAACGACCAGATTAATGCCCTTATGCAGCAGACGCTCGACGGTTTCAACTTCGACCGCATGACTGCAGCAGAAAGCAAATTACTTGGCCGATGAAAAAAACGATTGTTTTTTTCATCGGGCTTTTACTTGCTGCCTGCAACGCCGAAGACGCTGTCTATCGCGAGTACCGATGCTACTTCCTTTTCGATACGCAGCTCCATCCGATACCTTGTCAACTGACGGGCATCTTGGGCAATCCTGGCCATTTCTGTAAAGTGGAGGCCAGCCAGGAGATGGGCATCCGTCATATCAAGACCACCCGCAACTACGATGATGCCGTCGAGGATGTTCCGCTTACCACCGAACTTGAGAACAAGCAGAACTGTGTACTTGGCGCCAACAACTGTATCATCATCGGCACCAGCAGCTACGACAATGTGCTCATCGCCTATGAGGGCCAATGTGCCAACTGCCTTGAGCAATATGGCGGCACCCGTTATCCCTTATCCTGGCAGAAGAACGGCACCCAGCTCCATTGCAGCAAGTGTGATCGTACCTACGATGTCAACAACGGCACCGTCGTCAGCGAAGGCGGAGGCCATCAACTCTATCGCTATCAGGCTGCCTTCGACGGCCAACGTATCCGCGCCTGGAACTGAATTAAGGCATCTTTTTGAACTTTTTTCTTAAATAACGTTAATAGGAGGTGGTGTTTTGAACTATTTCCTATCTATATTATTAAAGACATGTTCGAAAAGTGATACATTTGCAATATCATCATTCACGAATGAGAGGCTTGGCATTAGTTATTGTCATCGCATCATGGCTACCTTGGCTGTCGACAGTCCGGGCTCAGAGCGTGGAGGCTGCTCGTCTCCATGCAGTCATCGTCAACGGTGGTCGTAACAAACTGACGAACCATGAGCGCTATTGGAACGACTGCGCCTTTCTCTATCGGACTCTACGACATACATACCATATTCCCCTACGTAACATTACTGTGCTGATGAGCGATGGTGGGGATACGGCGGATGATATGATCCGTGCAGACGGATGGGGGTTCCGCTCGCCGCCTACAGACCTCGATGGCGACGGACAGCCAGATGTGAACTACTCCGCCAAACGTGAGATATTAGTCAGCGTGCTTTATGATTTATCCAAGAAGTTGACTACGAACGACCATCTGTTCTTGTTCTTCGTAGATCATGGTGGTTCAACGGATCACTTGTCGGACTCGTTCATCTGGTTATGGAATGACGAGAAGATGGAGGACTATGCATTGGCGATGCTGCTGAGGCTGTTCAATGTCGCTTCGATGAACATTCTGATGGGACAATGCTACTCTGGTGGCTTCATAGAAGAATTAGCCAGAGAGGGACGGATAATGTCGACATCCTGCTGTGGCAACGAACAGTCGTGGGCGAGTCCAAACCATGAATACGATGAATTTGTGTATCATTGGATCTGTGCCATCAATGGAGCCGATGAGAAAGGACATCCCGTCGATGCCGATACAGATCATAACGGCGAGGTGTCAATGGCTGAGGCTTTTGAATACGCCAGGAGCCACGATCGTGTCAACGAGACGCCGCAGTATGCTTCCTGGCCAGAACAGCTTGGCAGGCAATGGACGTTTGCGAAAGCCAACTTAGGCACACTCGGCATCAGGGAAGTTCAGACAGAAAGCAATGGACCAGAAGAGATATGGACTCTCTCAGGAGTCCGTTGCCAGGATACGTCGAAGCATGCCGTCTATATCCTAAGGCAAGGTGGCAAGACAAGGAAAGTGATCAGATAATATATAAATAGGTGTAACCAACAAAAACGATTGAATATGAAACAGAGATTGAGTTTATGGATGATGAGTCTGCTGTTCGGTATCCTGCCAATGACAGCAGCCAACGTGACCAGCGACCCCAGCGTATTGGAGTTTGGTAATATGTGGGTAGAAGGAGGCTGCATAGCAAAACTGACGCAACGGCTCTGTGTGGAGGTCAAGAACACAAGCGACAAGGATTACTATGGGGTATGGATTGCGGTAGATGAAGAACAAGAAGCTTCTGTTAAAATCTCAGGAACTCCTTTATCTGGAATGAGAGAATTCACAGAAATACAAGTGCCTACAAATAGTACGGCTACGATAGAAATATACATCTGTGCCCCAAGGGAAGGAAAGTACAAAATAAACTGTGCTAATGTTGAGCCCAAGCAGCTATTGTTCAGCTATGAGATGGACATCGTAGAATACCAGGAACCGCAAGTGTCTGGAAACATCAAGTTAGATATGCTTGAACAGACCAGCGAAGGCTATGTCCTTTATTGCGATACTAATCTGCCTCGGATTACAGGGACCATTAGCATCACCAATGAGGGGGAATACACCATCATCCCCAGAAACAATCCGTACTTTAAGGCACCAGTCTATTTGCAGTCAGATCTTCAGCCTGCCCTTTCAAGCGAAACATCCGGGAGGGTGTCTATAGATAATAGTATCATCAAGCCTGGTGAGACGATTACCAGAACCTTTGACTTCTATCTGACAGAAAAGCCGGAAGAAGGCAAAGAATACTATGTCGAGATCGGCATCTTGGAGAAAGCTGTGGCAAATGTCTCATTTACCGTCAAGCAATGTACCAACACCTATTGGACGGCAGACGGGACAGCAAAGCCCCTGCCTCTGTCGAATGACTCAATAAAGATCCCCTCAGAGGCTTTGGCTGTCGACTTACGTGGACAGCACCACACCAACGCCATCTATTCCGTCGATGTGTCTGAGGCCAATCCTAACTGCCTCTACTATCTGGAATTCCTCGACAACGTGCCGCAGGGATTTATCTCTGGGACGAATATCATCAGAGGCGACGAGGCCGAGACCTTATTCATTAATGCTGACTACGATTATTACTGCCCGATGCCCTTCAAGGCAAGGAAGGCGATGTTCTACTATACCCCTTATAGTGAATCCACAGGACCTGCCGAACCCTATTGGAGCTGGACCTATTCTGGCTTCATCTATTTCCCTTTCGATGTCCAGAAAGCCTGGTCTAACTCAATAAACGCCGAGTTAGAGGCAACAGACTTCTACGGTAACTACTTCAAAACGAGTCGTCTTGTGCAGGCATATACAAACTTGGTATTCAGTTACAGACGTGATGATGAAAAGCTGTCGGCCTTTACGCCGTATCTGATTACCGATATCGTTCCAACGTCTTTGACCTTTTATGCGGAAGACGTTACGATACCCTCCACAAGCACTCAAATGATAGGCAAATGTGACAACTTTGCCTACATCGGAAGTACCGTTGAGACTGTTGCCCCAGAGGGTGCTTACGTGTGGAGTAATGACAGGAACGGCTTCTTCCTTTGTGAGGATGGAACCAAAGTCAAACCCTTTACGCCAGTCGTTGTGCAACAAGAACCGATAGAGTTTGAGGGCGAGACGTTTATAGTGGGTGATCATCTGAAACACTTTTTCCTGCAGTCAGAACCAGCAGTTCCTTCTGGTGAAGATGACTCCGAAGCAACAGACATCAAGGCTCTCCGCAGCGATAAGCCACAAGCCAACGATGGCGGACGTCTGCCAGTCTATTCTCTCAGCGGTCAGCGTGTGGCAACGGTGGAATCCACAGACTGCCGATTGGAGGGCTTGAAATCAGGCATGTATATCATCGGTGGGAAAAAGTTTATAATCAGATAAGCAACAGGAGATGGGAAAGCAGAGCGTGCAGCAGATTGTAGAGCAATGTCAGCGTGGAGACCGCGAGGCCTTCGGACTGCTCTATACCACGATGTATGACCGGCTGAGGAGCCAATGCCGCCACTACGTCACCAACGAGAGTACGCTCGACGATCTGCTGCACGACGCTTTTCTTATCATCTTCAACAAGATAGACTCCCTGAAAGACACTTCGCGGGCTGAAGCCTGGATGCAGAAGGTAACGCATAATCTGGTGCTCACCTATCTCAATCAGCAAAAACTCCAGACGATGGTTCCCCTTGAGGAGATAAGCGAACCGTCATTTATACCTGACACGATGCGGCCTACCATGAATCGCGAGGAGCTGATGATGATGATTGACCAGCTGCCAAACAAAGCAAGGAAAAAGAAACTGCAACGCATGCTCGTTCTCCTGATGCTCAGTCTGCTGGCCGTCTGCCTCCCCATCGGCCTTTGGCATTTGCTCTCACAGCCTGACAGGCATGAAACTGCCCAGACACAGCAACCTTCCAGACAGAAACCACAGTCTTCAGAGGCAGAAACTCCTGAGGAAAGTATCAGTTCTCCCAGTCCGGACTGGCAGTTTACCCAGTCTAAACTGGCAGTTTACCCAGCCCAAACTGACAGTTTACCCAGTCTAAACTCTGAGTCAACTGCCAGCATCGTGGAAGAAACCAGTAAGGAAAGCACCACTCCGGTACGTGAGAAGCCTCAGTCTGAGCCCTCGACACAGCCAGAAAGGAAGCCTCGGAAGACAAGTCTCGATATGCCGGAGATGCCCGTCAAGACCACCAAGCACGATGATAACTGGATGCTTCAGCTGGCCTATAGCGGCTTCAGCAGCCGTCAGGACTTCAATCTGCCATATGGCGAAAGGGATATGAACGATCCGGAGTTGGATACCATTACTCATCACCGCCTGCCTATCACCGTCGGCTTGTCTGTGAACAAGATGCTGGGATACCAGTTTGCCGTCGGCACAGGCCTGCAGTACACGCAGCTATACTCTGAGACGCAGGCTGGCAACACCTATTCATGGACGCAGTCTGAACAGCGCATCCACTATCTGGGCATTCCGCTGCGAGTCATGTGGTATCCTGTCAACACCAGTCACTTGCGGGTCTATGGCACAGCCCAGACGATGTTTGAGTTGCCCATTGGCAGCACCCTCCGCCAGAGTGACTTCATAGAGGGCCGACAGATAGATAGCCAGAAGTTGCATCTTGATCCGAAGGTTCAGTGGTCTGTAGGCTTAGGCATAGGACTGGAATACCGTCTGACACCCGTTATCGGTCTCTATGCCGAGCCCAGCCTTCAGTATTTCTTCAAGCCTGGCGACGGCCTCGACACCTATCGCACAGCCCATCCGGCGACGTTCTCAGTTCCCATCGGTATCAGGATTAATATTAAATAGGTAATAGTAATTACATAAAAAGTTTGGTTATGAAGAAAAGTACAATTTCAATCATTATGCTTCTTTTGTCAGTATGGGCTCATAATGCTTCGGCGCAGTTGGCTGACGGCTTCTATCATATCAAGAATGTCGCCACAGGTCGCTATCTCAGTATCAACGACACGGATCCCGGCAATTACAAGGTGTCGTCGGGAGATGTCAATATGGGTGGCATCAGAACCTATCTCAGCTATGATACTGTAGCCGTCAGCCCGTCGTGTATTATCTTCGTGAAGCGTCTTGGCAACGGCCAATATGACCTCTGCGGACAAGGTTCCAGCCTGTATGCGATGACATCAGAAAGATTAGGCGTTGATATCTACCCTATAGGTGGCGCCTATAAGATATCCGGAACAGCGAAAGGCATTACGAAGATACTCTCCGACGGGGAATTCAACAACAAGGACAGCTGGCTGATGAACCGTCTGGACGATACCCAGACGTGGGTTTTCCTTCCCATTGACACCTCGAAGGAATACGTAGGCATCAGGCCTGATG
>JAEEGG010028988.1_pt1 | contig 10366 bp, 7 predicted proteins | sample 9134161 | NCBI WGS metagenome assembly JAEEGG01 (sample SAMN16246543, study PRJNA631951) | gut metagenome | biome: gut microbiome; feature: rumen; material: CR-attached | host: Bos | place: Iran: Karaj | collected 2018-10 | reverse complement strand
GAGGGCCTGAAGGGCAGTTGCAGCCTGTGGTCTATGCAGGACGGCAGTTCTTGCTCGTAGTGGGTCACCATGATGAGCGTCTTGCACTGGTCACGGCAGTAGTCGTCTATAATGTCTTTCACCATCTGGGTGCGGCGGTGGTCCAAGCCATGCATGGGCTCGTCGAGCACCAGGAGGTCGGGGCTTTTCACGAAGGCGCGACACACCAACAGCAGGCGCTGCTCGCCGCTGGATAGCTGTGTAAAGGGGCGCTGCGCCAGGTGGTCGATGCCGAAGCGGCGCATCCACTCTATGCACAGGCTGCGCTCCTGTTCGTTGGGGTGCACATACAGTCCGATGGTGTCTTTCAGTCCGCTGGCCACAATATGAAGCGCGGGCAGGGGGCGTAGGTAGGAGCGGTGCATCTCTGGCGACACGTAGCCTATGCGGCGCTTGATGTCCCAGATGCTCTCGCCCGTGCCTCGTTGGTGGCCGAAGAGTCGTATGTCGCAGGCATAGCCCTGAGGGTTGTCGGCACACACCAGCGAGAGGAGTGTGGACTTTCCGCTGCCGTTGCGCCCTGACAGCGCCCAGCGCTCACCCTGACACACCGTCCAGTTCAGGCGGTTGAGTATGGTGCGGCTACCGTATTGTATGGTCACGTCGTGAAAATCTACTATGATGGGGCCACTGGGGCCACTGCTGCTGGCGGTGCTCCGCGGCTCAGCGGCGGCAGCTAACTTCTCGGCCAGGAATGCTTCTTTGGGTGTGGTCCATGTCACCTCATCGGCATAGGAGGGAATCTCCTCAGGGCGCGACACCACGAGATAGAGTGCCATGCCCTGCTCTCTGAGCTTCAGCAGCTGTTGGGCGAGCATGGTGCGTGTCTCCGCATCAAGGCCAATGAAGGGATTGTCGAGAATCAGCGTCTTAGGATTGGCCATGAGCGTCTTCACTAACTGCATCTTGCGCAGCTCGCCACTGCTTAGTGCTATGACATACTCTTCTAACAGGCCGTCCATGCCCATGAGGTCATACAACTGGCGCTGCAGTTGCCGCCTTTGGGGCGTGTCGCTGCCTGAGAGCAGAAACGAGCGCTCCAGTGCCTGGCTCACGAGGGGCGTCTCTTCGTCAATGTCGTGCTGGTTCCACCGCTGCTGCAGGTAGTAGCTGCGGTCGGTGGCGGTGCCGTAGGTGTCGCAGAAGGCCACGTAGCGCACGCTGTCGCCCATGGTGCGTCGCATCCGCTCCACGAGCTGCGTCTTCCCGCTGGCGTTCAGTCCGGCAATGACTATTGTTTTGGCTTCCATACTTTCGACTGGTTTTTGTTCACGAAATCTTTCCACCCCCGGTAGTGTGGCCCGTCGCTGTCGGGACGCCCCATCTGCAGGTAGTGGCAGTAGGCGGCAGCCAGCGCATCGGTGGCATCCATGAAGCGGCCCATCTCCTCGGAGGGAATCTTCAGCAGCCTTTGCAGCATGCCTGCCACCTGCTCTTTCGAGGCGCTGCCGTTGCCGGTGAGCGCCATCTTTATCTTCATGGGCGCATACTCGTGTATGGGCACGCTGCGCTCTATGGCGGCGGCTATGGCCACGCCCTGTGCCCGTCCCAGCTTCAGCATCGACTGTACGTTCTTGCCGAAGAACGGGGCCTCGATGGCCATCTCGTCGGGCAGGTAAGACTGAATGATGCCTGTCACCCGCTCGAAGATATGCCCCAGTTTCAGGTAGCCGTCCTCAAACTTTCGCAGGTCGATGATACCCATTGTTACCATCGTTGCCTCTGATGAATACGTATGAGCACGGCGAACAGAAGAATTCGGTGTCAGACCGCGTTCTTCCGTAGCCACTTTCAGTACGCCGTAGCCCATAATGTTTGTGCCAGGGTCAATGCCCAGTATAATCTTCTCCATAAAAACTGGCCGCAAAGGTACGAATAAGCGAGCGAAAAGCAAAAGAAAATGAGGAAATTCTTTTGTTTTTCGCTCGCTTATTCGTACCTTTGCACCTCAAATTAAGTAAATGATGAATCAGGAAATAGAACGCAGGCGAACATTCGCCATTATTTCGCACCCCGATGCCGGCAAGACCACACTCACCGAGAAGTTCCTGCTCTTTGGCGGACAGATACAGGTGGCAGGGGCTGTGAAAAACAATAAAATCAAGAAGACGGCCACCAGCGACTGGATGGACATAGAGAAGCAGCGCGGCATCTCGGTATCCACTTCGGTGATGGAATTCGACTATATAGCCCCCTCCAAACCTCCCCGAGGGGAGACTTCCGACGCAGTCTCTTCCCCCCCCGGGGGGAGCGAGGGGGGGCTACTCTATAAGGTGAACATACTCGACACCCCTGGCCACCAGGACTTTGCCGAGGACACCTTCCGCACACTCACCGCTGTAGACAGCGCCATCATCGTCGTTGACGGAGCGAAGGGCGTGGAGACGCAGACGCGAAAGCTCATGACCGTTTGCCGCATGAGGAAGACGCCAGTCATCATCTTCATCAACAAGATGGACCGCGAGGGCCGTGACCCCTTCGACCTGCTCGACGAGCTGGAGCAGGAGCTGGAGATAAAGGTGCGCCCCTTGAGCTGGCCCATCAACCAGGGCGCGAAGTTCAAGGGCGTCTACAACATCTACGAGCAGAAGCTCGACCTCTTCACCCCCGACAAGCAGCGCGTCACCGAGAAGGTCAGTGTGCAGCTCGGCTCCCCTGAGCTGGACGCACGCATCGGTACCATCGATGCAGAAAAGCTGCGTGACGACCTGGAACTGGTGGAGGGCGTCTATCCTGAGTTTGAGGTGGAAACCTACCGCGCAGCCGAGGTGGCTCCCGTGTTCTTCGGCTCGGCGCTCAACAACTTTGGCGTGCAGGAGCTGCTCAACTGCTTTGTGGAGATAGCTCCGAGTCCGCGACCCACCAAGGCTGAGGAACGCGACGTGAATCCTGAGGAACCGAAGTTTACGGGCTTCATCTTCAAGATTACCGCCAACATCGACCCCAACCACCGCTCGTGCATCGCTTTTTGCAAGGTGTGCTCAGGCCGCTTCCAGCGCAACATTCCCTATCTGCATGTGCGCCAGCAGAAGACCATGCGCTTCACCTCGCCCACACAGTTCATGGCGCAGCGCAAGAGCACCATCGACGAGGCGTGGCCTGGCGACATCGTGGGACTGCCCGATACGGGTGGCGTCTTCAAGATTGGCGATACGCTGACCGAAGGCGAGCAGCTGCACTTCCGCGGACTGCCATCGTTCTCGCCAGAGCTGTTCAAGTATATCGAGAATGACGACCCCATGAAGGCCAAACAACTGCAGAAGGGCATCGACCAGCTGATGGACGAGGGCGTGGCCCAGCTCTTCATCAACCAGTTCAACAACCGCAAGATTATAGGCACCGTGGGGCAGCTGCAGTTCGAGGTCATACAGTATCGGTTGGAGAACGAGTACAACGCCAAGTGCCGCTGGGAGCCTGTGCACCTCTACAAGGCCTGCTGGATAAGCAGCGACGACGAGCAGGAACTGGAGCAGTTTAAGAAACGCAAGTATCAGTACATGGCCAAGGACAAAGAGGGTAGGGACGTCTTCCTGGCCGATAGCGGCTACATGCTGCAGATGGCACAGCAAGACTTCAAGCACCTGCAGTTCCACTTCACCAGCGAGTTCTAAGCTTGCCGCTCAACAGAAGACCACAACGGATTATCACAGATAAGATATTCGCAACGGATTTCACGGATTAAAGTCCTGCTGATATTGATAGTTGCAACGGATTTCACGGATTAAAGTCCTGCTATTAATAGTTGCAACGGATTTCACGGAATAAACGGATTTAAGTCCTGCTGATAATGAGCAACTTAGTTAATCCGTTGAATCCGTGAGATCCGTTGCGCGGAATATAACCGTGTGTGTCCGTGTTCGTCCGTTGCCAATACCTGCAGCTTTTGGATGTTTTTAGTTAATCCGTTGAATCCGTGAGATCCGTTGCGTGGAATATAACCGTGTATTTCCGTGTTCGTCCGTTGCCAAGACCTATAGTTAATCCGTTGAATCCGTGAAAATCCGTTGCTTTAAATGGGGGCTACTCGTGGCGAATAGCCTCGATGGGATCCATGTTGGCAGCCTTCTGGGCGGGTATGTAGCCGAAGAGCACGCCTATGGCCACGCATACGAAGAACGAGAGGTAGATGCTCCATGCGGGCACGCTGCTGGGCATGCCGAAGGCAGGCACCACCCACTCGCTGGCCGAACAGCCCACCACGATGCCGAGCAGGCCACCGGTGAGGCTGATGAGCACCGACTCGATGAGGAACTGGAATGAGATGACGGGCCCGGTGGCTCCCACTGCCATTCGCAGACCTATCTCCTTGGTGCGCTCAGTAACGCTCACCAGCATGATGTTCATGATGCCGATGCCGGCCACAAGCAGCGAGAAAGCGGCGGCCACCACGAGTATGAGCGTCACGGTGTCCATGGTGCTCGACATGGTCTGCATCATCTCTGCTTGCGAGCGTATGGTAAAGTCGTCTACGGCCTCGCCCTTTAGCTTGTGGTTGTCGCGCAGTATCTGTGTCAGCTCTTCAATGGCGTGCTGCGTCATCTCCTCGGTCACTGCCGAGCAGATGATGCTTGAGAACCATGTCTGCGCTGCAATGCGCTTCATCACGGTGGTGTAGGGGGCTATCATCACGTTGTCCTGGTCCATGCCCCAGCTGTTGTAGCCCTTCGACTTCAGCACGCCGACCACGGTCATGGGTATGGACTTGAAGCGTATGGTCTTGCCCACGGGGTCGGCTCCCTCGCCAAAGAGCTCCTTCACCACAGTGGCACCTATCACCACCTTTTTGGCGGCTTTCTTGATGTCTTCCTCGTTGAAGCACTCACCCTTCTCTATAGTCCACTGACGTATGTCGATGTATTCAACCGACTCGCCATACATCGACGTCGTGGTGTTGTTATTGCCATAGATGGCCTGCCCGCTGGCGGTGACCTCTGGCGATACGTTGGTGACGTATTTCTTCTCGAGCAAGATGCGCTCGTAGTCGGCCTGCTTCAGGGTCTGCATGGCCGAAGGGTCCTGGCGCACGCCGCCGCGCATGTCGGCACCGGGGCGAATGGTGAGCAGGTTGGTGCCCATGGTAGAGAGTTCAGAGCGGATGCTCTCTTTCGACCCCTGTCCTATGGACATCATGATGATGACGGCGGCCACACCGATGATGATGCCCAGCATGCTGAGGAAGCTGCGCATCTTGTTGTTGGCCACGGCCTTGAGGCTTACTTTGAAAAGATTGAGTATGTTCATATTTACCTATATCTGCATTATACTTTGCCACCAGCCTGATTCGGCTCCCCTGGGTGAAGGGGCTGCGGTGGGCTTTAGTCATCTACGGGCTTGGGCAGTGCGGCGAGTGCCTCGGCAGCCGACTTGATGTTGGTGTTGATGGTGTCTTCGCGTATCTTGCCGTCGCGCAGGTTGATGTTGCGACTGGCAAACTCGGCTATCTCTGGGTTGTGGGTCACGAAGATGATGGTGTGCCCCTTGCGGTAGAGCTCCTGGAAGAGCACCAGCATCTCGAAGCTGGTGCGTGTGTCGAGGTTACCGGTGGCCTCGTCGGCCAGCAGCACGGCAGGCTCGTTGACCAGTGCACGGGCTATGGCCACACGCTGCATCTGTCCGCCCGACATCTCATTGCTCTTGTGCTCCAGACGGTCGCCCAGTCCCACGGCCTGCAGGGCCTTGATGGCGGCCTCGCGGCGCTGCTGTGCGTTGTACTTCGAGTTGTACATCAACGGCAGCTCCACGTTCTCCACGGCGGTGGTCTTGGCCAGGAGGTTGTAGTTCTGGAACACGAAGCCTATCTTTGAGTTGCGCAGGTGGGCGCGCTGGGTCTTCGACATGGTGCTCACGGGCACGCCGTCGAGGAAGTACTCGCCGCTGGTGGGTGTGTCGAGGCATCCCAGCTGGTTGAGCAGTGTCGACTTGCCGCTGCCTGAGGTGCCCTGTATGGTGACGAACTCGCCTTCGTATATCTTGAACGACACGCCGCGCAGGGCCTTCACCGTTTCTGAGCCCACCTGGAAGTAGCGCTTCACGTTCTGCAGCTCAATGACCACTTTGCGGCCCTCCCCCAGCCCCTCCCTGTGAGCGAGGGGAGTGGTTAGTTTCGTGGCTTCCTGATTTACTTGTTCTTTATCCATTAAAATACTTTTCTATTTGTTCAATAACGTTTTCCGCATCATAGAGCACCTCTTCGTTGGTGAAACGGATTAAATGATATCCCATTCTTTCCAAATCATGTTCTCGCAGCAAATCGTCTTCCTTTTGTCTCGGTTCAGCGTGGTATCCCACCATCGACTTCTATAACAAGTCCACCGTAACGAGATACAAAATCAACAATGTAATCACCGATGATATGTTGGCGCAGAAACTATACTCCGATCTCATTTTTTCTAAGACACTCCCACAATACAGACTCTGCAACGGTAACATTCTTCCGATTCTCTCGTGCAAAAGCCCTCAACATTTCAGTTTTTGTAGTTCATTTAGCAGAGTAACTCCTCCCCTCCCTAGGGAGGGGCCGGGGGAGGGGCTCTTACCTTCTTTGCTGCTGGTTCTGTCGGTTGTTCCTTCCCGGACGAGGCATGAAGGGGTTGCCGCCCTGCTGTTGAGGCATCTCCTCCTCGCCGCCAGTCATGGTGAAGCCGATGAGCACTTCAGCGCCGGGGTTGATGCCGCCCGTTATCTCGGTGAGCATGCCGTTGGTGATGCCCGTCTGCACGGCGTGGGCCTTGAAGGTGCTGCCCTCCAGCGTCCACACCTTCTGCGGAGCTTCCACATCTTCTATCTTCTGCCCCTCGCTGAGCAGTGCCTCCACAGGCTGGAAGCGCAGCGCCTTGCTCTGTACGGCCAGCACGTTGGCTTTCTCCAAGGTGTAGATGGTGACGTTGGCGGTGAGTCCGGGCTTCAGCTTCAGGTCGTTGTTCGGGGCACCTATCACCACCTCATAGGTCACGACGTTGCTCTCTGTGGTGGCCTGCTGGCGCACCTGCGTCACCTGTCCCTCGAAGCGGTCCTCGGGGAAGGCATCGACGGTGAACATAACGCGCTGCCCTTCCTTCACGCCGCCTATGTCGGCCTCGTCGATGTCGGCAATGACGCGCATGTCGGTGAGGTCTTGTGCAATGGTGAACAGCTCAGGTGTGTTGAACGAGGCGGCCACTGTCTGCCCTTCCTCCACGCTCTTCGAGAGCACTATGCCGTCTATGGGGCTGGTGATGGTGGCGTAGCCCAGGTTGGTCTGTGCGCGCTGCACGCTCTGTGCCGATGTAACCACCTGCTCCTTGGCTTTCAGATAGGAGAGCTTGGCGGTCTCGAAGTCGTTGGCGCTCACCAGTCCCTTGTCGTAGAGCGTCTTATATCGGTTGTAGTTGGCCTGCTCATAGTTGAGTGTGCTCTGTGCGCTGCTCAGGTTGGCCTGTGCTGTGCGCAGCTCGCTGGTGAGGTTGGTTTTGTCGAGTTCGGCAATGACCTGTCCCTTGCGCACCACCGAGTTGTAGTCTACATAGAGTCGGCTCACTATGCCGCTCACCTGTGTGCCCACGGTGACGCTGGTCACGGGTTCTATGGTGCCGGTGGCGGTGATACTGTTCTGGATGGTGGTCACTTCGGCGGTAGCGGTCTGGAACTCCACCTTCTGTTCCTGTTTGCCACCTGTCAGCAGGATATAGGCTGCTACTGCTATGGCTATGAGCACGATGCCGATGATAATCTTCTTTTTCATTTTGCTGTGGGTATTGTCATTTGTCGTTTATCAATTATTGCTTTGGTGTGCAGCCCCGCTATAAAGTCGCAGCATCTGTTGGTTGAGCAGGGTGAGGTACTTCGACTGCAGCCGGGTCTGCTGGGCCTGCAGCAGGGCGTTCTTGCCAGTGAGCAGCTCCACGATGTTCTTCAGGCCCAGGTCAAACTGCTCCTGCAGCAGCTCAAAGCTGGCCATCTGGCTCTTCAGGCTGGCAGTGGCGGCGCGCAGCTTCTCCTGATTGGTGGTGGCGTCGAGCCAGTAGCCCTCTATGGTTTGGTAGAGCTGCTTCTGCTGGTCCTGCAGGTCGAGCTGTGCCTGCTGCTGCTGTATGCGAGCCTTGGCCACGCTGGTCTTCGTCTGGTGTCCGTCGAAGATGGGTATGCTCAGCTGCAGTCCGCCCTGCATGTTTACGTTGGTCTTCATCTGGTTGCCCCAGCCGTTGTTCGAGAGCGAGTTGGTGCTGGTGGAGAGGCCGCCCGTCAGGCTGAGTGTGGGCAGCCATCCGGCCTTGGCCACGGCGAGGCTAATCTTCGAACTCTCTATGTTCAAGAGCGAGTTCTCTATCTCAGGGCGTGAGACGAGGGCCTGCTCATAGACGCTCTGCACCGATGGTATGGCAGCGAAGGCCTGCTCGTCGGTGGTGGCGGGCACCACTAACTCAAAGTCGTCGTCGGCCTGCAGCTCCAGCAGCTGGCGCAGCTGCAGCTTAGTGTTCGAGAGCTGGCTCTTTGCCTCCACAATGTTGTACTCGTCGTTGGCGCGCTGGGCGGTGAGCTGTGCCAGGTCGGCCTTGGCCAGCAGACCCACCTCTACCATCTCCTCTCCGCGCTGCTCGTTTCTCTGGCTCGTAGCCAGTGTAGCCTCGCTCACCTTGATGGCCTCGGCCAGATAGAGACACTGCACATAGAGCTGTGTGATGCGCTCCTCTATGCTGTTGTACTGCTGCTCCACGTTCAGCTCAGCCTGCTGTTCGGAGAGCTGGCTCAGGCGTATGTTGTTGCGGTTGCGGTTGCCGTTCCACACTGTCCACTGAGCGTTCAGTCCGTAGCTGCCGTTGTAGTAGGTCTTGTCTACCTTCGAGTTCACCTGTCCGTTGGTCACGGTGGCCACGCCGCTGTCCTGCCAGGGGCGGTAGCCCATGCTGTGATTGGTGCTTCCGCTCAGCGTGGGCAGCAGTGCGCCGCGCTGTGCCTTCACGTCTTCAGATGCCGACTGCTGCTGCAACCGTGCTTTCTGTAGCGAGATGTTGTGTTGCCGGGCATAGTCTATGCAGTCGTCCAAAGTCCATTGCCTTTGTGCATTGGCTCCCGTGGCGGCTGTCAGTGCCAGCAAAACCGAGATAAAAAGGGTTTTCATTTGTTCGTTATAAAGTATGTGTATCCTTATTATAACGCACCACGGCTCAAAAAGTTTAAACAGCGGTAACAATCTTAACAATTCTTAGAACTTCTTTACTGCATCGGACAACAACGGACATTTAAGCATCGGACAACAACGGACTTATGTTGGCACAACGGACTATTCATTGCGGTGGATTTATTTAAGCATCGGACAACAACGGACTTATGTTGGCACAACGGACTATTCATTACAGCGGATTTATTTGAGCATCGGACAACAGCGGACTTGTGTGGACACAACGGATTATTCATTGCGGTGGATTTATTTAAGCAGCGGACAACAACGGACTTATGTTGGCACAACGGACTTATCGTTACAGCGGATTTATTTAAGCAGCGGACAACAACGGAGTCATGTTGACACAACGGACTATTCATTACAGCGGATTTATTTGGGTATCGGACAACAACGGACTTCTGTTGACACAACGGACTATTCATTACAGCGGATTTATTTGAGCATCGGACAACAACGGACTTGTGTTGACACAACGGACTTATCGTTACAGCAGATTTATTTAAGCATCGGACAACAACGGACTTATGTTGACACAACGGACTTATCGTTACAGCAGATTTATTTAAGCAGCGGACAACAACGGACTTATGTTGACACAACGGACTATTCATTGCGGCGGTTTTATTTGGGCAGCGGACAACAACGGACTATTTATTGCTGCTATTATCTACGCCCAGTTCTGACAGCGTATCCGTATAAGTCCGTTGTTGTCCGTTGCTAATAATCTCCGCCCTGTCCTCACCGTACCGTATAAGTCCGTGTTGTCCGCTGCTATTAATAGCCTGGACAATCACCATACCCGTATAAGTCCGTGTTGTCCGCTGCTTTTAATACCCAGGACAAACACCATACCCGTATAAGTCCGTTGTTGTCCGCTGCTTTTAATACCCAGAGCAAACACCGTACCCGTATAAGTCCGTTGTTGTCCGCTGCTTTTATTACCCAGGACAAACACCGTACCCGTATAAGTCCGTGTTGTCCGCTGCTTTTAATACCCAGGACAAACACCATACCCGTATAAGTCCGTTGTTGTCCGCTGCTTTTAATACCCAGGACAAACATCGTACCGTATAAGTCCGTTGTTGTCCGCTGCCCAAATAAATCCGCGTCAACGATAAGTCCGCTGTTATCCGCTGCATAAATAAACCCGCCGCAACGATAAGTCCC